>ERZ1034928.41-NODE-41-length-75439-cov-70.860010_pt1 | contig 75439 bp, 109 predicted proteins | sample MGYA00520627_ERZ1034928 | MGnify/ENA primary metagenome ERZ1034928 (study PRJEB33766, sample SAMN09781755) | gut metagenome | biome: gut microbiome | host: Homo sapiens | place: Madagascar | study: EMG produced TPA metagenomics assembly of the PRJNA485056 data set...
TATTTATACTTATAGCATATCTTGCGCCACAACTCAGCGCAGGCATATACAGCACCAAAAGCCGCAAGCAGCACCGCAACCAAGCGCACGCCCTCAGAGCGAACAGAAAATCTAAACAGGAAGCCAGGGAGAAAAAAGGGGTGTGAAAAATGAAAATCCATTCACGCCCGCATGAATGTTTTTCATTTGTCATCAACTCGGCAGAAGCCAGAACGCCGCCCGGCGAGCCGTTCGGCTACTCTTAATACGCATTAAGAGCAGTTAAAGCCCCCCTACTTTCAGAATTGGCGACGGGAAATGATTCGCAATTTCGCCGTCAGCACCCCCCACCCCCACACTATTCAACTCCGCCCAACAATAAATAGCGCACGACCCCGGACAATGCCCATGAGAGCGTTGCCGGGGTCTCTTTATGCAAATCATAAATAATTACGGATAAATACCTTGCGAGGCTATATTAAAATTTTCGGTAGGATGGTTAATTTTCGACCGGCTGCGTGTCAGATAGAAGTAGGAGCGACGATTCATTCCAATGACTATGGGGTTCCGTTTGGGGCAATCGGTTGCGCTTCGCGGAGTAATCTTCAACTGGAAGCTGAAGGTGTGCTGCGATATAGCGAGAGCCGACCTGACGATAATGCGATGGGTTGCCGCTGGTATGCCGAAAGATAGGTGAAAGGAGTGTGATATAGGTGAAACATTGCGGAGATATAACCAAGATGATCGGTTCGGAAGTGGAGCCCGTCTGGTGCATCACCGGCGGTTCGCCTTGCCAAGACCTTAGCATCGCAGGGAAACGTGCGGGTCTTGCCGGTGCTCGTTCCGGCTTGTACATGGAACAGATACGAATCGTCAAGGAGATGAGAGAGCATGACAGAAGCATTGGACGGACAGGTGAGCTTGTTCGACCGCGATACATGGTTTGGGAGAACGTTCCTGGGGCTTATAGTTCCAACGGAGGAGAGGATTTCGCCGCCGTGCTGGAAGAAGCTGTCCGCATCGCAGAGCCAACCTTTGCTCTGCCTCGACTGCCGGACAAGCAGAAGTGGACAAAAGCCGGAGGAATCGTCGGAGATGGATGGAGCGTCGCGTGGAGAACGCACGATGCCCAATACTGGGGAGTGCCGCAGCGCAGACGGCGTATCAGCGTGGTGGTCGATTTTAATGGATTCACCGCAGGGGACATCCTCTTTGAACGTCTCGGAGGAACCGAACGTTCCGGTGCCAACGAAGTTGTCGCAGATTCTGGAAGAGAATCCAGACCCGAAGTACAACCTGACGGCAACAGCGTGTGCGGGGATACTCCGGAGAGCGGAGCGGCGCGGGAAGAAATTGCCGGAGGCGCTGAAAGCTGTTCTGGCTCTCCAATCTTCTGCTTGCAAGGAAATGGAATAGATCGAGCCGATACCGCTGGGTGCAATGGAAAGGGCTGGAAAGAGGATATAAGCTACACGCTCAACACCATCGACCGACCGGCAGTTTGCGCAGCCACGGTGCTGGATATGTCACACGCCTGTGACGTTATCCGGGATTGTGGCGGCATATCCCCATCATTGCAAGCGAGAATGGGGACCGGCGGAAACCAGGTACCCTGTACGTTTTCGATGCAGGGGTTTGGAGACTATAAAGAGTCGGAAATCGTTTCTTCCTGCAAACAGCGAGATTCCAAAGACGCTACGGATCTTGTAATAAGCATCGACGACGAGAAAAACGCTTACATAGACCAATTCGGCACGTTAAAAGCCCATGCGAGCGGCGGGACACAACAGCACGTTATGGAGCGCATGGTCGTTCGTCGGCTTACCCCATTGGAATGTACACGGCTTCAAGGCTTCCCGGATGGATGGGTTGACATCGGCGACTGGATGGACGAGAAAGGGCGCGTACACAAGGAAGCGGATGCACCGAAGTATAAAGCGCTCGGCAATTCAATCGCCCTCCCGTTTTGGCGCTGGATGTTCGAGCGGATGGCGGCGTATTTGCCGGACGGCGCAACGCTCGGCAGCCTGTTTGATGGTATTTCGGGTTTTAATGTTTGTTGGGCGGCAATCCACGGAGTACAAAACTGCCGTTGGTGTTCTGAAATTGAGCCATTTCCAATCGCAGTCACAAAAAAACACTTTGGTGATGAGGAAAACAACGTGGAGGGTGACTTGTGGAACATTTTAGAGAAATAACTGGATACGAGGGCAGGTATCAAATTGGAAGCCATGGAACACTGTGGAGTGAGTTAGCAAAGAAGCCGCTGCGCCCAAATACCGATAAATACGGATATAAATACTATGTTCTTTGCGTTAACGGGAAAAAGAAAACGGTGAAAGCGCACAGACTTGTTGCCGAAGCCTTTTTGACTAATGATAATGCGCTCCCGTCTGTGAACCACAAAGACGAAAACAAGGCCAATAACTCAGTAGAAAATTTGGAGTGGTGCGACACATCGTATAACAACAGGTACGGTTCACGAAATAAAAGAATCGGCGAATCACAGATCAATCACCCAGCGTTCAGTAAGAAAGTTTTGTGTGTTGAAACGGGGGAGATCTTCGCGTCAGCACATGAAGCGGCAAGGAGAACGGGAATAAACAGGGGGAATATTAGTTCTGCGTGTCTTTGCCGCCCTAAGCACGCTACAGCTGGCGGATACCATTGGAGGTGCTTGGGAGGTAATGCCAATGACAGATAAACAGTTTGGCGGGATGTTTTCTTCCGCCACGGACGAATGGGCGACGCCGCAGGCGTTCTTTGATGAGCTGAACGGCGAATTTCACTTTACTCTTGACCCGGCGGCGAACGAAGCGAACCACAAATGCGAGACGTTCTTCACAAAAGAACAAAACGGGCTCGCTTGTCCGTGGGGGGGGCACACGGTGTTCTGCAATCCACCGTATGGGCGTGAGATTGGAAAGTGGGTACAGAAAGCGTGGGAGGAGCACGAAAAGAACGGCAACACGATTGTTATGCTTCTTCCGGCTCGGACAGATACCCGATGGTTCCATAAATACATCTACGGAAAAGCCGAGATACGCTTTGTGCGCGGGCGGCTGAGATTTGGGAATGCGGCCAACAGCGCGCCGTTCCCGAGTATGGTTGTGATTTACCGAGGAAATGAAAAACGAGGAGGAATCGAACAAACCAATGGATAAAACAAAACTTCCTTGCAATCGGCTTACCTTCGATGGCAACTTCTGCGACATTGCCAAATGCCGCGAAGAACGCTGGGGTAAATACTGCCCAGACGGCGCATGCAGCCAGCGCAAGGTGTGGGAACGGCTCAAAGAGTACGAGGATACTACAATGTCCCCGACCGACGTGCAGGAATACAAAAAGTTCGAGGACGAGCTTATTGCCTCCAAGATGACTTTTAACGAATTGCTCGCAAGGGCCAGTACCGGGCTGCGCTTCACGAGCGTGAAAGATCGGCTTCCGGGCAAAGATTGCCAATGCCTCTGCGTGCAGGAATACATGTTTAACGCCGGCTACGTTTATTACGATCAGGTGTATTACCACGCGAGTCCGTTTATAAACGCGCTGGAAGAGGAGATGCCACCGGGATTCTATTGGCATGTCGATGACGTTGAGCGCCCTGCGAGAGGCGTGGAGCTCTGGTGTGAACTGCCAGATAATATCTCTGCGCTTATTGCTTCCACTGAAAATCGGCGCAATCCTTGACCGAGAAATTTTGACGGAGGATGAAAAATGAACGAAAAACAGGAAAAGAAGCGCCGGTACAATCTGCGCCTTGAGTTTATCGCGCATTTCAACAAGTGGCTGGACAGCGAGCCGCCCCGGTGGTGCTTTATCCGCTGGCGCAAGTGGAAGAAAAGCCGGCCAGTATGGGAGGACGCGGCATGACCTACGAGGAAGCAAAAGACATTCTCCGCGTCGCCGCTGCCGAAGTTGAATGGAACTACCCGCTGGACTATACGGAAGCGTTCAAGAAAGCGGAAGAGACGCTGGACAAGCAGATTCCGCAGACGCCGAACAGCGGCGTTGACAGGACATGGGGAACGCCTATGAAAGAAGCCGTTTGCCCCGCGTGTGATTACGCTCTTGGGCATTGGGAATTTATTGGCGGCGGTGAGAAGATCACATACTGCGAGCATTGCGGACAGGCTATCTCTTGGGAGGGGTGGAAATGGTGAAACCTAAACCTTGTCCTTTTTGCGGGGGCAGAGTAGGAATAACCGTGTGCGACGACGAGGGGAATCTGCACGATCGTGAATACCTTGCTCGTCCATACAGCGGCGTTGGCTACCAACTCCGCCACACGCATGAATTGAACCCTGGATGCCCGATAGCAAAATACGAAGAAGATGGCGGAATTGTAGGGGTTTGGATATACGACACTGCCGAAGAAGCAATCGAAGCATGGAATAGGAGGGCTGACAATGGCTGAATACATCGACCGCAAAGCGCTGCTGAACAGCATCTGCAATAAGCACTGCAACTGCGACTATGACGGTGAATGCCCAAATTGCAGACTTACAGAGCCTATTGTCGCGGCTCCCGCCGTTGATGTTGAAAAAATATCAGACGGATACCACACTTTCGCAGACTTGTATGAGCAAAGGCTTATTCTGTCTGCCGCTCTTGCCAAAAACAATCCGCATGCATGGAAAAGCAAGCGGCATGAGGACGGCAGCGTTCCTTTCGGCGGGGGATGGTTCATTATGGGATTTGACACCGACGAAGGATGTTACACATATCACTACGAGCTGAAAGACTGGGATCTGTTTCAGTGCAAGGAATTGGACAAAGGAAAGCCGTGGGATGGTCACACGTCAAGGGATGTCCGGAGATTGCTTTCCATTCCTGCCGCCGCATCCGTCCCGCAATGGATAAGCGTCAAGGACAGGCCACCGGAAGATAACGACAGAGTTATTGCGTTTCGTCCATATGAAGCAGAAGTTAGCGCGTATAGGTATAGCGTGATGTGGGGGTGGGCGTTAAAAACGTCAGTAAGCCACAGCGGAATAACTCATTGGATGCCGCTTCCTGAACCACCGAAAGGAGAAAATGATGGCTAAAAGGATCTTCCATTACTGCCTGGATGTGCGGGGCGGCATTAGAAACGCGAAATACCTGAAAGGATGCATAACAGTAGACGGTCACACGCTGTTCACGGTGAAAGAAGTCAAATCATTTTTGCAGGATCATCTTAATGCCGGACATGAAGTTTTGCCGATGGGAGACTGCGACAATTTCGACTATAAAACTGGCTGCCGTGGCCATTATGTGAAGGATGGTGCGGAATGAAGCACGGTGTTGACATTTGCGCAGAGTGTGAAATCAAATTCAATCCGCGATATTTCGACTGCGAGTGCGAGGATAAATTCACCTGCGCCGACTGCGCGTGTTACCGGTGTGAGCACTTGCATCACTGCTATGGCCAATGTGCCAAGAGAGGATGTGCGAAATGACGATCCAAGAATGCAAACGCCGCGAGCGTATTTACAAGAAGCTGGTGGAAAAGTTCCTGCCGACATTCACATTCGACAGCAACGACATGACATCAGAAGAGCTGGAATGCATTAAGATTGCCATGCTCCGCTCGGTTGCAATCGAAATGCTGAATATTGCGGATTTGAAAAAAAGAAAGGACAGCGAACCGATGTTTGAAGAAAAAATCATCTGGCACGAGATCACGACGCGCCCGTTGACCGAAGAAGAAAAAGCCGAGTACGCCGAGAGCGGGTGCGCTGACTATGAAATCCCGGAATATGTGTTTTCCTGCGAAATGCCAAAGGACGGGCAGGACATCCTTATTGCTACGAACTGGGGCGTTTCGCAGGATATGTGCATGGGTGACTGCGACGATGTTGGGAACAATATGTCCAGTCTTGAAAATCATGGCGACTGGGACGGTGTAGAAGCATGGGCGGATATGCCGAAGTATAAAGGAGGTGACAGCGATGCTTAAGGAGGATGAAGCGACATGACTGAGAAACGTAAACTGACAGTCTGCTGGGTTTCTGCCGGCGTCAGCTCGTTTATTGCCGAGTATATTACAAAAGACGAAATTGATGAATCTCTGTACATCGACATCGCCGACCAGCACCCGGACAGTCTGCGTTTTATCGCCGATTGCGAAAAAGCCATTGGGAAACCGATTGGCATGCTGCGGTCAGCCGAGTATTCCAGCGTTGCTGACGCGGTGCGTGCGGGTGGCGTGTTTCGGATGGTGCGCGGTTTTGCCCCCTGCACGAACTACCTGAAAAAACGTGTCCGCAAGGAGTGGGAACGTGCACACGAGGATTGCGAAATAACATACGTCTGGGGATTCGATAGCGGCGAGCGCCACCGTGCGGAAAACCTTGTGGATGCAATGCCGCAGTTTAAGCACCGCTTCCCGCTCATCGAAAACAATCTGACGAAGCAGGACGCTCACGCGATGCTTGCTCGGCTCAAAATCAAACGACCGGTAATGTACGACCTTGGCTACAGCAACAACAACTGTATAGGATGTGTAAAGGGCGGAATGGGATATTGGAACAAAATCCGCGTTGATTTCCCGGAGGTTTTTGAAAGCCGCGCAAGGCTTGAACGAGAGATCGGGCGCACGTGCCTGAAAGAGTGCTATCTTGATGAGTTAGACCCGACACGCGGAAGCATGAGCGAGGAGATTTTAGAAGATTGCGGAATCTTCTGCGAAATCGCGTTAGGAGGAATAAAAAATGCATAAACCCTGCTACGGCGGCAAATGCCGTCGCTGTGTGTGGCGGTGGAATGGGGGGTGTTCGGAATGGCAAGGCTAATTGACGCGGATTTGATGGCGGCGGAAGAAACCGGAGCATTTATTTCCGCCCAAGCGCAGATCACGGACACAGCAACGAGGCTTGTCAACGAGGTTGTCCACAAGAAGATACAAATGCTTCTCGCAGACGCTCCGACGGTCGATATTGACCGCCCCACCCGCAGCCAGTTTAAGCGCATGGTGGTGCAGCTTGGGTATGAAAAGGTTGTGCATTGCAAGGACTGCAAACACCTCATGTTCAGTGACTTTTACGGAGCATGCGGAGCCGTACGAATGGGGATTGTCAGCCCGTATGACTTTTGTAGTTATGGAGAAAGGAAAAACGATTTTGTTGAGGATAACAAAATCGGAGAAAGGAGAGCTGATGAGTAAAGCAGTAATGATAAGCATCCGACCCCGCTGGTGCGAGCTGATTGCCGCCGGGGAAAAGACGATGGAAGTGCGCAAGACACGCCCGGAGTTGGAAACGCCGTTTAAGGTGTATGTATACTGCTCGAAGCCGCGATTTGAACACGAGGATTTCTTTGCGCTGGTGGGAAAACAAGGCTTTTATGGCGGCGGGAAAGTTATCGGCGAGTTTGTATGCGACCGAATTGACTGGCTGGCGCGTGTCGGCTTCACCAGACGTGGCAAAGAACCGGAATATCGAATTGCAAATAACGGCGATTGGGAATCTCCAATTGATCGGCTCCTCGAAGAGGCGTGCTTAACAGAGGAGGAGATCAATGCGTATTTGGGCGGAAACCCGGGGTTCGGCTGGCATATCTCCGATCTGAAAATCTACGACAAGCCGCGGGGGCTGAGCGAATGGGCCGGATTGCGTTTTACACGATTCGGTGCCGAGCCGGTTGTCATTAAGCATCCTCCGCAGAGTTGGTTCTATGTAGAGGAGTTGCGAACATGACGCCGCTGGAACGTTACGAGAAAAATCAATCGCTCGTGTGGTTCGCACTCAAAAAGCACTTTCCGGCATTGCGAGTAGATGAGGATATTATACAGGTGTGTAAAATCGGATTGTGGCAGGCGTGTGTATCTTACGATCCAACCAAAGGCACTAAATTCTCTACGTTTGCCGTGAAGGGCATCTTCATGGAACTCCGACGATATATACGCGATTATTGCAAACCACAGCTACCCGCCGTTCCGTTAGATGATTTCGTTTCTCCGAACAGCCGGCTTCTGATTGCAGAAACGGTCGGAGAAGAGGACGAGCACCCAGCGCTCGAAGACATGATGAAGCGGCTTACTCCTACACAAAGGCTTATGGTTACAATGCGTAGCGCAGAATTATCTGTCTATGACATTGGGGATGCGCTGGGATGTACGCCACAGTATGTTTCGCAGGAGCTCGGACGGGCAAGAAAGACGATTGAGCGATTCATTGGCTGAATGCGAATTTGTTATGCACCACATTTTGCACCACACCAAAATTGAAAGATTTGAAAGATTTGAAACCACGAGCCGCGCAAAAAGAGCTTGGTGAGATAAAGAAAAAAGCTCAAAACCCTTGAAAATAAAGGATTTTGAGCTTTTACTCGCTGGCAGCGGGAGAAGGATTCGAACCCTCACATACGGAGTCAGAGTACGAAAACAATACCGCTTAAAGATTAGGCGTTGCAATCACTTTTGAACATTTGATTCACCTGTACCACAAGTTTTACCACAGGCGCTCGCGTTCAACAGTGTCAGCGCGGAAATTGCATCGTCCACAGTAGCGTCTGTATATACGTTGGCAGTCACAGAAATATCGCTATGTCCCATAATTGCCTTGGTGACGTTGATTGGGACACCAGCACGCTGCATATCCGTGCCGTAGGTGTGTCTCAAACAATACAGCACCAGATCGGGGGCAATTTTATGCCCGTTTTTTGGGTTTCCGTCCTTGTCTGGGTACAACGGATTCCCTTCTTTATCGAGATCCTTCGGATCGTATATGTGCCCATGAGGTGTCATTTCGGCGCCCATCACTATATCCATTTGCCGAGAAAAACTGCGCCAGTTGTTCGTCATAACCGTCTGTGTCATCATAGACTTTCCGTCTGTCTGCGTAAAAACAAAGTCGTTGGCTTTTTTGGCGCTGATATGCCTTTGAATATCCGCGTAAATGTCATCTGGTATAGGTACATAGCGATCACCGGCAGCGGTCTTCGGCGGAGAAACGACGACGGTTCCGGATTCGACGGACTCGCAAACATGGATGAGTCGCTGCTCCATGTCCATATTTTTCACTCGTAGAGCCGCGCTTTCACTGGGGCGCAATCCTGTGCGCATGAGAAAACGAATCCATAACCCGCAACGATGGAGCTGCGCCACCTGAAGGAGAACCGCTCGTTCTTCGGATGTAATTGATCGGCGCTTCTCGACAGTCGTAGAGGCTGGTATGGATAGTTTGAGAGCTGGGTCAAACGGAATTATGCGCGAAAACGCCGCTTGCGAAAACATGGCACGCAATATCATGCGCACCTTTTTCGCGTGAGACTCAGACATTTCCGCCTGCTGGTTCAGCACGCCCTGTAGCATTGTATCGGTAACGCTTCGGATCTTTTTTCCCCGAAGAGCAGGCACAATGTAGCCTTGGATTTTGTCCTCATACATCCTGTAACTTTTTTGCGTCATTGTACCTTTCTTCTTCGGCTGCCCCGGCTTTCGGACCTTTGGTTTGACATAGGTATCAAGCCATATTTTCGCCCATGATTCTACAGTGTAGTTTTGCCCGGTTGTCAGTTCCCCCCGCCTTATCTCTTCACGCTTCCTTGCAATTTTGTTATATGCATCTTCTTCGGAGTTGCCATAAACATAAAAACGTTTTCCATCATAAGAAAAGGTTTTTTTTACATATGTTTTTCTCTTTTTATTTGGCATTCCGCATTCCTTTCAGGGGTCTTGGTCTTTGCTCTCTTCTTTTTTCCAATGTGCGCGGCTGGTTAAGTTGGCGACTAAGGCAACAAGGCAGACGACTACCGCCAGAATGATGAGTAAAATGCCGGCTGTGGACATTGGTGTCCACTCGTCGCGGAAGAAACCGATATGATGGTTATTCATGTCCATTACGGTATTTCGGATAAGCAGTATCAGAGAAAGAATGGATATAACGGCAATATAAAGGTTTTTCTTTTCAACTGCCTTGCGGAGAAACGCATTGTTTCTTTTCAGATATTTGTTCGTTAACTGCAACAACTCGATCTTGTGAGCGGTCCAGTCGGTTTCCTGGCTGGTCGGAGACTCTTTGGTAAGGTCGAAAAAACTGTCGGCAGACATACCGAACAACTTACATAGGACGATAAAATAAACTGTGCTGGAGTTGCTGCTTTTCAATCCGAGGAATCGCTCGGCGGTGGATTTCGGAATACCCGTCTGATCGACAATTTTCTGGTAGGATAAACTTCGCCTGTCTTTTTCGTCTGCCATAATCTTTTGGGCGACTTCCAACTGCTCCTGTGTCTGGCAAACGAGATTTTCTAATTCTTCCATTGAATCCTCTACCTCGTAGCATTATTTCTGCGATTTGAACCCGTTTTGAGGGATTAACCGAACAGCTTCTTCACATTGGGACGGAAAAACTGTGTTTTGGGGTTGGACAAATCGCACGAGCATCTGCTACGCTTAATACGCAGCAGACAACAGGACTTTTTACGTTGTCTCTGCTGGCATCGCGGTCGGTGACGCAGCGGCGGAACCTTTTCAAAAAACTATTGCCACGGGAAAATTCGCATGATAAGATACGAAGTACGGAATATCGGACTGCGTTTCCTGTAAGATAAAACCATCAAATATATGAGGAGGCAGCATCGTGGATTACGATCAGGTAATCATGCGTCTTTTCCATCAGCTCAATGATGAACAGCAGGAAGTTTTTATCGCCGCACTGAAAAAAGCCGCCGCAAAAGATAGAAAATATCAGGCGCTGCTACGCGCTAACGGGAGTTCATCTTTGGCTCCTTCTGCGTCTGCATCTGCTGAAGGAGCGGAATAATCGCTGCCTTCGTCTCATCCGTGATGTTTGCCAGCAAACCCATAATGATGTGGTCATACTTACTCTTACTGCCCTCGCCGGTTTCGGCGGGGGCTTTTTCATCCGTTTGACCCGTCAAGTACTCCGGCGTTGTGCCAAGAATTGTAGCCACGATCTGGAGCTGTTTCGCATTGGGAGAAGACTTTCCAGCCTTCCAGTCGTGACAGATCGAGGCAGTGCGGTCGAGCTTTTGGGCAATAAAGGATTTAGAAATCCCTTTCTCCTCGCGTAGCGCCTCAAATCTGTTAAAATCAAACAATTTGTTCACCTCCATTCCGTCATTACGCTAAAATCTAAAATTATACGGATATTCTATTGACTATCCGTATTTTTTTAGATATAATCTCGTTGTACTCAAAAGCAGAAAAGTCCTTGAGAACCAAGAAGATTTTTCATTTACATAGTATCTCACGGGACTTTTTTTGTCAAGGAAAATCTTAATTATTTATGGAGGAATCCATGATGGATTTGAGAGAGCGTCGCGAAAAAATCGGCATCAGCATATCAAATGTTTCTCGCATTTGCGGGTTTCCTCCGTCTGCTTTGACCGCCTACGAAAAAGGGCTGTACGGGCCTCGCGCCGAACGCGCAGCTGCTATGGCGCTCCTCTATGGGTGTTCTGTGGAGGACCTGTACCGAAGCGTAGAGGAGAGTCGAAAAAAGACCGAAGAGATTGAAGGCGACCTTCAGCGCATTCTTCGCCTTCTCCCCAAAGCGAGCGATGAGACGAAAAAGCAGATTCGTTTGATTCTGGAAAACGCTTAATTCGATTTCTGGGAGGCTTTCTTATGCCGCGCCTGAAACAGCCCGTTTTTACCAACTCTCCGCAAGAGGTTTCCTTGGCAAATGATCTTGCCAAGAGGTACAAAACCCGATTCATGTCAATTCCACAGGTGCAAGCCGAACTCGGCATCAGCTATGGCACCGCAAAGAAGTGGCTTGAGGACGTGACCTTTTACCAAATCTGCGGAGCAAGGAAATTCAGCGTTGAAGATGTCGCAAGGCATCTGGCAAACGCCCGGAGGATTGGCGGATGAAATGCTTACGTATAAGTCGGAGTTGACCGCAAAAGCGGTCGCCATCGCCGTTTTAAAGGGGACATACATCAAAGCGCCGCCGCTGCATGGACGCGCCGCAAACGGACGTCTCGCACTCCAATACGCGGACGAGGACAAGCCAGATTACATAGACTTTTGCCTCAACCACTGCCCTTATGCCACTACCGAGTGCTGCAACTGCCTTGATACTGCAGGGCGTGGCAAACGGGGACGCCCGAGAAAGCTGGAATATGTATGATGAAAAAAGACTGCTCTTTCTGCCGGTGCAAAGCGTGCAACAACTACCGTCAGCAGAAATGCACGGTTTGTGAATCCGCTCCATGCGCCGCGTGTTACCGCGGCTCCATGAAGGACAGCGACCGTGTACGCTGCTGCGGATTCTTTACCCGATCTTGGGTCGATAAAAAATATTTCTTTAATCAGGATCATGCCTAACCATCTGCGGGTCTTTTCCTTTCCCCCGCTTTTGGTTCTCCATAAACACCTCCATAGTTTCTGGGGTCAAAACCGCTGAATAGCCAGCCGCCCGGTTTAAACCATTTCGGGGCGGGTCCTCTTTCTGTTATATAAGCCGCAGCCCGTAAGAAGCGGCTCTGTCCTTCGGCGGCAGCCCCAGTGCAATTCTGGCAGGGCGCAACATCCTCCTATCGTCTAACGGTAAGACGCTTCGCAACGGGGCAGGTTTTTGTTCTTTCTGTCTGATCGTGGTCGACAAAGTGCGAAGAGACGCCGGTTCAACTCCGGCAAGTAGGATACTGTATCCGAATAATTGGAGGATATATGCTTCATTACCTGCACTTTGAAGATCGAGAATCTTGGCTCGCCGGTCGCGTCGGGCTCGGCGCTTCGGACGCCGCCGCCGTGTGCGGCTTGAGTAAGTGGCAGACACCCGTCGGCTTGTGGGAGATAAAAACCGGTCGAAAAAAAGCAAAAGATTTATCCTGCAACGCAGCAGTTTCCTTTGGCGTCCGCGCAGAACCACATTTGCGCGGGCTTTTTTTAGCAGAACATCCAGAATATCAGCTGGAATACCGTCCTTTCGACATCCTGTATCAGGACAACCGTCCTTGGCTCACGGCTACGCTTGACGGCGAGCTGATTGATGCCGCCGGCATTCGCGGCGTTCTGGAAATCAAAACGGCGCAGTGCAGTTCTAAGGACGACTGGGCGCAGTGGCGGGGCCGGATCCCAACGCATTATTACACGCAGATTTGCCATCAGTTTTTGGCCACCGGGTATTCTTTCGCGTTTCTCTTCGCTCTTTTGACCGGTATGGACGGCGAGTCATCCGTCCGCACGTATTATTTCACGGCAGAAAGCTGTGCCGAAGATATGACCTGGCTACTGGATAAAGAAGAAAAGTTTTGGAATCGGGTACAGACGGGGACGATGCCGCCCGCTGTGCTGAAAATATGATTGGAGGAATGCCTTATCTACATCACTGGTCAGTTCAAAAAAAAGAACGGATTTGGCGGCAAGGAGTATCACTACCGCACGGAGCTTCCCGTGCGCATCGGCTCTGTTGTTGCCATCCCCACGCCCCGCGGAAACTCGCCGTTTCTTGTCACACGGACGGATGTTCCCGCAATGGAGATCAACCCGGAATATCTCCACAGTCTCACAGAGGTCACAGAGTTTTACCCGATGACCGAAGCCGATATGGACTCGCTGTTTTAACGGAGGCGCAGTATGGCTGACATGATCGAATACGGCGTCACCAATGACGCGCTTACCGTTGCAAGCGAGCTCCATATCTGCACCAACTTTGCAGAGGTCAAAGAATGGCTGACGCACGAGCTTGCCCCCTATGAAAGCATGATCGTTACGGAGGACAGCATCGCCTCCGCGAAGACTCTCCGCGCCAATATCCGCAAAGTAGCCGACAGCATTAACCAGCAGAAAATCTCGGTAAAAAAGGCTTGGCTTGTGCCGTTCACCACATTCGAGAACGAAAGTAAAGAGCTTTACGACCTTTGCCAGAAGAGCGTCGGCAATCTCGATGTTCAGATCAAGAACATGGAAAACACCAAGCGCGAGGAAAAACTCGCCCGGCTGAAAACCGTGTTCGACGAAAACTCCGTAGGAATTACCGATTACGTTACGTGGGAAAGCATCCTATCCCCGAAATGGGGAAACGCATCGGCAAACGAAAAGGCTGCGACCGAAGAGATTGTCACCATTCTCCGTCAGGTGCGCGAGGATCTTGACACTATCCGGTCTTTGAACAGCGAATGGGAAGAGGCGCTTCTTGATGAATATGCCGCTACGCATAACGTTCGTGATGCCATCCAGAAGGAAAACGCGCTGAAAGCCCGCAAAGCCGCCGAAGAGGCACGCAAGGCGGCAGCAATGCAGGAACACTTCGACGAGCCAAAAGTCGCTCAGGATGAGCCAGACGCGCCTGTGGAGCCGCCTGCCGCTTTTGCGCCGCCTTCCGTCGTTCCCGTCGGATACGAGGAGCCGCCGAAGCCGAAGCTCTATCATTTGGAGTTCGCCGTCGATGTGACGATGGAACAGGCGCACGCGCTCAAGGCGTTTTTCACACAGAACCATATCGAATACCGAAAAATTTAAGGAGGATATTCCATGAAAACCGCAACTCCCGCAAATCGCCCTGCGCCTACCCAGCAGGGGCTTGCACCGGCAAAAACCGTTGAGGACAAGATCGTCAAGTACAAAGGCGCAACCGGTGCTGACGTAGAACTTTCTATCGCCATGACGCAGAAATACTTCTGCCCGACGGCGACTCCCGCAGAGGCATTTATGTTTAACGCATGGTGCTCCCACGTCGGTCTCGACCCGTGGAAAAAGGAATGCTATCTCGTTAAATACGGGTCTTCGCCTCCGCAGCACCTTACATCCAAAGACGCTTTTACAAAGCGAGCAGAAGCTAACCCCCGCTACCAGGGACAGAAAGCCGGCGTGGTTGTAATCAACAGCAAAGGCGAAATTGAGGAACGGCTGGGAGAAATCATTCTCGACGGCGAAGAGCTTGTCGGCGGCTGGGCGGATGTGTACGTTTCTGGGTACATCAACCCCATCGGTGTCCGTATCGGGTTTAAGGAGCGCTGCCAGTACGGAAGAGATGGACAGCCGCAGGCGAAATGGGCTACCAGCCCCGGTCTTATGATTCGTAAATGTGCGCTTGTGGCGGCGCTTCGAGAAGCCTTTCCCGGCGATGTGGGAGGAATGTACGTTCCCGATGAACTTGGATATGAAGAAGTCCCCACGGCGCCGATCGACGTTTCCAAGGTTCTTGACGTTGACCCTGATACCGGAGAGATCACCGGCGGCGCTCAGGATGACGTAGAAGCGAGCTTTTTCGCGCAAGAGGAATAAGACATGACGCCTATCGTAAAAGGCAGCAGCGCCATCTTCTGGGGGCGCGTGTCGGGCAAGGACGCGACCTACAAGGTGCTGAGCACCGGACACCGTGTCGCAAACTTCTCCATCCAGTATGATTCTCTCCCGCCGGAAGAAAACGGCAAGCGCAAGGGCGTTTACATCAGCTGTGCGGCATGGGGCGAGATCGCAGACTATGCGCAGAATCTGGAGCGTGGAGACAACGTCATCTGTGCCGGGTATCTCAGCAAGGACGAATACCGCAGCCGCAAAGAGAATGCGGACATCTACCAGCTCACCTGCGAGTTCATTTCCGTGATGCACTGATGCGCAAAGGGCAAACGGGGCGTTCCAACGCAGGAGCGCTCCTGTGCCAAAATTTTTCTCCCGGCGCGGTTAATTTTCGCCATTCTCGTTGTCAGATATAGGGTGTAAACCAGGCCGGATCAACAAAAGGAAAGGTGTGTTTTGATTGCAAAATGTAATCATTGGCTTTTCGCAAGAAGCGCTATTAGAGAACAAGAAAACTACTGGCGTTGACTTGCGCATGGATGATCTTTCGCTAATGCTTTGGATTGAGGAAAATCGCGGAGTGGATCTTGCAGATATGTCTAAGCGTAGCGAAGCGTTCGAGATTCGGAGCCGCAAAATCATGGCAGAACTTCCATATTTATTTGAATGCCGATCTGGCGCATACAGATCCATAGATCGGTTGATTTCTGCCAACTTTTTAGTTCGACTTCCGGGTAGTGCACGCGGGTCTACATCAACCTATCGCTTTGGAGACGGATATTACAAGGCGCGGGTTTTCGTCAACAACAACGACGCAGAAAAACAGCGGGTTGATAACGATCGAGTGGCTTATGCGAAACGCAAAGAATACTGCTTCCGCTTAATTGTGGATGAATGCTCCGAATGATTACATATAGTAATCACTCTCCTGTTTTTTGACAGCAGGAAAACTTGAAAGGATTAAAGATATGCAGCCTGTCATTTCTGGTTTTGCACAAGCGGATATTCTTGCAGTTTGCAAGGAAAAGTCTGTTCATTTGGATTTCGTTGATGTAGCTATCCTGCGGTGGATCGCCGATTGCCACGAAGTTTTCCCAGCAAAAAATATCGACGGGCAGTCAGCGTTTTCCCTGTCTTACGCACAATTTAGCGCAGACGTTCTTTTTTCCCCGCTTAAACGGACAACGCTGTTTCTGCGTATACAAAAGTTGGCAGACCAGGGGTTCCTTTGCTGTGCAGAAAAGAACGACGGGTTTTCTTCTTTTTACCGCATGGGGGAAAACTTGCTGCTTCTTCTGCACCATCCAACACCGGGAGTGAATGCTGACTCCAATGATGGGCTGACAGACGAAGAAATTGCCGTAGCAAAATACGAAGAATGGCTTGCGAAGGAGCCGGAAATTTCAGCGGCCTACCGTTCAAAATGCGAACGGCACCATTCAAAATCTGAACGGGGCGTTCAAAATGTGAACGGTAGCCGTTCAGAAAATGAATGGCAAGGTGCTTCGCATAATATCTGCACCAACTTAGTTAGAACCCTTGAACCAAGCAATAACAACCAACCAGGTAAGTCTCAAGAGATACCTTCCGTTCTGAGACCTACTGATAACAACCAACTAAGTCTTTCTCAAGAACTTAGTGATACATATCCCGTAGAAAAAGACCTAAAAGAAAATATACCCTACGGGTATATAAAAGAAAAGGGGAAAAAGAAAGCCCCCAAGGGGTCGGAAGTGACCGCCCTTTTGCTCCCCATCCTCGACGAATCCAGCCTCGCCGCGCCTTTGAAAGAGGCGCTTCGCGGCTGGCTTGAATACAAAGCGGAGCGGAAAGAGAAATACGTGCCGACTGGCTTCAAATCTCTGCTTACACAGGTGAAGAAGAACGCCGAGAAGTACGGCGAGGACGCCGTCCTCGATCTCATCGAAGAATGCAAGGCAAACAATTATCAGGGCGTCATATGGGATAAGCTCGCCAAACTTCCCGTCAAAGCGCAGCAGCCGAAGTTGGAAACCGAACGCCCTGCAGCTAAACGTCCCAATCCCGAGATCGAGTGGCGTCAGTCTAAATTTGCTCCGCCGGATTACAGTGCTGGACTACGTAGCATTTCGATAAGCGAATTACGGGAGTACCCGAAACACAGTGGGAAATACGTTCCGTACTGGATGATTCCGGGGTGGATGGTGGAATATCCGGTCGGAAGCGGCAAGTACGCCCAGTACTGCGACTTGCCTGACTATGACCCGGAAAAAGACGAAAATCGCTGGTGGTGAACGATGTGGTGAATGATTCACTTCTTGCCGAAGAATCTTTGTTTGGATGTATCTTGGTCAGCCCAAAGGAGACCGTAGAGACGGTTCGCGACATCCTGCAGACAGGAGACATTGCGCAGGAACATATCCGCGCAGCGTATTCTGCCGCTTGCGCCCTGCTCGATGAGAAAGCCGCCGTCGATGCCGTAACAATTCAGGTCCGGGCGAAAGCGGACGGCACGGAGATTTCTTCGGATACCATGCGGGCAGCGATGCAGCTGTACGTCACGACAGCAAACGTGACAAAGCTGGCAGAGGTCATTCACGACCGCGCTATGGAGCGGGCATCCGAAGTGATCGGCGGGAAAATGATGAGCGGGACGCTCGCCCCCACAGATGCTATCGCCGAGTTGCAGCAGATGATCGCTGGACAGCGGCGGACGCTTCCGACCCCGGCGGAAGATGCGGGAGGGTTCTTACAGCTAATCTCCGACGTTGCGGAAGGGAAGACCTCGCTATTCTCCCCCACCGGTCTTTCCAAACTCGACACCGTTCTCGGCGGCGGTCTCGTGGAATCCGGAGTGATTACACTGGCGGCACGCCCCGGCGTCGGCAAAACAGTTGTCGGGTTCGCAATTGCGGACAACATTGCCGCCACGGGACGAAAGGTCGTCTATGAAAGCCTTGAAATGAGCCGCAACCAGCTTTGGGCGCGGCGCGTCGCCAGAATCACGGGGTTGAATTACGGCGAAATCATGCGCGGTCTTTCTCCGGACAAAAAGCAACAGTGGACGGACATAACACGCGCTATGGGCATACTCCAGCAGCGGAATCTGGTAATCAACGACCGCCCGGCGTCTATGGAGGACGTAGAAGCGCACGTCCGCTCAATGGGCGACGTGGATTTGCTCGTTATCGACCACATGGGGCTTATACGACCCAGCATTTCCGGCTCACTGTATGAGCAAACCACGGAAACGTCGCACCGGTTGAAACGGCTGGCGCAATCTCTGCAAATTCCGATCCTGTCGCTTTGCCAGCTGAACCGGCAGAACGAAAACCGACAGGACAAAAAGCCCAATCTTTCTGATCTGCGAAACTCCGGCGCCATCGAAGAAGACAGCGACGCCGTCATTTTTCTCCATCGCCCGGCGCTGTACTGGGACCCGGCAAATCGTCCCCAGCCGTGGGAAAGTCAGGAAATGGAGTTCATCATCGCGAAAAACCGCCACGGCATGGTCGGGTCAATCTCTATGGACTTTGTCGGCTGGAATGCCCGAATCCTTGAACGGGCGGATAACCACGGTTTTGCGGAATCGCATGAACCTACGCCGTTCGAGCAGGTGGCAGGATGAGCCTTTCGTTTGAGACTCCGGAGGATATGCCTCGCGGAATGAAAGCGCTGTATGAAGCGAAACTGGCAAAAGAGCGAGAAAAACAGCCGAAGAAAGAACCGCCAAACGCGCAGAAGTCCGCCGGCAGCAAATACCATGCCGAACCATGCGCGATTGGCGGAATGAAGTTCGCAAGCAAAAAGGAGACTCGCCGCTGGGCAGAGCTTTACGCGATGGAACAGCGCGGCGAAATCTCGGGTTTGCAGACACAGGTGAGATTTGTCCTCATTCCCGCGCAGCGCGAACCAGACGAAATCGGTCCAAAGGGCGGCATCAAGCCGGGCAAGGTTATCGAGAAAGAGGCGGCGTACATCGCGGACTTTGTCTACACAGAAAACGGTGTGCAGGTCGTGGAAGATACGAAAGGCATGCGAACGGACGTTTACCGGCTAAAGCGCAAACTCATGCTTTGGGTACATAACATTCGCATAAAAGAGACTTGACACTCCCCACGGCTAAAGCTGGGGGATTCTCGGTTCGCTGACCGTAGCCTGCACGATGCGAGGTCTTACATGGTCTCCCCGAGCGTATAAGTTCGGGCGTGTCCCGCCCTACCGTATGCGTTGGCTACGCCAGTAGGCGCAGCCCTTCGTTGAGGATGTTCTTCGCGGCGTTGATGTCCCGGTCGTGGACGGTACCGCAAACCGGGCAATTCCATTCCCGCACAGAGAGGTCTTTCGTTCCGGGCCACTGAGCACCACATACAGAGCAAAGCTGGCTGGTGGGATAGAAGCGGTCTATCGTGACCACCCGCTTCCCGTACCATGCCGCCTTGTACTCCAGTTGCCGCCGGAACTCGCCCCAACTTGCGTCTGCGATTGACTTGACCAGTCGATGATTTTTGACCATGTTCTTCGGGGCCAAGTCCTCAATACAGATAACATCATTCTGGCGAACTAAGTCTGTGGACAGCTTGTGGAGCATATCCTGCCGCTGGTTGGCAATGTGCTCGTGGAGCCTCGCCACCTGAAGCCGCGCCTTTTCCCGCCGGTTACTCCCCTTTGTTTTTCGGGAGAGCTGCCGTTGGAGTTGGGCCAACTTTTTCTCGGACTTTGCCAAATGCTTGTGGTTGGGGTATTCTATGCCGTCTGAAGTGACAGCAAATGCTTTAATTCCCATATCAAGGCCAACAGCGGCCCCGGTAGAGGGCAAAACCTCTATCTCTACATCGGTACAGCACAGAGCGACAAAATATTTGCCACTGGGATTCCGTGACACCGTGGCGGACAGGATACGGCCTTCGACTTCTTTAGAGATGCGGCACTTCACCTTGCCCAGTTTTGGGAGTTGGACGGCCTTATCCAGAACCTTGATGTTTGTCCCTACGCACTTGCTCTTGTAGCTCTGCTGGCGGTCATGTTTGCTCTTGAATCGGGGATAGCCGGGCTTCTCCCCCTGCTTGACACGCCGGAAGAAGTTCTGAAAGGCCGTGTCCAAGTCTTGAAGGGTCGCCTGCAAAGATGTGGAATCCACTCCCTTCAACCACGGCAATTCCTGTTTGAGCATCGTGAGACTTTTGTCCTGCTGGAATCGTGTAGGAGATCTTCCTGTTTCTCTGTACTGCTCCTGCCTTTGGGCGAGAAAGTGGTTGAACACATACCGGCAGCAGCCAAAATTTCGGGACATTTGCTCTCTCTGCGCAGTGGTAGGATACAAACGAAACTTGTAGGAGTATTCCACTATCTCACCTCACTTTCAGACGTTTTTCTGGTTTTCTATGTACTGCTTGATGACCGACAAAGGCGCTCCGCCAACAGTAGACACAAAATAGGAGTTTGTCCAAAGCGATGGGAGCCTTGAGCGAAGCCATGCGTACTCCTGCCTTAATACACGGGAGGTTCGGCCTTTTATCTGCTTGATCGCTTTGTGTATTCCGCTACCTCTATGAGCAAATGCACATGGTCTGGCATAATTTCCATTTCAATGAAATGATGTCGATGCGATCTTCATTGCAGACTTCTTCTACGATAGCTTTTAGTCGCATATCAACACCATTGACCAAGACCTTGCGGCGGTATTTGGGACACCAAACCACATGATATTTGAAGGAGTACACCACATTGTTGTTACTCTTATATTCCATAGCAATATTATACTACTTCTTTCTATCTAATTCAAGATGTTGCACTATTAACGTGGGAATAAGGTGTGCCTTATATCCCCGTGCCTAAAGACAGGGGCTTTACGGCACGTTTGGTAAAAAAATATTTTTCGGCAGCCGTTTGTTTATAAAACACAGGCAACCGAATATTACTTCAACGTGAGCGCGAAACGAAAGGGGCGATCTTTGTGGGAGCGGCAGTGAGCATAGCAAAATGCGCTATTTGCGGCGAGGAATACGAAACGTCGCAAATGCTTCCGGAAAAGGTCAAGGCGGAATCGCCTTTCCCCTTTTGCCCTTCGTGTCAGCAGAAGATTTACTCGTATCTTGTTGCCCTCCCCGGCGTTGGATACAAGCTGGCGCTTTTTCTTGCGTGCCTCTTTTTCAACGTCCCGTATCTGCCGGAGGTCGTTGCCAACACAGATCAATTTGCGAAGATTGGGCGCGGTAAGTGGAAGGGCTATCTCATGGCGCTTCGCGCATGGCACCGCGATGGACACACAGAGACGACAGCGCGTGAGGGCGTTACCGACATCCGCAAAGCCTTTGACGGCGAAATGGCGACGCTTCGCGTGTCGGACGATATGCTTTCCGCCGAAGATTACCGGTCGCTGGAGCGCATCCGGAAAGACCGGTGGGGCGACGGGCCTACCGATGCGCCGTATTCGCAGGAAGAATACGACGCGATGGACAGAAACTACGATGCGCTGACAGCGGATCGTGCCTATATATCTCAGCAAGCAGAGGTCGCCATCGTTCGCATCTGCAAATGGACGCTGGAGCAGGAACGCTGCTTCAACAAGCAGGACTACGACAGCGCAAAGAAAATCGGCGATCTCATCAAAGCGGAAAAAGAAGGCGAACAGCTCCGCAAGAAAGACGAGCTCCCACAGGACCGCGTGAGGCTGGATGACATTGTTCAGGCAGTCGAACGAGCCGGGTTGCACATCATGGATTACGACGAGCTCTGCAAGGAGCTTGCCACTAAGGCATTCCACGCGCCCTATCCCTACTGGCGCGACGCCGCCGACCAAATGCTTTTGGCTATCCGAAATTGCACGGCATGGAACGAAGGGCAGGAAGAGGTTGACCGTCTGCCGGACGCTTATGCCATACAGGATACGCTTGGAGAGTTCGCGGCAGAGAACGACGAGAAAGGACAGCAGATTTACCGAGACCTCGGAATCGTGCCGCTGGATATGCCGCAAAAGGACGATAGCTGATGTCGAGACAGGACTACACGCACAGCCGCCGCGCTGGCGGTTTTATCCGGAAGCAGACGCGAGCGGGGGTCGATTACGACCAGTTTGCCACAAAAGAATGGGCGCTTTTGATCTCGTTCTTTCGCTGGTATCCCGACATCATGGAAGACATTTGCGTCTCTGACAGACCGGATTACACAAATTCGCTTATGGGGCGAGTCACCAAGCGTTATATGGCTCGATACACCGAGACATTCACTTACGCCAGCCGCGGCTACGGCAAAACCTCCTGCATAATTTCGGATAAGTGCAACAAGGGAATCCTGTGGCCGGGCGAAATCACCGGCTATTACGCACCGGTCAGCGTGCAGGCGGCGCCGCTGGCATCAAAGGCGTTTGCCAGCTACGAGCGGAATTACCCTCTTCTCGCGGCACACTGGATACGCAGCAATGATGCCAAAGCGACATTCCGCCTCACGACCCCTGCCGGGTCAAAATTCATCATGGATATTCCGCGAGGGATTGATACCTCCGGCGTAGTGGCAGAGGAAGCCGGACAGGAAGACAAGAACCCTTTCAACTTCACCGATTTCAACCAGATCGTACTCGGCACCAACCGTCTGCAGTACATGGTAAACGGAGCGCCGGATCCGACACACATAGATAACCAAATTCACTATATCACGTCCGCGAGCCGCAAAGAAAACGAGGCTTTTATGGCGTGTGAAGATATGCGGCGCAGCATGATGGACGGGAAAAGCGCTTATGCGCTGTTCATCCCGTGGCAGGTTCCAGTTCTGTGCCGTATGAAATCGTTTAATTACTACAATATGCTCCGCAAAAAGCTCAGCTCTGAGCAGTTTATGCGCGAATGCGAAACGCACTGCACCGGTGCTTCTGAGAATCCCATCATCAAGGACAGCGTTCTGGCAGCCTCCCGAAAGCTCAAAATCATGGAGGACAAGCATTGCGGAGAGCCGGATGTGATGTACATCATCGGCTACGACGTTTCCTCCCGCGACGCTTCGGGCAACGCGCTAACCGCTATGTCGGTTATTAAATGCACAAGGCATTTTGATACCGGCAAATGGGACCACTATCGCAAGCAGCTCGTGTATGTGATGGATATGGCTCCGCCAAAGACGGCGAAAGCTCACGCCGCCATCATCAAGCGGCGCTGGGCGGATTACAGCATGGACGGCGGCTTGGCCACCTACATTGTCGTAGATGCCCGGCAGTACGGACAGAGCGTCGTGGAAGCCTTGCACGAGGATCTTGGCGACGGGTTGCCCCCGCTGTGTACTACGACGCACGAGGAGCCGTACAACGCGCTGGAGCGCGAAGGAGCCGTTCCGTGTATCTACCCGATACAGGCTACCGGAAACTCCGGACGAGACCCGAACAGCGAAATGCTGGATTACATAGAGCGCGAGTTTGAAAACGGGAACTTCCAACTGCTTACCGCCAATCTCGACGAGGGAATGACGGCTTATAAGCTGAAGCACGGAGTCAAGGATGACGTGGATAACGCCAAAATCCAGTTCCCGTACCTAAAGACCCGCGAGCTATGCAGACAGATAGCGAACCTTCGGAAAAAATACGTCTCCACCGGATATATCGAAGCACCGATTGTCGAACGGATCCCCAAGGATATGTGGTCGGCAACGCTGTACGCGGCGCGGTTCGCGCAACGGATGGAAAAAGACGAGTTGTATTTCCTGAATCGACGCAAAAACGACTATGCCGACGCTTATGACGCACTGCAAGCCAATCAGCTATCCACAACGATACAGGTCAAGCCCCGCACCATGCATCGGCTTGGAAGGATGTGTATGCGAACATGAAAATCGAGCATTACACCCTCTATTGTCTTCTTCCCACCAACGAAAATATCGACCGGCTGGACAAATATGAAATGGCTTTCGCCAATCAGGATCATTGCCTTGTCATTTCCGAGACGGCTCCGGAAAACGCCGCCGAGATCGGCGAGGATGATATTCCGCTGCTCGGAACGGATGATTGGGAATGGATATTTTCCATGTCGAACCGCATCCGGCAAAAACAGGAACAGCAATACCATGAACAGCTTATCGCGAAGCAGCGAGAGTTCTTTGATAGATTTGAAGCTCTGCTGAAACAGCAGGCAAAGGAGATAGCCAATGCCTCAACAGACGAAGAATAACAACGTGCAGGAAACGCCGGAAGGTTATTTTGCGCGGTATATGGCGTCGCTGGGGCAGGAATATCAATCCATGCCGATGGACAGCGTGTATCAGGCGTTTATGGGTGCCGGCGGAATGGGTTATATGCTCAACTGGCCATATATCCAAAACCGCCGTGTAAAAAGCGTCAATTCGCTACCCGCCAATTTCAGCAAAGATGATATTGAGCAGATGGTCTCGGCTCCGGACGGAAATGAGCAGGCGCTTCGGCAGGTGTCGGCGTCCTTGGCATCCAGCACCAAGACCTATGACCTGATCCTGCAGACGTACCAAGATATTCTGACCTACGACTGGTATGTCTATCCCGGCTACACACCGGAAAAGCCGGACAAGACCACACAGATGCGGGAATACACCATGGCGGTCAAGCTCGCGGAAACGCTGAACATCAAAGCCAAGGCGCACGAGATCGTCGGTCTGTGTGCGCAGTATGGCAAGGTGTTTTATACACCGCGTATTTCGCTGGATAAAAGCCACGGGAAAGTCAATTACGCTTTTCTCCAGCAGCTCCCCGAAGATTACATCAAAATCGTTGGCTGGAACAACGGCCCGGGGAAATATACCATCGCGTTCAACCTGATGTACTTCGTGCAGCCCGGCAACGATTGGCGGCAGTTTGGCGATCTTTTCCGACCGTATATGCAGTCGTTCTACTCCGTCGTCGAGCCGACAGAAAAGTACGTTTACTCGTCCGAAAAGCAGACGGCGCAAGGATACCGTATCAACACCGAAAAATTTGCTGAGCAGAAAATGAATCAGCTACCCGGTGCACCGGAATGGCAGTACGCCGACAGCAAATGGTTCTACTGGGTAATTCTACCTGCTGACAAAGTGTTTTCCTTTGAAATCGTAGACCGCAACGCGCTCATGGTTCCGCCAACAACCGGCATGATGGTGTCCATGACGCAGATCCCAAACTACGAAGCGGCCCAGATGGAAGTCATCCTGAACCCCCTGACAAGTGTTCTGACCGGCAGTTTGGAAACCTACGACCCCAAAGGCTCTCCCAACGAAGATCCTGTCCGGGTTTCAGAGAAAACGCGCCGCCTTTTTGAGGCGTACTGGTATCAGATGCTGCAAGCAACAAACACATCCGGCATTGGGCTTTACCTGGCCCCCGCAGACGACCTGAAGCTGCAGACGCTTTCAGACACGGTTTCCAATACAAATATCACGTCCACCGCGCTCAACGACCAAATTCTCAAAGCTGGTCTTACGGCGCTGATCCCGACGACCAACGACCCGAAAGTCGGCGTAGCACAGCTTTCCGCGCAGATTCAAGCGCGGTATCCGGTGCTGATCTATTGGGCTGTTGAGCGCATGATGAACTGGGTTTTTGAACAGCAGAAATTCAAATGCCCGTTCAAGTTCAAGATGTTCGGAGATATTTTTTCCCGCAAGGAGGAAATCGAAACAGCACGGCAGGGCGCAACACTTGGACTTTTGCCGGAAACGCTGAAATATGACGCCCTGATGGGACACTCCATTCTGGACGATATTGCAATTTCGGATTTCATTTCCGAAAGCGGCATCCTCGACAAGCGAAAACCGCTCGTAACGTCCTACAGCGCGAAGCAGGATACGTCCGGTCTTCCGCCGCAGGCAAAAAAAGACCTGAATCCGGGCGGAAGACCGCCAGAGGACGGTTCCATCAACAGTGAAACATCCGAAAAGGTCAAAGTGGACGCTCGGCTCTTGGATGAGCTGAGGCAGCTTTTACAGTGAGGTGAAAACGGTGAGAGAGTTCAGAGCAGCATATCGGAATGATCGCTATTCGTTCCTGTACGAGCCGATGCGCCGTGCTATGTCCGCTATGGGAAAAGCCATGTGGTGGTTCGCCACCATCAAGGAACAGACGTGGTATCAGGGCTTTTCCGGTGTTACAGCCGCTATTCATGCACTGGAGCATAAACAGCCGGAGTACATTGACGAGTTCAAAGACATCATGGCAAAACTGGGACTTCCGCTGCATTACCCGCCGATTCCGGAACTTGACATGGAATACGTTGGGCTTGCCGAAATGTTCAATCTGTGCATTGAACTCATTGACGAAGTCAACGATGCGCTTTCCGGTATCGTAGAAGCCTGCGACACCGCAGATTATGAGCCGCTGGCTCGTTATGCGGAAAACGTCCAGATGGAAAATTTTCAAGATCGGCAGTGGCTGATCGAGGCAAAAACTATGGCGGAAAACGGCGACGGCAGCACGACCTCTTATGACAGTTGGTTCGTGAATATTCTGAAAGCGCCGCAGAAGCAGTAAGCGGGAGGTATACCGCATGGCAAAAAATCGGTACAGGCCAATCGGGGAAGCCGGGAAAAACCACAGTTTTTCCGGCAAACTGAAAATTCTGGAAGCGGTAAACCGGAAGCTGTTCCGCGTGGAAGTTTGGGCGCTGAACAACGACGTGAACCGCAATGGCTGGAAATACATCAACCTCGATTCACACCTGAGCGAATTTGAGGACATTCCGCTTCTGACGGCGTATCTGCCGGACGGAACGGTCGGAGACGGGCATAACTACGATGTCAAAGTAGACCCCGCCACCGGAAGAGAATATGCATCCTTTACTGCTCCGGATGCGGAGCGGATCGTGGGATGGGTGCCGCAGAACGCTCCGCGCCGCATTGAGAGCGATAAAGGCACCGACTGGGTAGTTGTTACGGGTTATCTGTGGGCATGGTACAGCAAAGAGCTTGTTGACAAAATCGCCGGACAGGGCGGCGGTCTTGACGTGTCTGTAGAGACCCTTGTGACGAAAGAACACCGCGAAAACGGTGTGGATGTCGAGGAAGAATATCTGATTCTCGGTATCACGATTCTCGGCAATGGAGTACGCCCCGCCGTGCCGGGCGCGAACATCCAAGCGCTTGCCGCAATGCGAGCGAGCAGCGAACGAAAAGAGATTCTGAAGGCTGCCTCGCTGGATGATGCCCCGCACGGAACGAATAAACCTACCAAACAAGGAGTGAGAGTAAATATGCCTTCCAAAAAGCGTCTGGATGATCTGACGGCAAAGTTTAACGGCTTTACCTGCATCGGCGCTTCGGAGGATACGAAGGTGATTGCCCTGCTTAACGAAAGCGGCGACCCCCACCTGTACGTATCCGAAGACAGCGACATGGGCAGCGTGATTCCCGAACGGATCCGTCAGGCATCCGCCACCGTTATCTTCTCTGCCGGCGAGGACACTGTGCAGACGGATTTTGAAGCTGCGCTGTCCGTGGCGATGAACCGCTGCAACGCCGCCGAGAAGGAACTGAAAGAGACGAAAGAGCGGCTGGAAGCCGTTGAGAAGTCTCTTTCGACCGCTGTAAGCCGGGAGAAGTCCCGCCGTCTGGAAGCCGCCAAGAGCGCTTGCAGCGACGAGCTTGCCCGCCTGAACCAGAACCGCCCCGAAGAGCGCCGCTTCAGCGACGACATCTGCAAGGAACTCATGGAGAAAATCAACAACAATGAGTTTACCGAGTCCGAGGATTCCGAAGGCAACTGGACGGGCGACAAAGCTATCCGCGCCGCCGTCAAGGGGCTTTGCATGGACGAGCAGATGCGAATGGATGCGGAGGATCGCAAGGCTGACAAGACCTACTTCCAGTGGGGAATGAAGCCCAACAGCGCCGGAGACAATCCGCACACCATCGGTGAAAAACTGCGGGCCGGCATCTGAACAAAAGGAGTGAATGAAAAATGAGTTTCACGGCTAAAACCGCTTTTCAGCCCAGAATGTGGAACAACCGGAACAACGACCTCCAGAATGTCGCCGGTCAGTTCGGCTCGCTGGTCGACACGGCTTGGACCCCGGCTGACTGCAGCGCCGGTATGTTCTGCAACAAGGGCGAACACCTGAAAAATGGTGGCTACAAAATGACTGTTGCCGCCGACGGCAAGGGCGATGTCTATATCTGCAACCCCGGTGATGTGCAGCGCGGCGTGATCGGCACGCAGCTCTACGCCGAAGGAGTCAATACGCTGGGGCTTGGCGCTCCCGCAGGCCGTCTTGCCACCTACACCAAAGCCATCCCGGGCGAGACCTACGCCTTTGGCGATGGGAATTTCTCCACGGTGATGTCCGATACCAACAAGTACGCAACCATCGCGAACGGTCTGCTGGTCGGCACGAACGCCGCCCCCGCAGCCGGCAGCGGTATCTATTTCGAGCTGGACGAAGGTCTCGGCATCGACAAGTTCACCGAGGGCAACACGGTTCCGTTCAACCGTTATAACGTCCTCTGCCGCAACATTTAAGAGAGGGGGATAACGAGAAATGGAGTCTCTGAAACTTAATTCCGGTCTCGCCCTGCTGAACAGCAGCAAGGTGAGCTCTGACGCAAGAGAACAGCTTGTCATGGAAGGCAAGGCGCTCGTTCTTGAGGCGGTCGGCATGGCGAAAAACAAAGCGCTGTCCAAGGCGCAGCGCCCCGTCATCGACTTCGGCAGTTCGTTCAAGAATGCGTCTGAGTACGAGAAGTACGCACGCAAGTGGACGGACGATGTCCTCCACTTCTGCGCCAAGAAAGTCAACGACTTCAACGGCGTTCGCACCAGCCGCGACGAGAAGGCGACCTTTACGGACCCGCGCCTCGCCGCAAACCCCATGTATCTCCAGCTTATGAGTTCCGTGATGAACGAGGTGCTGTATACCACCACGCCTTACGTCGTCAATGAGCTCGTGGGCGACATGGTCAGCACCGTTACCACGCCGAAGGGGCAGACCTACACGGCAGCCATCACGTCGAACGAGGTGTTCCAGTGGGCGGATACCACGTGGACGTCTCTGCGCTCGGTTCCGGAAAGCCAGCTCTATCACAAGACGATCGCGCTGAATCCGCAGCCCCGTGCGTGCCGCGGCCGCATCAACTACTACCAGATGGTCGGCAACGGTCTGAACATGGTGGATACGCTGGCCGCTCTTGCTGGCGGCTACGGCGCGATGATCATGCGCATCTTTACCGATGCGTTTACCGCTGCCGCCGCGGATACCACCTACGTTCCCGCCGCGCTGACCGCCACGGGCTACACGGACCAGAACTGGGCGACCATCGTTCAGAACGTCGCGAAGGCTAACCGCGTCCGCCGCACCGACATCGTCGGCTACGGCAACTTCCTTGCTCTGCGCAAGGTGCTGCCCGATAACGCCGGGCTTGCCAGTGCGATTATGATGCAGCTCGGCAACGAGTACTTCCGCAACGGCTACATCACGAGCCACGACGGAACAATGCTCTACGAGATTACCCCGACCTCCACGCCGGAGACCATCAACACCACGATGACCGACGTGTTCCCCAGCGACATGATCGTGCTTGCGGCTCGCGCCACTGAGCGCTACGCCCCGCTGATTTGCTGCTTCGAGGAAGGCGGTCAGGGTATGCTCAACCTGACGCCGGGCGACGATGTGATCGCCACTGGCAACATTGAAGTTGAGCAGTTTGCGTCTCTCGACATTGCCCCCGCCTTTGCCTCTCGCATCGGCATCATCAGCTCCGTTACCTAAACTCATGGCGGCGAGGGGTGCAAATCTCGCCCCTCGCCTTTTAAAACGTCCAAAAGGAGGAATTTATGATGGGACGTACCCCGCTGACAGAGGAAGAAAAGAAGGCGCGTGCGGAAGCGCGGAAAGCCTCTAAAACGGCTCTCGCCGACGCAGTTGCGGAAGCCGCAGAAGAGACGCGCAAGGAGGCAGAAGCCACACGCCCCATTGTGCAGGTAGTCACGCCGCAGGCGCAGATGGTGAAAATCCTGTATGTAGACACTTGCATCCCCGGCAACCAGATCCCCATTTCCAAGGGACGGTTCGTAAGCGGCTCCGGTCGCGTGTTCAGCGTAACGCTCGAAGAATTTGAGGGCGAGTTTATGACGCCGTTTCATATGGATCTGCTCGCAAAGCGCAAGTTCATTGTGCTGGACGGGCTGAGCGACGAACAGCGTGCGCAGTATCATTGCGACTATGCCGAAGGTGAAGTTGTCCGGAACGAAGGTATGTTCGACTGGTTCTTCGATCTTGGTGAAGCTGAAGCAGTCGGTAAATTCCGTATGCTTTGTCCGCAGCATCAGGAACTGGTCGCCCGGCGTTTCATTTCCGCTTTCGCAAGCGGCGACAACCGCGTAGACCGCAGTCGGGTAGAAAAGCTGAATGACGTCGCCAAAGAAGCGTGCGGCAAGGGACTTTTCACTCCGATCATTCAGGAGTTCAACCGCCGGGCTGTGTGATCCCCGGAGGCGGTGCGCCGCTCTCCGCACTGGAGGAATGGATATGACCGCTCTCATTGTGGGAGTAATCGGCGGCTCGTTTGGCGCCGCCATTGTCAACGGGATCTTCAAGCTGATCGAGCAGAGAAGGAATCGAAAAGCGCAAAAAGAAGATCGCGAAGATGCAAAGCAGGACGTTAACGCTGAGCAGAGCGAGGACATCCGCAAGCTCCGCGAGGATGTTAACGCACAAATCATTGCCCAGCAAAGTATGATGGCCGCTCTTCGAGAGGTTCTTGGAGCGCAGATCAAGGCACAATGCCTTCAATATCTGGACGATGGGAGCATTCTTAGCGGCGACTATGAAGACCTCAAGCGGATGCACAAGGTATACCACGACGAATTGAACGGCAACGGTTTTTTCGACGACCTAATGTATAAAGTCCGCAAGCTCCCCATGAAAAACCCACATTCTACCGTAAAGGAGTAACACACTATGCATGAAATCCTTTTTGAATCTATTCTGCAGATCGTGACGCAGGCGGTAATCATCCTGCTTGGTATCGCAGGGACATGGGCTACCGTCAAACTTGCGCAGACAAAGAAGTTTTCCACGCTCGCCGCCGCCGTGGGCGAGGCGACCGAAATGGCGCAGCAGACCGTTTCCGCCTTGCAGCAGACGCTGGTGGACGGCTGGAAAGCCGCTAATCCGGATGGGAAGCTCACCGACGAGCAGATCGCACTTTTGAATCAGAAACTTCTGGAAATTACCAAGTCCAAGATGAGCGACGCCGCTATTAAGCTCATCGAAGGCGCCAATAAGGACTTGAATGCCATCATTCAGGACGCCGGCGAGGCGTGGCTTCGCCACATCAAGGGCGAATGAAATTATACGGGAGGCAGACGCATGGGAACCGCATGGGAAATCATCGAAACGCAGGCCATGACCTACATACAAAACGATACCTCGCTGGTTTGGGATATGCGCAACCGCCTCCCGGTCTTTTACAATCGTATGCTCGCTTATATGCGCGAGGCTATCCCGCTGTTCAACCGACCGGCGGAAATGGTTGTGCGGCTTGCGCAGAACACGCCGCCGCAGTTTACCGACGGCGTCTATACCGTTCCGGAAACGACCGAAGGCTCTACCGAAATCGACACCGGAATCACCGGCTATGACATTGCGTCCGCGGGCATTATGTCCGTTGATGCTTACGGGACCCCGCAGTATGCACCACTGCCGGTATCCTACGAAAGCGAGACGGGACAACTGACGATTTCACAGGGACTTGAAAAAGATACGGAGCTGTCTCTTGATTTTTACAAATCGGGCAGTTTCTCCGACGATCTAAACGCGACGGAAATATCTATCCTTGCGTTTGCCGTTTATTTCGTCTGGGAACAGCGGTTTGATAACGACGCTATTGAGCGCAAAAGCAAGATTCGCGACGGCTCGTTCACGACGATCAGCGAGGCGAGCCAGACGAACGCCAATTCCGGGCGGCAGCGTCTTGTTGCCGAGCAATTGTACGGGAAAATGCGAGCCTACGAAACGGACGTGGCATATCTGAACACGGTCAAAAACTACAACCTTTAAGATGGATGGAGGACACGGCATGGCAAATCTGGAGCAGATGGCGAAAAGCGCCGCTATGCTTGGAAACGTCTCCACCCCCGGCTCCGTCGCTTCGTCAAAGTTCGATGCGGGGTTAAACCAGCAGTACTTCCGCGGCGACACGGTAGCCTATGCCGCCGCCTACGGCTCGCTTGCGTCGGATTGCTTCGACGCCGTGTGCCAAGGGCTATCGGATGACAACTGGTACAAGTATACACCGGTGCGTATCCGTTCCGCGGCTACGTCACAGAGCAGCATGGGCGAAACCATGCCGGACGATTGGCACCGTGTTTATATTCTTGCACCATCCAATATATCGCATATACCGCAGGGCGCTTATCTGCAGTACGGCGGCAATACATGGATCGTATTCAAGCCGAAAAACATCGGGAACGCTTATGCGCACGCCATTGTGCGGCGCTGCAATTCTGTCATCAATCGGCTCGACTATTACGGGAACATCGTCAGCGTTCCCATGAGTTTTGCCAAGATCAGCACGCTCGGCAACGCGAACCAAGTTACCGAGGACAGCATTCTTGCCAAAAACTATATCGCCTGTATCTGCCAGAAAAACGCGATCAGCAGCGAGTTTACCGAAAACACGCGGTTTGTTATGGGGAAAAGCGCTTACGCCATCCGCGGTCTGAACGATTTTACGCGGGAGTTTACGGATGATGCCGACAGCGTACATATTCTGACATTCACCGTTGAGCGGAATGAGCCGCTACCGCAGGACAGTCTCGAAAAGCAGTGCGCGGACTATGCGTCCTTTTCGTGGGTACCCGTGATTACCGCAGCTGAAGAAATGCCCGTAGGCGTCACGCAGCAGCTTTCCGCGCAGAGCATCCGCAACGGCACAGCCGTTGTTTCTACGGAGATTCATCCTATCCGCTATCTCTATACCAGCAGCAACGAAAACGTGCTTACCGTGGACGATAACGGGCTTGTGACGGCTGTAGGAACTGGCACGGCGGTAATTACCGTTACATTGGTGCAGAATCCGTCCGTCAGCGCAGAAGTTTCCATCACTGCGTCAGAAGCGGGAAGCGCTTTCGTAGGGTTTACCACTAAGCCCCCGGAGCGTCTTCGTGCATTCGATACAGCCGTCTTCTCCGCCGCATTTTTCCGGAACGGGGCGGAAACGGACGAAGCGGTAGAAATTGCCGTATCCGGCGTGCCGGAGCGGGCTTATTCCATTGAGACCGCCGGCTCAAATACATGGAAGCTCACGTGCTACGCCGCAGCGTTCGATCCGCTGACCATAATGGTCAGGCACGGAGAGCACAGCGCGACAGCTCAAGTCCGGCTGACAACGTAATCAACGGAGGAACCACACATGGATTGCAAATACGCATACCTCGACCCGCCCAATGAGCACATTTTGTGCCGTCGGGAATCTCCCCCTGTCTTTGGGGATAAAGCCAGCTATTTTCATGCGCTTTGTTCGTGTCAGGAGTTCTGCCCGGCAAAGAACTGCCACAAGCTCTCCGCAGACTGGGAAAAGTGCATGAAGCGGAAAGAGAACCCCGCGCCCCCCGCGGCGAAGAGTACGGTCAAGCGCAAAATCGCAAACCGTAAATAATCTACCACAGCCAAAAAGGAGTGTTATGCATGGCTGGAATCATTCTTACCGAATCGGACATTGAAAAAGCCAGCACCTACGTTCCCATCGACGCCAAAGACCGGATCGCCCGCATTGTGGCGGCGTTCTGCGTCGAGCCGACGGAAGGCGCAGACGGCATACCCATCTATCGGGAAAACCGCAAGCTCCGTCAGATGTTTCTTATGGGCATTTTGGCGGAAATGTATCTGCACCGAGACTACCATCTCCAGAAGGTGAAACTCGGAGACGATGGAGAGGAACAGGACGTCCGTCTGTTGATGCTTCAGGCGGAATACGACGAGTGGGCAGCTTCCCACGTAATCAATCAGCTGGAACGGCTGAAAAAGGACAAAACCAAGAAAGTTTCCAACAGGGTCTATGACCTTTTGTATGACTATAAAGCCTTTGAGGGCATGATTTTCGGCGCTGTCCGAGATGAACTTGAAGGCAGAAACGACCCGCTGCGCAGAGCCGCGACGACCTTGTGTGAGGCTGCGCCGGGTCTCATAAAAACCACCATCGCAGAACTTCGGGACAGCGTCCCCAACGGCGGTGAAGCCAATGCAGAGAAATGATTGGGTAGACGTACCGCCGACGCCCGATTCTCCGTACTACCCGTTCTGGAAGGTTCAGGCATCCAACAGCATGGCTGGGGCAGAGACGCTTCCCTATCTTCTGTCCCGGTATCTTATGGATATGGAAAGTCCCGGCTATACCCCGCCGAGCGACAACCGCTATCCCAGAGCGCGGCTGAAAAAGCTGCTATATTGGGACGGCGAAAATCCTCTGGCGCAGCCGCTTCCCACCGGCGAGCAGATACGGACGATCCTTTTTGATCCGGAACTCCCCGCTGCTCCCCCAGACGAAAAACGCGGCTACCGCGTTTTCGCGCAGGATCTGACGAGGCAGTCCCAGTACAACGCGCAATCCATTCTGCGAATTGCGTTGGGCGAAATCACGCCAATACGCGAGAGAAACCGAGCAGTTTACCGGCAGACGATCATTTATACCATAATGACCAACTACGCGCAGGAAGCCAATCTGGGGACGCCGGGAAACTCCAGATCTTACGCAATGCTCCAAGCCATTATGGAAGCGACAGAAGGAGTAAACGTCGGCGGTGTGGGGCCGCTCTTTATGAGCCGCGTCACAAAAGTGGACGATGAACGCGCCAATCTCGGATACAAGCTGTATCAGTACGTGGATTGGAGCGGAGACGACGAACACCCGACGTTCGCCCAGCAATCCTTGTTATGAACGATGCAAAGGAGAATTTATGAGCATCGCAAATAAATATGCGGAAGTCATTCGCGAGAATCGACCGGTGGAATATAAGGGGCTGGAGATCTGGCCGCTGACGGTGCGCGATTATGCCCTGTACCATAATGCGCGAATCGCCTTTGAGCTGATGCAAAGTTCCCTTCCGCCGCAGCTTGCGCGGCTTTCGTGGTGTGCGTGTCTGTATGCGCTCGATCAAGCGGCGAGAGAGCAGAACATAGCCGGGAACTTTTTGAATCTGGCTATGGCGGTTTTTGCCAAAGCGCTGCGGCTCGAACCGTTTCTGGATATGAGAACGGGAGAATCCCGTCTCCCCCTACGATTCCAGACGAAAAACGGGATTCTCGACGCGATCTTTATTCAAGACGGCGTTTGTCTTGACATGATGCAGATGGACGAGGTGCGCCGCATCATTGCGGCGCAGAACGGATACGAGATACCGGATGAGAATTATAATCCGGAGCTTGTCGCCGCACTTCAATACACGGCATCACAGCAGGAAAACGACTTGGTTTTGGACTTCGACGCGCTGGTGTATTCCGTTGCCGTAAACGCGCACACGCCTCCAGCTTCCATTTGGAACTGGACCATCCGCGACTTTCAGAAAACGCAGGAAGCCATTGACCGAGCGTTCGGGTATCAAATCTATACGACGGCGTCTATGTCCGGCTTTGTGACGTTTCCCAAGGGCAATCCTTTCCCGACGTGGAAATACGCCAGAAAAGCCGCTCTGCCGGGTGCGATGAAGACCATAGACGATCTCGACGCCGGAGCCAAGGGGCTTCTTGCCGACACTACAAAGGAGTGAAATTTCCTATGAACTACACGTTTAAGCCCGACTATATGTTCACCAAGGGCATTGTGTATGCGGAGTTCTTCGACCCCGCTACCGACAATCTGGTGGGCTTTTCCAAGTACGTCACCGACTTCGGTCTCAGCGGCAGCATGAACAGCGGTGACGTCGAAGGCGGTCCCGGCAATATGCTCGTTATGTGCATTCCGGACACCGCCCGCCTTGCCGTTACGGCGAAGACGGCGGACAGCGCTCTCAATAACATGGCGATCACAATCGGAAGTGACATTGCCGCCAACGGCGTTGTGGAGACCAGCACGGTCGTCACCGCCACGAGCGCCAATCTCACCGTGAACAACGCCGTAGCGCCTCTCGGCGGCTCCAACGGCGCTGTTGCCTACGTGCTGACCAGCTCCGGTTCGGACAAGGCGACGGTCGAGCAGAACAGCGGCACGGCGTATCCCGTGTCCTCCGCCGGCGTTATCACGGGCTTCACGGCGGTCAGCGGCAACAGCTACTGCGTGAAGTATTTCGTGCAGAACTCCAGCGCTCTCCAGCTCGGCATTCCGGCGCTCTTCCAGCCAAAGGTCGTGCGTGCGCACTTTGCCGTCAACTGCTATGCAAAGAAGACCGGTTCGGATGTCATGGCGTCGAGTCTCTACAAGATCCGCCACTACTACATCCCGTACTACTTCTTCACCAACGGTATGCAGGACAGCGTTGGGCAGACCTCTACCGGCAGCGTTGACCTCTCCGGCAACTGCCTGACCTACGAGGAGGCCGTCGGAGCCGGTCTGTGCGACAACTCCGGTTCTCAGTCCTACGGTTTCATCGTGGACGAGTTCATCGGCAGCGACACGAGCACCTACGGCGTGGACGGCATCTACTTTATCGGTCTCGGCTCCGGCGCGTCTGTTGCCCACGGCGAGACGATCACCCTGCCGGTGAAGTATTCGGTCGGCGGCATCCTTGCCAATATCTCCGATATGAGCAAGGTCACGTTCGCGTCCGCTGCGGCGGCCACGGCCAAGTTCAACGACGAACACAGCAACGTGCTTTCGGGCGTTGCGGCGGGCAATACCACCGTTACGGTCAGTGTGGAAAACGCCATGACCGGCGAGACCTACACCGACACCATCCCCGTGACCGTCACCTGAGTTTAAGGAAGCCCCGGCCCATTACCGGGTCGGGGCTTCTCCCCTGCTTCGCTGAAAGCGCGTGAACCATCACGCTTTTTCCGGGAATCAGGAGGATTTTATGAGCGTTTTTGATGAATATTACGCCATTCGTTCACGTATTCAGAGCGCTATTGCCTCCGCACAGCCGGAGCTTGCCGGCGGACTGAAGCAAGCCGTCCGGCGCTCGGCAGACGAACGGGTGTACAGCTACGCGGCTTCGGAGAAAGCCTTAGCCAAACGTCGGTATCAGTTGGGGGCGGACAGCAACCTATACGCCGTTATCAGCGACGACAGCGTGGAGATCACGAACGAAACGACGCTGCAGGATCATCCGGGCGAGCCGGAAACGCCGTGGGTCGAGTCCGGTCACGAGCAGGGACCCGCCGGACCGCGACCGTTCATGGAAGAGGCGTTACGGGATTTTGTAGATTCCAGCGAGGCGGAAGCTATCGTTGCGTCAGCGCTTCTTGCGGCGGGATTTGAAGTGGAGGCGCGTTAACCATTCTTCTTTTTTGATTCTTCCTGAATCCGAATCGCTTCCTGACGGAATTTTTCGGCTTCTTCGTAAATCCACGGGTTTTCTTCGCGCAGTTTGCGTTGCTTCTCGGCGAGAGCCGCCATTGTCTCGTTATAATGCGCTCGCGATTTCTCTAAACGCTCCATAGTTGCGCGAGAAGCCGCGGCATTGGAGCCGTTTCCCCCTTGCTGCCTCAAGTCCCTTGAGGCGAGCGCGTAAGCCGAGACCGCATCGTATCCGCAAGAGCGATAATGGTATTCTTTTGCATTGAGGAAAAAGGCATCGGCCAGAAGTTTTTTTAGGCTCATCTTTCCAACCCCCTTCTATTATATATTTGACAACGACAGCCCCGAAAATTAACCAACTATATAACAATTTATCATCTTTTCTTATAAAGCTCAAGTATAGGCGGTGAAAAAATGGCAGAAACCATTATTCTGCGCACAGAACTCCGGGACGGTGCGACCGTTATCGCCCAGCTCCAAGCGATTGAAGCGGCAGCGGCGAAGCTGAGCGCCAAGCCCATTACCATCAGTGTAAATGCATCGGTTTCGCAGGAGTTGTCGCGACTCACCAAAGCGCAGTTGACTTATGCTACGGCGCAGGAGAGAAGAATCGCCGCCGAAGCAAGGCTTGCTCTTCAAACCCAGAAAACGGTAACAGAGCAGGAAAAGCAGAAAACCTCCGCTGCCAATCTTGCTCTCCAGCAGGCGAAAACCGCGACAGCAGCCGAGCGGCACGCCACGGCGGAAGCAAATCTGACCGGGAGAATGCAGGACACAGAAAAGGCGTCCGCCTCTCTGGGAAGCTCATTAGCAAAAAACCTTGCCGATAGAGCCATATCCGCCGCCATCAATGCCATTACGCAGTCGCTTCGCGAAGCTCTTTCCACCATGAAAGAGGTGGACAGCGAACTCACGACGATCAAGAAGGTCACGGGCGCGAGCGACAGTTATATTCAGGGGCTTGGCGACCGCGCCTATGATACCGCAAGCAAGTACGGTGTTGCAGCGAACGAGTATCTGCAGAGCGTAGCGGAGTTCAGCCGAGCCGGTTACGGCGAGCTGGCAGAGGGGCTTGCCGAGGTCGCAACAAAAACGCAGCTCGTCGGCGACGTCAATGCCGAGACCGCCAATAAGATGCTCATTTCTATGGACGCGGCGTATAAGCTCGGCGGATCCGTGGAATCTCTCTCGCTCATCGTCGATCAGGCAAACGAAATCGACAACAAATACGCGACGAGCATTGAAAAGCTGGCGGAGGGTATGCCCATCGTCGCTTCAGTTGCCGCCAACGCGCACATCTCGCAAGAACAGCTCATGGCGGCGCTCGGAACGATCACAGCGCAGACGCAGGTTTCCGGCAGCGAAGCGGCACGCGCTTTCCGTGCCATTATTCTGAACATCATGGGCGACACCACGACCGAGATCGAAGATGGCGTTACCTTTACCAAGGACGAGATCGAAAGTCTCAGCGATGTTCTGTGGAAATACTCTTCCGACGCTATGGAAGCCGCCGCCGCCACCGGCGAGCTGGTCAACCCCATGGAAGCTATTGCCGGGCTTTCGCAGGCAATGAAAGACGGACTTCTCACCGAGCAGCAGCTGACGGCGATGCTGTCCAGTCTCGGTGGGAAGCTGCGCACCAACTCTCTCGTAGCGCTTGTTAAAGGGTTTGATACTTACAAGAAAATGCTCGGCGATCTGGAGAGCGCCGCCGGCAGTGCCGACAAGGAAATCGCCGTCAAACTCGAAGCGTGGGAGTCCAAACTCAACGTTCTCAATAACAGTTGGACAAAGCTGGTCGCCAACATTGTTGACACCGAAGGGGTAAAAGACGCTCTTGATGTCATCAACAGCGCTTTGCAATCTCTTGCGGATCTGTTGGAGAAAGGAAGTGCTTCGGAGCAGACAGATAAAGCGTACTCCGAAAATCAGGCAGAGATAGACGCGCTGTCAGCAAAAGGCGAACAGTTGACCCAGCAAGAGCAGCTACGCCTATCCTACTTGCGATCGCAAACTGACGAACTGAGAACGCAAGCCGCTATCGCAAGGCGAGGCGAGATTAAAACGGAGCTTGCCAACACTCGGCAGACACCGGACTACGTCTGGCTTTCCGCCGGTGCGGGGGCAACAAATCAAAACACGTTACTTAACCGGTTGGGAAAGCTTAAGGCAGAATACTACCAAACCGGCGCCAAAAACGTTGAGGAATATCGTGCTGCCCTGCAAGCGCTTGTCACTCAGTTCCAAGACAATATTGAAGTGATTGAAGACGCGGATCGCGCCGGGCTGGAGCTTAATGAAGAGGACGAACGCGCTCTAAATGCGTGGGCACAGCTGCAAACAGCTTTAGGGGTTTTGAACCACTTAACCGAGGAGTCTGCATCCGCAACGGAAGAAAACTCCGAAGCCGTCGCCGAACAGACTGAAGCCTATGAATCACTTTCCGACCGTGTCAAGGATGCCGCGAGCGCCATTGAAGCGTTCAAAAAATCCTCCAAAGCCGATCAGGATGACAGTTTTCAGGACATGGCGGACGCTTATGCGAAAGTCATGGAGGAGATCGCCAACGGGCGAATCAACAGCAACACGGCGCAGGCGGGCTATAACCTGTTCCTTTCCGACGACGAGCGGCAGGCGCTGGAAAACGACCCGCAGAAGATGGCGGCATACGTCCAATCTCTCGAAGGTCTCAAGACGATGCTCTCCGGCGGTGGGGAGGACGCCGGGGCGGCTTTCGCCCAGTGGCTTCAGACGGCTGCCGACGCGGAAGGAAATCTGATTGACGCCAACGGGAGACTGATTGCATCCTTTGACCAGACCGGCGACGGACTTAGTTTCACGGTAGCGGATCTTCAGGCTCTGGCAGATTACACGGGCGTTTCGGAGGACGTCATACTCTCGTGGGCGCAGGCTATGGGCGTCTACGGCTCGGAAATCTACAATGTAGGCGATCAGGCACTCCAGCTTGCCAGAGACTTGGGCGCTCTTACGGAAGCGGCGGACGGCACGCAGAGCGTTGACCTATCCAAGTTCCGCGATGGACTGAGTGCAGCAGGGAAAAGTCAAGAGGAAATCGACGGGCTTGTATCCGCGCTCAAAAGCATCGACGGGATTAGTTTTGGCGCCACCGAAGAATCCATTCAAGAGGTAGCACAAGCCGCCGAAGACATCCCCGCGGAATCCACGATTGACATCACCGCAGATACTGTTGGCGCGATGGCGGCTCTCGGCGCATTGGAGGGGCAGCTCAACGCGCTTACCGGAAAGAGTTGGAACATCTCCGTCAGTGCCAGCACAAGGATCCAGCGCCGAGCGTCCGGCGGGCGAGGCGGCGGTCTTACCCTCGTTAACGAGGAGGGACCGGAGATCATTCAGGAAGGTCCTACGGCACGCATCGCCGGCGGCGGCGAGCCCACCGTCACGATGCTGGAGCCGGGCGCGATGGTCTACACGGCGCCGCAGACGCGAAAGATGCTGCGTGGGAAGCGTCCGAGCGGCGTGTTCCGTGCGGCGGCTCGCGGGTACGACTCGACCGGCATGGATGGGGCGCTTCCGCCATCGGATCAGGGGCGGTTTTACGTCCCAGGAACGGCGGGTACGCCCGGAAGTCCGTCCAGACCCGGCAAGGGGGGCGGGAGCAGTGGAAAATCCAGCTCGTCGAGTTCGGATTACTGGAAAGAACTCCAAGAAGCCGTAGACGCCAAGTTCAAAGAGGCGGAAAAGGCAAGAAAGGCGGAGCTGGAAGACCTCGACGCGCAGTTGGATGCGCTCAAAGAGGCGCGGGACACCGAAGAAGACCGGCTGGAGCTGGAAGAGAAGATCCTCGCCGTTACCGAGGCACAGGCAAAGCTCGCCAACGCTCAGGCGGAGCGCACGGTACGGATGTACAACGCCGCCACGGGGCAGTGGGAGTGGATCGCCGATCAGAAAGCGGTACAGAGCGCCCAAGATCAGCTGAAAAAGGCGCAGGACGCGCTTGACAAGTACCGGAAAGATCAGGACTATGACGCAGCTGTCGCCGCTATTAAAGCACAGCAGGATGCTGTCAACAAGCGGTACGACGATCTGGAAGCCAAATGGGAGGAAATTCTTTCAGCAGTCGAAGAGCCGCTGCGCGAGATCGCGGACATTCTCGCGGACGTTGCCAAGTCCGGCACCGCCCGGCAGAAGGGCGAGACGGGGAATGTCTCCTCCCTTGCAAAACTCATTGCAGACTTTATTGCAGAAAATCCCTCCGGATGGACGCTGCCCGGATACGACAGCGGCGGCGTTCTGCATGGACTCGGCGGCATTAAGGCAACCGGCGAGGACGAAATTATTCTCGGACCGGCGCTGTCTGCGAAGATCCTCTCTCCGACGCCCAACGCACAGTTTGACGCTTTTGCGCAGGCTCTCGGCGCGGTTTACGGTATGCCGAATACCGGTATACCGGTCACGCCGTCGAGCTCCTACGGTCCGTCTACGGACAGCCATGACACGGTTTATTCGTTCCCCGGCGGAATCAACCTCACGGAGCAGCAGGCGAACGCGCTGACGCTCGGCGAGCTGGCACGACAGCTCCGCATTTTGAATCTCACCTGAAGGGAGAAACAGTTTTATGATGCAGGACGCAAAAGCCTTTTGGGACGCAATACGAGGACAGGTGTCCCGACTCTGCCGACAGGAGACTGCAAACGCTCTTCGGGCGGAACGGTACGATGTTACCACGGCGCCGAACGGAACTGTCATCGGCGTCACGCAGCCTTTTGGAGCGCGAGAAATCAAGATCCCTTACGCGGCGGAGGTCGCCTCCGCCGCCGTGGGCGATACGGTTCTGGTCGTCTGGTGGGGGTCGATGAGCAATGCGAAAGCGTGGTTTTTCGGCTCCGGTCCGGCTTAAAGGAGTGATACGATGCTCAATCAACCGTCCAATATTTCTCCAGATGAAATCAACGGCAGCGGCTGCGTGGACATTACGCAAGGACTGACTGTCAGTTGGCAGGTGAGCGGCGATTCGCCGATGAGTGCCTGCCAGATCACACTATACAAAAACGATACGGCCTCCACCAAACTGTACAGCACGGGGAAAGCGGCACTGTCCAAACCGTGGTGGGGCGTTAATTACGCCGGGGATACGCTCTTTTATGAAACCAGTATCGGTGCGGCAGCGATGGCAAGCGCCGGCATGGCAAACGGCGGCGAGTATAAAATGCTGATCGTTCAGTGGTTTGCGTCCAACGACAACGGCATTTTGTTCACTGCCACGGAAACGGTAAGCGCCGGAAAGTATTATTTCCAGATCAATGACTCTGAGTATGCCGTATTCACGCTCGATCAGGCGCTCTCGGCAGGAGATTCTATCCGGTACAGCACCAAAAACCACACGCTTTCTGTCACTGCGAACGGATTTTTCTATACTCTGACCGTTATCAAGGCGACTGAAGCATCCGGCACATTGCTGACCGGAACAGTGTACAGCAACGGCGACGAATATGTTCTTCAGACAACTCCCGCCCTTTTCTTGGCACGAAGCGCCCCAGCGCTTGCCATCAATACAATTCCCTCTCCGGTGGCTGTAAAATCCTATTCTTTCACGGCAACGTACTCGCAGGAACAGGGAGACCCCCTCAATTGGGTGCGATGGCAGATTGCCGACAAAGGGAATACGGACAATCCTTTCTTGGACACCGGAAAAATCTCCGGAACGGGCGAACTCCGCGTAGACTACAACGGATTTCTGACCGGTAATTCTTACGCTATCCGCTGCATGATCGAGACCGCCAACGGAGTAGATGCAGCCACCGACTGGGTAGAGTTTGCCGTCTCTTACACCGTCAGCGAAACGACCGGCATTGTAACAGCGTGCCAGCTTGCCAATGAACCGTGTGTCTATATCAAGTGGACGCCGGATGCTCTGGCGCAGGGCTATACCGTTTTGCGAAGAACGGTTGGCGATACCACCTTGCGCCAGCTCGCCTACGTCGGGGCAAATGTCAACGAGCTGCGGGACTACAGCGCAAAATCCGGGGAATCTTATGTATATTACATTTTCCCTGAAGGCGTTTTGGTCTTCCTGACCACGCCTATGGTCTCCAACGAAGTTCCGGTGCAGTTCTGGTTCTGGGCTATTCTGGCAACGGAATACGACGCCCAAACTGAGTATTATAACGTAGTCGCAGCATACTTTTTTCGGTATGGGAAAGACGGAGTAAGCGCTGGTTCGCTGTCTAACAATAACGCGCCGTCGCTGGAGCGAAACTTCACGCGATACCCTACCCGACAGCCAGATTCCTCCAACTACCTCACCGGGACGCTGTCCGGATTTATCGGAGGAATTATCAACGGGAAAAGCTACAAAGACACTGTTAAGCAGTCGGACGCACTTATGAATTTGAGCAATTCCGAAAATACGCTTTTCCTGCTCAATCCGAAAGGGCATTTTCTCCGAGTCCACACAGCAAACGCTACTTCCATCAGCATCGACTATAAGAGCCGCGTGATGCCCCAGACCGGCACCGTTTCGTGGGTAGAGGTCGGGAGTACCGACGGCGTCTCTATTGTATCGGCGGAAGGGAGCCAGTTCTACCCGACGGACAATGTCGTGTTTACGACCATCACCATTGACCCGACGACCGGCAGACTGCTTTGGACGACCGAAAGCCCCTACGAAAACGGCTCCGTTCTGTCTCTCAACAGCGACGGCGAACTCGTGCAGACGGCGAACGGTTCGTTTACGCCGGCGACCATGGCGCTTGACGCCGCAACCGGTGCTGTTACGGCAACCGTTCGGTAAGGGGGATGCTGGATGAGTACCAAAGCCATTCTCGGCGCAGACAACCGATATATCGCCTATCTGAACGCACTGAAAACCGACTTTACAAAAGTGACGCGGCTGGAGTTTCTCACGCCAAGCGGCAATGTTGGATATGCGCTGGACAACGACTATAAGAACAAACGCTCCGGCGCATTTCTTCAGCAGGGTTCTATTTCCTGCAATCTTCAGAACGGCACAAGGCGGCAGGCGGAGATCACGCTTTCCAATCTGGACGACGCATACAATTACGCACTCGGGCAAATCTGGTTCGGGCAGCAGGTTCGCATACTGGAGGGGCTGCTTCTCCCGGACGGGACGGAATATCTCATTCCGCAGGGTATCTTCGAGATTGTTACGCCCGTCGAGACCGTCAATCCCGCCACGCAAACCGTAACGTACCAACTGACAGACAAGTGGGCAAATCTGGATGGTACTCTTGGCGGCAATCTGGAAAGCGCATACTCGGTCGAACCCGGAACCAACATTTTTGAAGCCATCGACGCTATCTTACGGCTCGACCGGTTTACGATGAACAATGACGGTCCGAGTTATATTGACGCTTACAAGCCGCTCTACACTGGTTATTATAATAATATGACGCAGACGCTCTCTGACGGCTCTTTGTGGCCGCTGACATCCGCGCCATATACATACCTTTCCGGCGACGGAGAATCGCTTGCAGATGTTGTTCTGGGGCTGTGTGAGATGCTGGCGGCATGGGTAGGCTACAACCACATTGGGCGGCTTGTTGTAGACCCCTCGCAGGATGACATTGCCGACGCCACAAAGCCCGTGCTATGGCAATTCACCGATGCCGAAAAGCAGTTCCTCGGCGCTAAGTATACGTTCCAGAACACGGAGGTATACAACGACATCATTGTAACCGGCGCAACGTCCGACGACGGCAAAACCTCCAGAGCGAGAGTGCAGAACCGCGATCCGGCATCCGATACGTGCATCAGCCGTATAGGGCTGAAAACGCTACGCATAGAAATGCCGAATTACTACTCGGACGAAATATGCCGGGACTATGCGGAGTGGAAGCTCAAGCGCACTACGGCGCTCACAAAAGAGGTCGCCATTACTTCAACACAGATGTTCCACATTGTTGAGAACGAAATCATCACTGTGGAAAGAAACAATAAACCGCGTCATCCCATCGAACGCTTTGTGGTGCAAGGGTTTACCAGACCGCTTGCGCAGCAAGGAACCATGACCATCAACGCTGTGAGCGTTAACGATTACCCGCAAGTCACCGTCTTGCAGGACATCCACGGATAAATAGGAGGATATTATGGCTACAGTCACTTTGGGGCAAGCCGCCATCGTCAGCAAGGGCGAATACAGCGCGGCAGCTTCTTATGCACCTCTCAATTTGGTAACGCATAACGGCGGTTCATACCTCTGCAAAGTCGCCTGCTCCAACATTGAGCCCGGCGTGGCAACCACATGGCAGTCCTACTGGGTCGCGGCAACCGTTGGCATCAAGAGTTTCGCCAAAACCGGCGAAAGCGCGTCCGGCATTGAGTACACTGCTACGCTGTCGGACGGATCCACTTATACTTTTACGGTGGAGACGGCAATCTCTTACCCCATCAGCGTAGCGAACGGCGGGACGGGCGCTGCCGACGCGGATACGGCGCGAGCCAATCTCGGCGCACTTGCTTCCGCCGCCGGGGCTGTGGGCGCAAGCAATCTCGCCGCCGACGCAGTGAAGCTGACGTTCACGAACATTGCTGTACAGGCATCGCAATGGGCAGCCGATGAGACTTATTCAGACTTCCCGTTCCGTGCGCTCGTGGGGCTTTCCAGCGAGGTAACGGGGGCGATGGTTCCCGAGGTGATCTTCGATGTAGCCGATGCCACGAGCGGCATTTTCGCGCCCGTTGCGCACAGTACCGGCGGCGGGATCATGCTGTATGCGAGCGAGCAGCCGTCCGCCGCCGTGACGATCCCGACGATTCTTCTTTGGAGGTGAGAGCATGATCGGAAGAACAAACTGCGGCGCCGGAGGCGGCGGAACCGTCGGCGTGACCATCTATGGCGGCGCCAACGAAGTTATCACCTATTCCGGCAAGGCATCGGGAACGTTCACCCTCGGCAGCGCCGGAGCGGGAACGGTCGAGTTGAAAAAGGGCGTGTACACTTTCACTGCCGGTCTCTCCGGTCTTTCGATCTCTAAGGCTTGCGAGAACGGAACGGTAGTCCGTCTGCGTCCCGACCACTATATTTACTGGTACGGCGCGATCAATGGTGAGATCACAAAATATGACGGATATGGCACGCTGACGTTCCAAGACAACACGCTCACGTTCCAAGGCGGCTATCAAGACTGGGGCGCGTGTTCAAGCGATATTGATTGCTCACAGGATTCCAAAGTATCGGCTAAATGTACTGAGGTTGTTGGGGGTTCATACTGCGACTTGCTTTATTCCTCTTACAAGAACTATTCTGGGGGAGATGCTGAAGACCTAAAAGCAAATGCTACAGTTAGCTTGACGTATACCTACAATTCAGCCCGGAAGGCAAGGCTTGCTGTGTACGGCAATACGAATAAAATTGTCGTACAGGAATGGTATCTCGGAAACAGGGAGGCAGGATAAATGAACGGCATCGACATTTCCCAATGGCAGGGCGACATCAACCTTGCGCCGTATCAGAACGGCTTTGTCATCGTTCGCGGCGGGTTCTGGACGAGCGTGGACCCGTGGGCGGAGCGGAATATCGCCAAGTGCGACGCACTCTCCATCCCGTGGGGGCTGTACTGGTATTCCTACGCTCTCAACGAGGAGCAGGCGCGGGAGGAAGCGGCGGCGTGTCTCAAGTTCCTGAACGGCAGAAAGCCCCGGCTCGGCGTCTGGTTCGACATGGAGGACGCGGACGGCTACAAGCAGAAGAACGGCTTTCCGACGGACGAGACAATCACGGCGATGTGCAAAGCGTTCTGCGGCGAGATGCAAAGCGCGGGCATCCGCACGGGCGTATACGCTTCTCTGAGCTGGTTCGATACGCACATCGGCGAGACGGGGTTCGATAAGTGGATCGCGGCGTGGGGCGCGAACGACGGGGAAAATTATCCCGATCTCCGCGACCGGTGCATTATGCAGCAGGTACACGGCGCTCCGCTCGATCTCGACGTGATGTATGTGCCGCTGAGCTACTTTGACGGCGAGCCGCTGCCGGAATCGCCCGCACCGGAGGACAGGACGGTGAACGTCACGGCGATGGCGCGGGAGGTCATCAATGCCCAATGGGGCAACGGCGAAGAGAGAAAACAGAAGCTCGGCACGTGGTTTTACGATCTCGTGCAGAGCGAGGTAAACCGGATTCTGGGAGGCTGACAAGCAGTCGAAACGACACATAAGGAGCGAAAAACCATGCTTCCAGATTTTGAAATGATCGTACATCGGTTTGAGGAACGCCCCGACCTTACCATTATTCCCGTGAGCGATGTCCACTTGGGCGCCGCGGAACACATGGAGCAAGAATGGGCGGCTTTCTGCGAGAGCGTTTTGTCTCGCCCCAATGTTTACCTGATTCTCGTAGGAGATCTCATAAACAACGCAACGCGGAACAGCGTATCCAACGTCTTTGAAGAAACGCTGCGTCCTCGGGAGCAGAAAAAGATGATGACACAGATGCTCATGCCGCTGCGAGACCGCATACTTGCCGGCGTGAGCGGGAATCACGAGCGGCGCAGTCTCAAAGACGCGGACGACGATCCAAGCTATGACATCATGTGCAAGCTCGATCTGGAGAACCTGTACCGCGAGAATATCGCATTTATCAAAATCCAGATGGGAAAGCCCCGTGCCAACGGCATTGACAACCCCACCTACACTATCGTTGCCACACACGGCGCCGGCGGCGGCATTTATACCGGCGCAGCGGTCAACCGCAATGAGCGTTTCGGTTATGTCATAGACGGAATGGACTGCCTTATCGTAGGTCACACGCACAAGCCTTTTATTACACAACCGAGTAAAATCAAGATAAATCCGTATAATAATACGGTTTCCATGCGACCGTTCAAAGTCGTTTCCTCGACAAGCTGGCTTAAATACGGTTCTTATGCCGCACGTTCCATGATGCTACCGACGAGCCATGCTGTACAGACAATCACGTTTGCAGGAAAACATAAAGAAATCGTTGTAACTATGTAAAAAAGGGAGCCGCAAAGGCTCCCTTTTATTTTTCGAACTTCTCCACGGCGTTCTTCAGCGCGTCGCACAGCGCCTTTGCATCGTCTTCCGTTGTCTCCGGGCAGATGGAAATACGAATGGCTTCCAGCGCCTCTTTTTCCGACAATCCGCTGGCGAGAAGGACGCGGGACGGAGTATGGTTCCCAGAAGAACAGGCGCTCCCCGCTGAGCAGCATACCCCCTGTGCATCCAGAAGCGGAAGGAGTTTCGCGGATGGTACGCCGTCAAACCGAACAGAGAGAATGTGCGCGGCGGTTTTCCACTGCAGGTCGGCGGCGGGAATATGCCCACCGCTCATGGACTGGACGCGCCCTCGAATATATTCGTTAATATTTCGCATCTGCTGCCACGCCTCATACAAATGCTCAGTGCGATACTTCAGCGCGGCAGCCATTGCGGCGGCAAGCGCGACAGACGGAGTGCCGGGGCGAATGACCTTCTCCTGCTTGCCGCCATAAAACATCGGACAAATTGGGACATTTTTCTTGGCATAGATAAACCCTATCCCCTGCGGAGCGCCGAATTTATGCCCGGAAGCCGTCAGATAATCGCAGCTGAGTCTGTCCACATTTACGTCGTACTGCCCCACGGCGGCAACACCGTCCAAGTGAAGAAGCGGATACGACGCCTTGTCCTCTGCAATGCGTTTCATGGAGAGAATTTCGCCGGTCTCGTTGTTGATATAAGGAACCGAAATCCCTGATTCGGGGCGGTCAATCCTGTACAGTGGTATGTTCCATACCGAAGCATGGGACGAATCGCTATAGAGGACGGGACCGTGCTTCAGCATAGTCTGGATGACAAGATTATTTGCCTCCGTACCACCGGAGCAGAAATAAATCTCTTCCGGCTTTGCGTTGATGCACTCGGCAATGATAGCGCGGGATTCTTCAAGCGATTCCTTTGCCTGACGACCCATGGCGTGCGTACTGTCCGGATTACCGCGAGGCGCACGCAGAAAAGCCGTGACAGCGCACGGAAGCACCGGCGTAGACGCGGCATGATCGAAGTAATACATGGACATTGCCTCCTTAAAAAACGATTTCAGACGGCTTTCAGCGCGTTCTGGGAGACCGGTGCATCCAGAATGTCGCTGTAGGTCTCGGCAAGCGCTGTCTTTGTGAGACGCTGCGCATAAATGCGAGTGGTGGACGGCTGAGAATGACCAAGAATTTCAGAAATGCTCTCGATGGACGCGCCCTTTTCCAACAGGAAAGACGCGGAAGCATGACGCATAGCGTGAGTGCGGCAGGAATCCTCTTCGCCGAGAATGGACGCGGTGTAGTTCTTGATGAGCGCCGACAGCTGCTGACGCTCAAAGCCTTTCCACTCCCCCGTTACACGGTCGCAGCAGCCGAACAGCGGTTCGTCGTTCCCGGCAGACGCTGGGCGCAGCCCGGAGTCCAGATATGCTCGAACAGCCTCCTGCGACGCAGAGGGGAACGGAACCACACGGGGCTTGTCCCCCTTTGTCACGCGGGCATACAGAGCCTTTTTCTCCCAGAAAAGATCGGCAGGAGTAAGCGCCCTGAGTTCGGAGTTTCGGAGACCGCTCTGGAAGAGCAGCGTCACTTCGGCTTTTTCCCGGAGCCATGTGTGCGGCTTGCGGGTATACACCGGCTTATCGGCATTGAGAAGAGCCGCGATCTGCTGCTCGTCCAGAATGTGGGAATACTCTTTTTTTCGGGCTGCCGCGAGTTTGCGCTTGGAGGGCATGAGTTCTTCCGGCACGGCGTCCTCGCTGAAAACGCGGAGCTTCATGCCGTAGTTGGAAAGCGCACGAAGATGCGTCAGGTACAGATCCGCCGTCACGAGCGACCAGTCCCCGTCCTCCATGAATGCAACCACCGCCTGCGGACAGAGTTCGGAGAAGCCGTTCTTCTCCATGCTATGCCGAAAACGGCGAAACGTTCCGTTGTAGGCTTCAATGGACGCAGGAGACCACTCGTTGCGGCGCATCTGCGCAGAAAACCTCCGGACGACTTCATCGTAGCTCTCAAACATTTTTCACGTCCTCCTTTAACCTTCTACTATATATCTGACAACGACAGCCCAGAAAATTAACCGTTCTCCGCAGAAAATTTTCCGAAATTGCCAAGCGAGAGAGCAATGATCTCCTTTTCCCGCGCCGCCATATCTTCAGAAAGATAGCTGGCAGTCGCTTCGCAGTATTCGCAAACGCGCTTGGCGTCCTCCGGGGCGAGGGGATGTTCGAGATCGTCCAGCGTGTAGAAAATCAGGTCGGAGAACATCTGAAGAAGCCCTGCGGCTCTGTGGAACGTGCGCTGGTCGCGCTGGGTCTGGAGAAACAGAGATGTGGATTCACTCATTGGACGCGACCTCGTTCTTTAGTTTTTCGATGTACACCTTTACTGCACGGCAGAGGTCGGCCACGGCTTCGCATTTTTCTTTTTCTGCCGCCTGTTCAACAGCGGCCAGCATACCGGAACTCTCGTCGATTCGTCCAGACTCTGCGGATTTTACCGTCATTGCCAACGCGAGGGAAAGCGTGGAAAAGTGAAGCAACTGCATTGTTTCACCGGCGTCAGCGTATTCGCCGGATTTGAAAAGGGAAAGAGTATATTCTTCCATGGTTATATCCCCACTTCGTCGCCGTGGCGGACGTAGGCAACTGCGCACATATTCTTCAGCGCGAGATCGAAAGCGTTGCGGAGATCGGCGTCGCTGGCGATAATGGAGAGTTTTGTAACCTTGTCCGCTTCTGCTCTCGTTCCGCCGTTTTGCAAAATGCGCTTGCGGCGGTTTTCCACACGGCGCGTCAGGTCGGAGTGCGTAGACGATTCCACGGTCATGTAGAGCTGATTGAACACGACCCGGTAATCCAGATCATAGTCAAGGCAATACTGCCGTACTTTCCGGTTCATCTGCTCCTGCCAGCCTTCCGATACCGCTGTCGGGGTGAACACGGCAACAAAACCGTCGTTAAACTGTTCGAGTTTGCCTACCGATTCGGACAGATTGGCGAGCTTCTTTTCGTGGTCAACCAGAATCTGCGCCTGCGCCAGAGCCTGTTCGGCAAGCGTCATGGGTTTTGAGGAATAGCTTCCGGTTCGGCGGATGGTGGGGATAACCTCATCCGCGATTTTTGCCTGAAATCTCTCCGCCGTTTCATTTTTAGCCTTCATTGCGAGCCGGTAAAAGATGTTTTCGGGGATAAAATCGTCATGCCCACAAGTGGGCACGCCCAAATCACGCAAATAACCGTCCACACGCTCCCAGCGGACAACTTCGTTCCCGCTGTCAGCGATTCGGGTAAATCCCAGACCACGGGCGACAGCTTCCAGCTTGAGATACGCCGTGCCGTCTTTTTCGTAGCAGTCTACGCCGTGGATGTTGATGATGCTGGTGGTCTCCATTTGTTATTCCTCCAAAATTAAGTAACGTGTCGGCGGCAGAGTTTTATGCCGCAATTTCCTCGCTTCTGGTAGAAGCCCTGCATCTATAAATGCTTTGACAATTCGGAGGATATGCAATACAATGTCAGCGTGTATTTTTTGTATGCACACCTGCTTAGCAGTCCGCTTCACGTGCCACCGGGGGCGGGCTGCTACTTTATTTTCGGGCGATTTCCTCTTCCGCCTTTTCAAGAAACCACGCCTTTTTTGTGAGATTGCGAGATTGCAGAATTTCCATGAGCTTGTCCATGATCTCTGCATCAATTTCCACATAAAAAGTCTTTGTGGCCTTGCGGCGTTCCTTGAAGTAATCAGCCCTGCTTTTGCTGACTTCCATGTTTCCTCCTTTCGTATCTTGATACAATTATAGCAGTATCAAGATACATCGTCAAGAGTTTTTTGCATCTTACGATAAAAAATATAAGTTATTGCAACAAGGGCTTTTATCATAATTTATTCAGGTTCATACAGTTGACGGAACGTTATGTGCGAGATAGAAATGAAATTGTAGGGCTATAACGAAACGTTATACCCCCCCCTTCGGCAGATGCTCTCCCCGATTTCGGGGCGACCTCCGGTAATTGGCAAAGACCACTGCCCTGATTTAGGGTGAGGGGGGGAACGAAACGTTCCGTGGGGGCTTAACTCGTTCAAAATCGAGCGGGTTGTCACCGTTGGGAAGGACTTTCAGACATTTTTGTCCAATAGGTCGGACGGGCTGCTTGTCGAGCGGTTAGGCGATGGGGTAACGATTCGTGACGCTATTCAAGGGGGTGTTGAAACGCCACCTCCTTTCGGACGGCGGCACATCTGTCCAAAATTGGACACATCTTCTTTGAGAACATCCGAACCATGTAGATCATTTTCGCAACTTGTTGCGAAGGCGTACCCACTTGTGGGTACGGCGTTTTGCCATTTGTGGCAAAAGGTTTAATATGTTCCGACGGCTTGGAGCGTTGCAACTTGTTGCAACTTGCTGCAACGGTTCTGACTACCGCAGTATGTGTCCCGAGTTTATCCCCGAAAAAATCTTCAGCCGAGAAAGACCGCTTCCCGTATTTGCGAAGAACATAAAAAAATAACAATCGTAAAAAATGCTTGACATCGACCTTGGATTGCATATAATATAAGCAAACGCGGTTGATGGCTTTAGTGGCCTGCCTTCCGCATAAATTACGAACATGAGGGGTGTGCATTTTTATGTACGCCCCTCTAAACCGTTAAGGGAGAGAAAGATATGTTACGAGGCATGGTATTCGTCGATCACATGAATTTCAACATCGCCATCAAGGATCTTTATTCAGCTGCCGGACAGATGTCTCCCTCTTTAGACTACAATACGGTGTTCCGTGGAATTGTGAGTCTTATCCCGAATGTGGATTTCATCAAGACTATGGTCTTTTACCCAGAGCCGGATACGTTCTTGATGGGGGATAACTATTTGTGCAGTTACGCTAAATGGACACAGGGAATGAAAAACGGGAAGTACCTCGACACCGTTCCGGGGCGATATGTAAGCCGACCGGTTGATTCGTCCGTGCCAATGGACATAAATGACCGGACGACCTATTATAAAGTCGAAAAAGGAACGGACATCAACCTTGCTATCCATGCGCTTTCTAAAGCGTATAACAATGCTTATGACGTAGCCTTTGTGTGTAGTGCCGATACAGACTATATCAGTCTGTACACACAACTGCGCACACTGGGAAAACTCGTAGTTGCTGTTGCCGTCAAAGGACAGACAATCAAAAAAATAATTCCAGAGGTTGATGATTATCTGATTCTGGATGACACTTTCTTTTCAAATCATCTGCGGAAGAAACAACAAGCAGATACATAAAGATAATTTCTTTAGAGAAAGACCGCTTATGAGCGGTCTTTTCTCTTTTCCTGCGTCAGCCGTTCGGCTCAGAATAGGGACACGGGCCCGCGCAGCGGCGGGCGACCAGATCCAGCGCTTTATGCAGCGCATCCCGCTTGGAAGCGGCAGAGGCGACGATATAGGCGGGCGGCTCCGAATTGTCGTCCGCTGTGATCGTGATGCGGTAGGTTTTCAACAGCGCCTGATTCTTCATCTGCATAGTTTGTCCTCCGTCAGTCGCAGAACGGTTCTTTGACCGTGTACCGGTATCCGCCGTCAATCTTTTCCAGCGAGTAGCACCCGCGGAAATAATAAGCGGGGTCGTTGGCGTGTTCGCCGCCGGAGCGAACATTGGCGCTCCACTCGCCGGAATGGGGGAGATCGGCTTTGTAGACATTTTCGCGGATGTAACGGAGGACTTCTTCTTCGGATTCCCCGTCCGTCTTGATTTCCCAGACGCGGAAAGTGTCGCCGTAGCGCTTATACTGCCCGGAGTGGATGAGTTTGGCTTCAATCATTGGCGTTTTCTCCTTTATTTTTTGTAATAAGCTCGGAATAAGGCAAAGTTTCGATCCATGCGCACAGCTCGCGCCACTCGTCGAGCTTGTGGTTCCGGCGGGCGTGGTAGATATTGCGCAGCACCGCGTAGTTCAGATCCCACGTCCGGCGCTGGTTGTAGCTGGACGGCAGAAGCTGAATCATCTGCCACCAGTACTTTTTGTCTTTGGTTTCGAGATATAATTTCCGATAGGAGTTCAGACATTCGATTGTTGTTAACAGCGCCTGCATTGGGCTTATGCGAACCTCAATCTCCTGAGCCCCCATGCTAATGGAATTGATAATATGTTCATGGCTGAAATCATCCAGCTCAAATTCCTTCGCGTGAATCTTGTGCATGGTGCTGCACGAGTCCGTCACCGTGCCGACCTTGTATTGATCGGCCTCCTTCCACCAATACAGCGGCGCGGTCACGTCGAGCTGCACATGGATCATGCGCAGAAACTTCCCATCGTCCGGGCCGGAGTTGGCAAGCGCTCCCGCGAGCTTCAGGTCGTTTTCGCCCACGACTGTGCAATTGGGTCTCCCTGCAAATTCGTTTTTACACCCGCTGCATCTATACAGACGGTTTTTGTCTGTGATCTCGCCGAGAATAGCGCAAGGATAACTATCACTCTTCGCCCAACTGTTCTTCGGATTTCTCATGCCGCGAATGGCGGCTTCCCAGCCGCAGGTTTCAACGTTCTCGATCTTTATCATTTTCTTTTCTCCTGTTCTTTTTCTGCTTGACGAGGTAATGGAGAAGGGCGATCAATTCGCAAAAAAGCGCCATATCCGCCGATACAATCACAATAACAAGACCTACGTACAGCGCATTTAGCATATCAAAGCCTCCCGACGGCTCGCGCCGCCATATACTGCCCGTAGGACAGTCCGGCTGCGCGGGCCTTTCTGGCGACCTCGACAAGCGATTCCGCCGGTTTTCGCGCCTCGCGCTCTGCCGCTTCCTTGGATGTCCCCTGCGCCCGATACCGGCTTCCGCACCGGTCGCTGCAGTAGACTTTGTTCGGGGCGCTTTTCTGGAACTTCTTGCCGCAGTACGGGCAGGAAGTCATTCCATAACGCCGATCATCTCCAGATGACGTGTTCAAAGCAGTGTGCCTCCCTTACTCAAAAGCGCGGAAACCGTCTCCGTCAATTCTGCCACCATTCGGTTGACACCATAGACAAACCCCAATGTAAACACGTGGCTTTCGGTCGAGCCACCGATTTCTTCGTAAATGTTTTCTTCGGCAATGACACGGTGTTCTACCGCGTGAATCATGCTGTTGATCATATCGGCATCAGTCACGTCTCGCGTATCCATGTTCAGATCTCCTTTTCTGCGCTGTCCAGCGCTTCTTTGAATGATTTTCCCGTCCACTCGTAGTGACGAAAAGGGCCCAGCACATAGCAGTGCAAAACAATTTTGAAGAAATCTGGTTTGTCGGTGTGTTCTCCATCGAAATAATCCGGGTAGCCGACAAGCAGCTCGAACGTTCCCTCGTAGCTTTTACAGTCAGAATCTTCTTCAAGCGCCCGCCGTATCGCCTGCATGACACGCCGGCGGAGAGCAAGGAAACGGGAATAATCGCCATCAATCGGTCGCATTGATTGCTTCCTCCAAACTTTCAAAAAGGCCCTCTGCGCCTTTCGGCGTCGGCAAATACGGCTTCAAAATTTTCTCCCGGACTGCTTGCATAAGAAGCCGTTCTGCCTCACGTTTCGACATGGGCTTCGGTTTTGGCTGGATTTCCCCGCGCTTGGCGGCGATGGCTACCGGGTTTGTTTTATGCTGTCCCATCGTCAGCCTCCCATAATCATGCGCTTGATTTCTTTGTAGCTTTCGTCTGTGCGGAGTTCCCAAGGGATTATGCGACCAAGTGGCAGAACCAACTCTCCGCATATGATGAGGGCTGTTCCATCATCAAGCTCTTGGATTTCTCTTACGCGATTGAGGTTGACCAATATCGTTTGGTCGATAATCACTTCAGAGCAATGTATTTCAATAAAATCGCTCATTCTTTTCCTTCCCTTCTCTTCCGGAGATGTTCACGGATGAAGTAGGAATACAGATTCAGCAACGCGCCTTCTTCAGCTTCACTGAGGGTAAGATTCAACATCGCATACTCCGGTCGAAGCAAAATGTGGATCGTAGCATCCTCCCACTGCGCAAGGCTGGCTACGTCAGATACTACCATTGTCTTCCTCCTTTACTTCTTCCAGAAAGTCGAAACTATCCAGAAATTCATTGTACTGCTGTATGCAATATTCCAAAAATGGAAAGTCGGTAATGTCCTTTTTATAGTTTTCCAGATAGAACGACGTAAAGGGTTGCCCCCAGTCTTCATCGAGTACCAGAACGTTGTTCCAATCGTCCCAGTCGGCGAGATCCGTCTTGAAGCAGATCGACACGGAAAGCTCACAGTTTGTTTTTGGTACATCAAAGCACCGCGTAGCAAACATCAGCGCCTCTTTATGTATCCACGTGCCGCCGTACCGAAACCCTGCAGCCGAAAGCTGGTCTACAGTAGGGACATATTTGAGTTTGTAGCTTTTCGCCTTCATCGGATTCCTCCCATCGCAACCAACGGACAATCGCTGCGCCTGTACTGCATATCGCAGGGATTTCCCTCAATGCGCCAGATTTGTTTATCTGCAACGCCGTAGCAGACCGGGAAATCACTGTTTATATACCCACACAGCGGACAGTTGCCGCAGGATTTGGGCATGGCGTCTACCGTAATGCTGTAGATTTTCATTCCGCGTCCTCCATCATTGCCGCTCCGCAATTAGGGCAGAATTTCCAGCTCTTAACGAACTGGCTTCGCGTGACCGCGTGACAATAGGAACACTCCGTATAAGGGGTATACCTCCGTGCGGTCGCTTTCCATCTCCCGATTCTTACGGGAGGAAGGTACATATACTGGTCACATTGGACGCAGGGCTGATTATCGACTGCGTGGCAAACGTAATAATGAGCACAGTCCAGGCAGATGCTTTCTGCTCCCGCCTTAATGGTCTGGTGGATTTCATTCATTTTATGCACCGTCCATTCTTGCGCCGCAGTTGGGGCAGAAATCGCACTTACGGTTGTTCCACATATCGCAGCACGTTGATACATACCCCTCGGCAACAGTCGTTCCGCTTCGATAGTGCGTTACCCACCGCCCATGCCGTACAGGCGCAACGTCGGTGGCGGGGAAATCTTCAAGCTCATTTGCCAAATCTTCAAAGGCTTCGGCAATTATCCCGCTTTCACCGCCCAGCTCTTCAAACGCGCTCTGCGCCTCTTTCGCTTCCTTGCGGATGTAGGCGATCACGTCGCTCTTTTTCATGTATTTATCCATTGTTTCGGCTCCTCGATTTTATAGTCTGAGCGATTTCGGTCTGTCGAGCGGCAGACAGGCGGCGTTGCAGTAGGTGATGTACTGATCGAGCGGGACAAGCACGGTGTCGTACTGCCTGTACTTCTTGCAGAAGCCGATGCACATCTGTACCGGCTCATTGACTTTGCACACTTCTCCGGCGCCATAGCCGCTTTCCTGCCACTCTTTCAGGGAATATACCTCGGCATTGTTGGGGTACTCGGTATAGCCGCTGAAGGATCGCTTTTCTTCGTCATTGGTGCGGCTGCCCCACAGCCAACACGGCATACCGAACTTCCAGCCGTGTATGGTGTGCTTGATGCTGACGGCTACGAGATTTCTTTCATCCATTTTGTACCGTTCCTCCTGTTGTGCTGGCGTGGTGGTTTTGCAGCTTCGGACAAACCGTGCATTGACCGCTGCAATATTCCCATCCTCCGCCGCAGGGGCGCATTCCCATTGGAAGCGTTGTTCCAGCGTTTTCGGTAATGGGCGGTACTCGCAGACGAAACAGCGTGTCGATGCGCTGCCCATTTTTCGGCGGGCTGTTCCATGACGCAGTACGGGCAACAACAAGCTCAAAATGCTTCATGCATTCTACGAACGTCAGCCCAAGCGCCCTCTCGACCAATTCGCTGTCCACCCATTCCCCAAATAGAAGCCGACGCATCGTGTCATTGTCCTCACGCATGATCTTTTCGACGTTGTTTGGTTCAGGTATCATCACGGGTTTCCTTTCTTTTGATTTTCTGCGCCGTGCTCCGGTATTTCTGCGGGAGTGGGAACACGGTTATGAGTACGTCGTTATTGAAAATGTATACGTTGTTGCAGTAGATGCGGATGTTATTTGCTGTTTGCTGCTTCCAATACAGGGCAGTTATGTAACGATTCAGGCTGCCCTTTGTTTCGCAGTGCCGGATGCCGTTTTTCAGCGCTTTTTTCGCGTTTTTTTCGGCAGAGCGCTTCGGAATGCCGACGCGCTCCTTTGTCCGCTGTACTGCGTGGTCCGTCACGTAGCACATTCTTCTGCCGCTTTCTCTTCCGCCTCGATCATCCAATCGAGGTATACACGCGCTTTGCGCAGATCCTCCGCGCCGTTCTTCAGCCGGTAGCGCCAAAGATACTTCATAATATTGCCCTTGCAGTAACTGGCGAAATCGTAAGGTCCCATGCTGGCACGTATGGCGTCAATGCATTCAACGCCGCCCTGCGTATAATGCCCCGGATGGCTGACAGCGTCGTTTTCAATAAGCGGGAAATCGGGTACTGCGCTCATCAGCCCCATCAGATTAACGGCGCGGTCGTCCCAGTACTCCGTAGCTCCGACCTTGCGCGGGTCGTTTCCCCAAAGCGTTTTCATAGCTGCTGTGTTATCATTGACGGCATCGAATACAAGCCCCACCTTATTGCAGGCGTCTATCGCCTCGGTCAGCGCGTCGCCTTCTCTCGTTGTCCAGAGAATCAGCGCCGCGCCTTCTTCCTGCGCCGTTTTCGCGGCATTTATCACCGACCAATGCGGGCGAATGATGCGGGGCCAGTCCACTTCAAAAAGGGTGTTGTCGAAATCCACGGCAATGGTGCGCGGCATTTTGGGCTCACTCATTGCCCCTGTCCTCCGTTTCCGGGAAAAGCCCCGATTCGTCTATCCCGTCAATGTTTGCCGGGAAGTCCACAACTTCTTCTGTAGTTCTCTCGGTGTCCACTTCGCCCGGCGTTTTCGGACGCGAAAAAAACACCTGCTCTACATGGAGGTACTGCTCGGACCGCTGGCGTCCTGCGCCCGGCTTTCTCTGGCACCGGCTGCGCACGCAGCCCTTTACGATGATCTCCTGCCCCGCCTGCACAGAAGATAGCAGCAGTTCCGCCGTTCTTCCTTTGGCCCGGCACTGGATGAAGTCTGTGTAAAGAACGCCGTTGAAGCGCCGGTTGCGCGGGACGGCAAGATTGAACGTCACGCACTCCATCCCGTCGATGTCGATCTTCTGTTCAGGTTCTGCGCAAAGCCGCCCCTGCAGGTAATACTGGTTTAACATTTCTGTGCCTCCTTGATATGCACCGTGGTTTCAACCTCCCAGTCGTGCTCCTCTTTCAGCGCCTGCTTCACTTCAGAAAGGCGGAGGTTGCCGGAAACTATGCTCTCGTTGATCGAGGCAAAGCGCCGGGACAAAATGTGAAGAAACTCGTCTGAGACGCCCATATCGTCCACCAAACACCACGCCATCATGGTGAGAATGTAATCGGTCGTGTCGTCGAACGTTTTCTTGCAGGCGCGGCGGATGTCCGCCTCCGTGCATAGAATCTTATTCGGGTTTATCTTCTGCGACTTCCGGCTCATCCGTTTCCTCCTCCCAGATGACGGCCTGACGCTCTCCCAGCACACGACGGGGCGGCCGCTTTGCGCCGCTCAAAATAACCATCGCGTTAAGCGATGTATCGTCTGTTCTGAAGCTGTCCGTGACGCACACGCCGTCTATTGCGATACCCTTGCGCATCTCTACGATAACGGTCTGCTCTCTCTTGAGATTTCGTCCATCCGGCACAACAAAGAGATACGGGCCGTTTCCGCTTAACTGGTGTTTCACGAGCACAACGTTATGCAGCTTTTTATGGGGTTCACTCATTTTCATTGTCTCCTTTTGTGAAGCGGTCTTCCGTCTGCCGGATGATGCTGCCGCCGTAGGAATCGCGGGTCAGAGCGAAGAACTCTTCCGGCGTCAGCGTATCGTTGTCGATGTCAATGTCATGCTGCCGGGCGAACTCGCGCCGCCCCTGCTCGCAACTTCCGGTGAGCCTGTGGTGCCACGAGAAGAAGTCTGCCGCCGGACGTTTTACGCCGGTCTGGAACTCGGTGCAGAATGCCTCGATGCGCTCCTCCGTCGGCATATCGTCGAACAGCTTCTCGAGTAGTGCCTCCCGCGCCTTGTGCAGCGTCTCTCCGTGCGCGAACGCGTTGCCCTGCTTGCATATAAAGGTGGGAACGAGCGAGAGATCGGCGCGGACAATAAAGCCCTTGGCGATGCTGCCGATGATGCGCGTGAGGATCGTCGGTACGTCGTCGATCATATCAACCGACTGTCCGTTGAGAGATTTTAAGCCGTAGCCGGAGACGGAGCCGTCGCCGGAGCCGTAGCCGGAGCCGGAGCCGTCGCCGTAGCCGGAGCCGGAGCCGTCGCCGTAGCCGGAGCCGTCGCCGTAGCCGTAGCCGTAGCCGTCGCCGGAGCCGTAGCCGTAGCCGGAGCCGGAGCCGGAGCCGTAGCCGTAGCCGTCGCCGATAAAATCCGCATGGAGGAACGCCTCCCGTGTCAGCACGTCCATTCGCGCACCGCCTTGATGCTCGCTTCGGCCTTCTCCGTGCAGGGGATGATCTCGATAGCGTCAAGGATTGTAACCTCTGCTACTGGCGCGGGAAACTTGCAATTGCTCGGTTTGCTTGTGCCGTCAATAGCAAGCTGAGAAATACTCGCCGCACCCTCCCAATACCAAATTCGGCGACAATTAGTAAGCTGAACTTCCCGTCCATCTCTGGCGGCGAGGTTTCCCGCGAACACGCCGGAGCGGTCTCCGCGGACGATAACGTACTTTCCGATGTTTGTTTCTTTCATGGCTTTACCTTCTTTCAAAAAATGTATTTATTTATCCGGGGAAATCCCCGGCGATGCGCTTTGTAGCAACGGCGTAGTACTCCGACGAAAGCTCTATTCCGATGAAGCGGCGTCCCGTTCTTCGGGCAGCTACGCCTGTGGAACCGCTGCCCATACAGAAATCCAACACCGTCTGCCCGGGCAGTGTGTAGGTTTTTATCAGATACTCCAGAAGTGCGACCGGTTTCTGCGTCGGATGAAATGCCTCTTTCTGCTTATCGCTCTTGAACCGCAGCACTTGCGTCGGGTAGCGCTCCGTGCTGTCGTAGGACACCGCGCCATAGGCGCCATACACTTCCGTCTGCCGGCAATTTCTCTTGCTGTGCGCAGAGCTTACCTTGCGTGTGTGTCCGTCCGTTTTCTGTGGAAGATATAAAGCCGCAGAGCGATAAAACACGGCAATGTTTTCCACATCACGCATCGGCTGCCGCCGAGCGTTCAGAAAGCCCGTAGGAGACGTTTTCTGCCATACCCAGTCATACTTGTATTCTTTGGGATTGGAGAGGCGCAGCGCACTTCCAAACGGCTCTCCGCAGAACAGCAGGATCGCGCCGCTTATCTTGGTCACGCGATGCAGTTCCTCCCAGAGAGGAACCAGCGGTATGGGGCTATCCCATTTACAGCGTGTTGTGCCGTAGGGCGGGTCGGCAAGCACCATATCCACGCTGCCGGTCGGTATTTCTTTCAGCTTCGTTAGACAGTCGCCGAAAAGCAAAAGTTCGTTACTCCCCATGTTCGTACCATCCCATGAACCCCGCCACCAGCTGAAGAAATTGGCGGATGTATTTTTGCATTCCCTCATCGTCTGGTCCGTAATCGCTCCTGTCGTCGTTCAGCAGCAAAAAGCATTGGACCGTAAGACAACGGTCTTTGCCATCGGGCATGATTGCCGACATCCGAAGCGCCGCCATGACTGCGTGTTCCTCTCTGGGCGAAAGGTAAACGAGATCGCCCCATGTAAGCTGTCCAAACCGCGTAGCAATGCCTCTCGCCCTTTCCAGTGTGTTATCCATCGCATCTATCTCCTTCGGCGCGGCATCTCTTTCCGCGCCCCTGATCTCAAAATAACACTGCCTCGCAAGGTATTTATCCGTAAAAAATTACGTTTTCGCAACGCTCGTACCCTTCTACTAAGTATTTGACAACGATAACCCAGAAAATTAACCAAGAATAATAAAAAACACAAGGAATCCGAAGAATCCTTGTGCTTTTCTGGGGTTATAAAATTGAAGGAGTCAGCAAGCGGCGGCTTTCAGCTCCGCTGCTGTGCGGGAAATTTCTGCGAGAACAAATTCGGCGCGGTCAAAAACTCTCTGCGCGTCGTCCGGGTGTACCGGCTTTTCGCGCTCGTCCAGCGTGTAGATCAGCAAGTCCGAGAGAAGGTCGGCAAGTTCGCCGATGCGGTTCAAGGCGGTCGTGTTCATCGTCTCGTCCTCCATCAGCAGGAGACCGCAGGGAACGGATACGGGCCGGCAGCGGCTTCGGGTGCGACAGAGGAAGCGAGGATGCGCCGGGCGGAAAATTCCTTGACAATGCCCGTAAAAATCTCGCGCAGACGCTTGTCCGCCGCAATGCAGTCCAGCCGGTTGATCGCGTTCACAGCGGAGACCGTAGCCCCGGCGATGCGGGCGCGGTTTCTGCGGCGCGTCTGAAGCGTTGCGAGATTGCATCCGGCGCGGATCTCCAACTGACCGTACAGCTTTTCCCACGTCTCCGTGTAGTCGAGATCGTGTCGGGTGCAATGGCGGCTCACCTTCTGGTAAATCTTTTTGCGCCACTCTTCCGCCTCCGGCGGTTCGGCAAGAACTTCCATCGCTTCATGGAATCCGTCCTCCAGAGATTTCAACCGGCGCTCTTTTTCTACATTGTCAGCGGCGATGGCGGCGATGATCTCGTTGGGCGTCATAGTGCGGACGGTGTATGTGCCGGTTTTGCGGATGACGGGGAGCACATCGTGAGTAACCCAACGTTTGAACTCCTTGGCGCTATCCAGTTTGCTATTGAAGATAAGGCTATATAGGCCGCTCTCATTGATAACTACCTTGTCGGAAAAGTCGTTTTCTCCGATCCAGAGGGTGGGGAACGAATCGCCGTAAGCCTTGCGGCGCAAGGGTTTTCGGTCTTCTCTGTCTACATGCTGTGCGACTGCACGGTTGGTATCTGCATAGCCGAGCATGTCGGCAACGTCCTTACCGACGAACCACGGTTCGCCGTCCATAGTTACGGTTCGTACACTACCAAATTCGGGGTTGTTGAATACGCGCAGGGAATCAGACATACTTAGTCCTCCTTGAAATAATAAAAAATTGACAATTTCATGGAGGCACGCTATAATACATAAAGAGATTTGTACGGTAACGTACCTCGTGCAATAAGGCAATCGGGCTTGTGCTTCCTACGGCTGGCTCGGTTGTCTTATTTTTTCGCCAAATACTCCAGAACAATCATGCGGATAAGACCGCTGACTGTCGTTCCCTTTTCTTCCGCTACACGTCGAAGCGTTTCCATTGTTTCAGGCGAAAAGAAAACGTTTGTTCTTTCGGTATTGGCTTTGGGTCTCGCGGACACGGTTTTCACCTCCTTTCATACACATAATATCACCATGTTATGAGCACGTCAATAGGCATCTAAAGAAATTTTTTAGTCTTTTCCAAAGGGTGTCGCTTTTATCAACCCCCTTTGCACTTACTGCGTACCGTCATTGTACACGACTATGTCGTCGATCTTCAGCTTTGCTACGTGGATGATTCCGTTTTTTATGGTACAGGTAATATTCCATTTTGACCGTACTGTCGCACCGTAAAGGTTTTCAGCATCGAAATACCCTTCGCCTTTCCAAATGTCAAAGCCAACGTCTTTTATTGTGCAGTCGCGGAAAAGCCCCATTTCCATTGTGGACGGGCAGTTTAGATACTTTGGTATTGTCTCTTCTGCCATCAGATAAACGGCCCACTTCGCATCTTCTTCGCTGACGCCGGGATTGGATTGACTGCTCAGTGTGGGGGCTGGCGTTGAACCCGATTGCGGCATCACTGTCGGGTCAGGCTCCCGGCGGCTCCAGTACCCGCTTGCATAGTCATTCCCGGAGTTGTCGATTATTTCCAGCGGCGAAACCTGCGTCGGCTTTTCGCTACGGGAGGAATCCGCAGATGGCAGCGTGCGAAGGTATAAAAACCGATATATTTCGTCATATTCCGACTCCGTAAGCGCACAATCCATAACAATCGTTACGTCTGCTTGTTTCTCCCAGACCGAGGAGAAATCTCGTACATTGTTTATAATAACTTTTTTGATTGGGATACCGGGAAACGCCGCGCTAAAAATATCCGTTATGTTTGATCGTATCGCTGCCTTTTCAGACCTTGGAAGAATTACGAGTGTAATGAAAAAAACCAGAGCGATTATGGCTGCCACAATAATCAACAGGAGTTTCAGCGGAGCTTTTGATACAACAGGCAGCTTTCCTTTTTGCACCGTCGCTTCTGCTTTCTCCTCTGTCGCCGACAATCTATCTCCGCACATAGAGCAGAAGAGTGCTTCGTCTTCCATTATGTGACCGCAAACAGGACATTTCTTCATTTCGATTCCCTCCCATATTTTTCAGAGGCGTGCTGAAGCTGTTTTACGCTCCCTGCGGGGTTAACCGCAGGGGGCGTTTGTGCCTTGGTATGGGATTTGCGTCAATCCTCGTAAGGCTGCGTCATGTCCACGGTGAAGGTGAAGCCCTCCGCGCCGATCTCCGTCTTGTCGGCGGCGAACCCGGCTTGGTGGATGTAGTGGACGGCGATCTTGTTGATCTCGGACGGCAGGGGGAGCGTCAGGCGGACGGCGTTGAGGTTCGTTTCTTCGCTCTCCGAAACGCGAACGAGCGAGCCGGGGATCTGTTTGGAGGCGGAGGTGGCGTACTTGATGACGCGCTGGAAGCGGGGGGCGTTGATCTCATAGTTGGGATTGAGTTCAGACATGATGAATTTTCCTTTCTTTTCATAGATTTTTTTACAGATTTTTTTGCTGTTGTATTGAATTTATTATAGATGAGTTGCCGGGCAGACGCAAGGGGAATCAGTCCAGAAACTTGGAAGCGTCGTCCATAGCGGAGGTTCCGGGCGCTTTTGTGTGACGCTTGGAACGTGCGGCTTCCGGGGCGGCGATGCATCCGCCGAGCCACGCTGCGCAGAAGATGACGAGGCCGGCGACGACCGTCCACCAGATGACCGAGCCGATGTTCAGCATGAAGCCGATGAGCATGACGGCGGTCTGCACGATCTGCCCAAAGAAAAACATGAGAAGAAGACGGACAGCTTTTGTAGTCATTTTCTCTTTCCCTCCTGAACCATGATGACATCAAACCACTGATACGGCTTTGCGCCGTCACGCAGTTTGGTTCGGACGACGTACTCGGCGTCGCCGGTGTAGGCATATACCCGCGCCCGGCTCTTTTCGCGGGTATACTTTGCTTTGGGGATCGCCGTCTCCAGATACTCTGCGACGGGCTTATCGCCACGGCGGGCCGTGGTTCTTCGGATGATGCAGGCTGCTCTCATTGGTGGATTCCTCCTATATATTCTTATTTTAGGGTCGCGTTGACGAGGCGCTGCTCAAAGGTCAGCTCCGGCATATACGCCGTTCCGTAGGGGCGCGAGGGAAGGGCGAGCGAACGGGCGAGACGCGCTTCCCATGCTGGGAGGGTTCGGAGGCGCGGGAGATCGACCGACTGCGCAAGGCGGATGAAGTCCCGGCACATTTCCGTATAGAGTTCGGTATCTTTCGGAAACATTCTTTCTACTACGTCCAAGTAGTAATAGCAGGCGGCGAGAGCATCCGGCAGGAGCCGCAGATCCTCCGGGTCGCGTCCGTCGTATATGCAGTCTTCCGCGTAGCGTACACACGCCTTGATGTATGTCCGCGCCTGCTCTCTGGAAGCCCCGGAACGCCGCGAGAGCGACTTTTCGTTCCAGCGCTGTATGTGTATGGGCCATGAGGTCTCCGGCACGCTCCGCGCCATTTCCGCGCACTCCATGTTGAATGCAAGGTCCTCGCTCATGCGCAGAATAGGAAACACGATGTCGTGCGCCATCAGGAAGTCATGGCAGTACATCCGTCCGTGCAGCCACGTGAGCTGTTCGCGCCCCACAACTTCATAGCAGCCGCGCTCGCTCTCGCGCATGGTTTTTCCGATAACAAAATCCGGCTTTTCCGGAATCGCCTGCTGCATGGTTGCGACGGCGTGCGGGAGAAGAAGATCGTCCGCGTCAAGGAACATCAGCCACTCTGATGCCGAGGCGGCTATGCCCGTATTTCGTGCCGCGCCCGGACCCTCATTGGTTTTGTTCTTGATGCAGCGCAGCCACGGGCGCGTTTCCACGTAGCTTTCCACCGTTTTTTCCAGCACTTCATCGGGACCGTCGATCACGACGGTTGCGCAAAAATCCTTGCAGAGCTGGAGGTCAAGGCTTTGGATTGTGTCGCCGATGGTGTCGGCGCAGTTATACGCGGGGATGATGATCTCAATGATTTCTTTATTCATTGTCCGCCTCCTTTGCGGTATATTGCTTACACTTACTATTTGACAACCACAAGGGGAGAAATTAACCAGGAACAGGTTTTTTAGGCATGGAGCGAAAGAAAATCGCTGGACGCTGCATCCGTGAGGTATAGTCCGGGGTTCTCCATGAGTTTTTCGTAGGCTTCCTCGCCCTGAAAATCATCAATGACGGCGGCCTCTTCCGGTGTCATGTCTTTGTAGCGCTTCCTGCCGTAGCAGGGCGGCAGCCAGTTTTTCTTCTGCGCGGCAAAGATATTCAGCCGGTCGATGATGCGCTGCGCTTCCGGACGGAACTGAATGTGGCAGGTTCCTTTTTTATAGAATTTTGCTTTGAAATAGGTGGTTTCTACGACAGTATCACCACACTTGACGGCGTAGTCGATGAAGTTCTGCAGATTTTTCCGGTCGGTAGTTTCTCCCCGGTCCAGATAGTTCATGGCACGCTCCAAGTCGGAAAGTTGCGTGCTGATATAGTAGGAATTAAGCTTATCTTTCGTCCATGAATACGAGCCGCTAAAACCATTGATCGGCAAAATGGCTTTCATACCGACCTTGTGCGCCTTATTGGTCGCCCATCCGTTGTAGTAATGGATGTTTTTGTTATTCTCTTCTCGGATCCACGCATACTTTCCGGAGAGCGTTTCAAAAAGGTCGAGAATGCTATCTTCCACATTGGCGGAGAGCTGGGCGCGAATGTCGAAGAACACCTGCTGCAGGTTGTACAGGTTGAAATCGTAGTGCTTTAGGTCGCTGATCTTTTCGCTGTACTGCTTCCGCATTGCGGAGGTCATACGGCTTGTCAGCTCTTCACGGGAGAGAAAAGCGCTCCAGTATTTATACCGCAGTTTCTCAAGATAGCGGTTGATGCTTCCGGACGGAGCCCCTTCGTCCAATTCGCGTTCGCCGACAGCCAGGGAAATCAGCGGCTTCTCATAGTTCGTATGTCCGTCCATCAAATAGGGACGCATGGCAGCGTATTCCCGCAGGAGGGCGATACCAGCCTTCGCTTCAAATTCGTATCCGTGGATAAGGTTTTCCATCCAGTTCGCAGAGGCAATGGAAGATGCTTCTCCCGGCTCTATTTCTGCGGCGCTTTCAGCGCGTTTCAGATAATCTATGATGTTCGAGTGCATGACCGGAACGGGTATGTTGACATAGACAATGGCAACTTCCACGTCAGATTTTCTGGCGGCCTTCTGGAAAGCGCCCTGTACGTATTCCACATGGGCGTGGTACTCTTCCAGTTTCTGAAGCAGCACTTTGCGGCGGTTTGTATATGGATTTTTCAGCGTTTCTGCATTCAGGAGGCAAAGAACCCGACCGCCGCCGGACTGAATGTCCAGCGCTCGGAGCAGATGGGCGTCGCCGTTGGAGAACGGCGGGTTCATAAGGATCAGGTCATAATGTTTGTGCGTGTGGAATTGCAGGAAGTCGTCGCCGATGACACGGAAACCGGCGCCCTTCAAAAGCCCCCGCAGATTTTGGTCGGCTTCGATCACGTCGGCCAGCTCGAAAATGTCTTCGTCTTTGCCGTAACGCCGGGCGGCGTTGTATTTCTGCAAGGCATACAGAAGATCGCCTTTTCCGGCGGACGGCTCCAGCACGGAGTTCATGGGCGCGTCCCTGTCGAGGAAGGATAGCATCTTTCCGGCCAGCCAAGACGGCGTGGGATAAAATTCTGCGTCGGGATCGGCGGGCAGGTATTTTATGTCGGCGCTGGTCGGCGCGTTCCCGCCGTGCTCTTTCAGCGCACGGACGAAGTTCTGCTTTGCCTGAGCGACAGAGTTTGCGGTTTGCACCGTGAAAGTATAGGGGCGATTAGCAAAAGCGTGATAATATGTTGTCCCGCGATAGGAGTTGTACACCTGCTCGATACCGCCGATTTTCTTTCTGCCTTTATAGATTCCTATACGACGCTCGCCTCGATACGGCTTTTCCTCCCGAAAGATTAGATTGAGAAAATCTTGTTCCATGTTCCAACCTCTTTCTTTGCAGATTTTCATGTGTATATACCTATATATTTCTTTGTAACGTTCCGTTACTCGGCGCTTTTGTGCAGCTCGTTCCAGCGGCTTTCAAATTCGGGGCATTTGGCTCTGCGAACAGGCAGGAGAATACCGTCGCCATTGTCGCCGCAGAAGTAAAGCGGGGAAAGCTCCGTCCGATACCGCGCTGCCTTGCAGTCGGGGAAGATCGTCACCATATCCAGCAGGAACGAGGCGTTCACTGCCGGCGTATCGCTGCCCCACCAATACCAAAGGGCATCCGGCTTGACGCCGGCGGCTTTCTCGGCAGCAATGTATGTTTTGAGTTCGGCGGCGGACGGGAGACGGAGACTTTTATTTGCAGATTTTCTGGCGCCGTCGATCTGCGTTTCGAGGTTCGGAAACTCGTTTTCCAACACGGGAACGCCCGAAATGGCTTTCAGACGGACTTCCCGCTGCCCGTCACAGCAGCACCACGCGGTTCCGTCCGCGCTCTTCCACACGCCGCGGAGATCATTACGGCCGCAGGTTCGGATGATGCGCTTTACCGCCGGAAGAACGCCGCCGCAGGATTGCTTTGCCACGCGGTCGCGCAGCTCGGCGTAGATGCGGAGTGCCGGTTCCAGAGCGGCGGCAGCATAAAACGCGGCGGGGTCATTCAGCATTTTCGCGATCATGCGCCGGTTCGCTTCGGCGTCGCGGTCTTGTGAAATCGCCGTCGCACCGTTGGCGACAGCCAGCGCGGCAAGCTCCAAAAGTTCGGTATCGGTCATGTTGGTTTTCTCCTTCCCACTCGGTTTTAAATCCGTATCTCTTTGCCGTCTTTGACAACAATATATTTGTTGTCTCCCAGCCACACCACAGCGCCCACAGAAACGCCGTATTCCTGCGCAAGCTCCAGACGGTCTTTCTGCGCCTTCTCGATTGCTATATTTCTCATGTTTTTCCTTTCTGCCCCGCAGAGGCGCGGGGCGTTCCACTTTATATGTCAACGAAATGGGCAATTTGCAACTGAATAATAAAAGAATTTTTATTCACAAGCCAAGGCTTCGTGCCGCTTCGGCGGCTTTCTTTTTGTCGCGTGCTGCAAGCTGGAGGAGGACGTACCGCGCCGTCTCCAGTTCGTGGTCTTTGACGAGATTGGACGCCATATCAATAATGCTTTCGTCCGGCAGCAGACGGATCAGCGCGGAAAGGTTTTCCGCCTCTTCCTGCCTCTTTGTCTGCAGAGTTTCTAAGACATCCAACATATAAGGGGCAGGCTCCACGCTTTCGATATAGCCGCCCGGCGTGTAGCTCTGGAGGCGGTTGGCAAACTCGACGATCTCCGCGCCCTGCTGCTTGTCTTCTTCTGTCGGCTTCCCATTGCCGAAATTCCCCTTTTCCTGTAAATGGCGACCGAATGCGCGGATGTGTTCGCACAGTCCGCCGTCCCCGTCTCCGAGGTCGTAGCGCCCGCCGCCGTACACGGTCTCGCCTTTCTCCTCGATGGAAAATTTCGTTTTGTCGTAACCTTCCTTCTCGGCGTGCCTCTGCTCGTCAAACGTCTTGAGAATGATCTCGGCGGCAGCGACGGAAAGCACCAGCTCGTCATCCTTCCACGCGGAAAAGGCGGGATGCTCGCTCCAATGGATGCGCACGACCGGCTGACCTTCCGCGACGGGGTATTCCGCGGCGGTCTTCTCGATGAAGCGGCGACCATTATTCCGCTCGTTCAGCGTCTTTTCCCGGCGCTGCAGCTCCTCCTGATGCTCTTTTTCGCGGCGGGCGTTCTCTTCGGCAAGGCGGAGAGCGTGGCAGGCTTCCACGTCGGCGGCGGTCGGATGACCGGGATCTTCGGCGGCGTTGAAGTCGGCGAGCTCCCGCTGCCAGCGGGCAATGTCGGCCTTGCGGGCGTCGATATAACCGGCCCACGGCTCGCGGCTCATGCCGGAGATCTTTTTGCTCACGCGCTCGATGCTCTCGGTGTTGCCGCGTGCGTTCGCCTTCATCGCCGCATAGCGGGCGAATTTGTAGAGGGGATGATCGGGGAAAAGCGTGGCTCTGTCGTGCTCGAAATAATCGGTATAGCTGTCGCTGTCGTTCTCTACGGGGAAAATGTCGCGCGGGAGGTCGTCGTAGCCCGTCGCGTAGATCGTGACGCACTCGGCGCCGTCGTAGCGGTTGTCCAGGGTATAGCAGCAGCGGGTGAGCTTTCGCTCGCCGTTGACGCGCAGGCCGTTGTAGTAGAAGCGGATGGACTCGGTTTTGTTCTGTTTCATGGGGTTTACCTCCTTTATCCTTCTACTAAGTATTTGACAACGACAGCCCCGAAAATTAACCAAACAGGATAAATTATTTTTCGTTCCGCCCTTTTGCTGTGTAGGTTTTTATGTATATATATTTATAATCTTTGAATATCAAAATGCCTTGCGCTGCTTTCCATCCTTCGCCCTTCATTTTACCAAAGCCTCGCAAGGTATTTTTTCATAAAAAAATACGCTTCCGGCTTGTCCAGAAGCGCATAGACTTTAATCGTAATACCAGACCACGACTTTTTTCTCTTTGCCGTCTCTACTCGTCCACGGGGTTTTCCAGCTTTTGCGCCGTACCCGGCTCTTCATCCAGCAGTCAGCCTCTGCGTCGGTATCAAAAAAGCGGTATGTTTTGCGCATTGTCTTTTTCTCCTAAAATAAAATTTTATATGCTTTTTTTACTTATCTTTCGCCGGGCAGCGGCTAAGGAAAGCGCGTTTTATTTAGGCGGCGGCAAGCTCTGCGATTTTATCCGCCCACGCTCCCGCGCCAATCTCGCACAGCGCCCGGATGTCCTCTGCCGTGATCTTGTGCGTCAGCTTCTCCACCGCAGAGAAAAGGCACTTGTTCATATCCGGGCGGTCAATGTCCACCCATTGGCCGAGGCCGTGGGAGACATAAACGCCGGGGGTATGGCTGGGATAGTAACGAGAGGCGTTAACGCGGATTTGCACGCTTGCCTGATAGCATCTCCATTTTTTGTCAATGTAGATGCGGCCCTGGATGTATCCGCCGTCCTCCATGGGGATCTTCAGCTCTGCGGTCTTCTCGCCGCACATCACGAGATGGTAGCGGCTGAGCTTCCAGCCATTGCCCATGCGGGAATCAATTTTCGCGGCGGCTTCGTTCGTCATTTTCATTTGTTTGATCTCCTTTCGTTTGTGGTTCGTTCCTCTACTCTATATCTGACAACGAGAAGGGCAAAAATTAACCTGTGCGATGGGGAAATTTTAACAACTGCGCAGTTCCCGCGGTTGTTTCTGTGGGTTGTGGGGGTTGTTTCGGTAGTTCTTGTGGATCTCTATACAGATTTCCGGGGCGGCTTTGTAGCGCTTCAGGCGTAAGCCGGCGCGGGGGATGCAGCGCGGTAAAACGTCTCCCCGTTGGAAGCGGTTCCGACAGGTTCCAAGCACACAAAATGAAATTCTCGTGCGACTTTATCAAAGGCACGGCGGACTTTGCGCCGCTCACGTTCGCAGGCGCGGATCGTCTGCGATTTGGACATATCAAACGCTGCGCGGCAGTCGTCATTATCCCAATAGCGGCGGAGGTCTTCGGGGTCGTCGTGGATGGATTCCGCATAAAGCTGAACGCCGCCATAGTAGCCGCTGCGGGAAGAAACGCGCCAGAACGTAAGATCGCCCGTCAGCTCATCCAGCCGTTCGCGCACGGCGTCGCAAAACTCGTTGGTATAGATTTCGGATATGCAAACGCCCTCCAGCGCCGCGCCGCAGTCCGGGCAAGTCTCGGCTGCGCCCTCGATAACGTGCCAGCAGTCGCAGCGGGGGCAGTAGCCTTCCCGGATGTCCTCGTGCGCGTAGAGCGGGAGATGCTTCATAGAATTAAAATTTGCGGTTGCCATGTGGATTTCCTCCTTTTTAATTTCCGCCGGGAAATTCCGGCTTCCTCGTGCGCCCCGGTGAAATTCGGATTTTCTCGCGTCCGCGCCCGGCTCGGTGAAATTTCGGGCGTTCCCACGCGGGGACGCCATCTTCTGGGGCATCTGCGCGGCGGACCGTGTCGGCGTGTTCCGTCCTCGGACGGTTGGCGCATGGCTTCGGCGTTTTTGCCTTTCATTTTATATGTGACATTCACAAGCGCGAAAATTAACCACAAAATAAAAAAATCCCCGGCGGGATTGTCCGCCGGGGGCTGCACATTGTTTTACTTATTAAACGAATCAGGTGAACAAGTCGGAATGCGATCCGGTGCGGGCCAATAACAGCGCGTTACCGTCCACGCGGTAGATCAACAACCAATCCGGGGAAACATGGCATTCCCGGAACCCGGAATAATTCCCCGTTAAATCGTGATCCCGGTTTTGTGCCGGGAGCGTCGCGGGTGCGCGTAGCGTGTCAATGACGGTTTGCAGCTTTGTTAGATCTAATGGACGTTTGGCGCATTGCCGCAAGTCGCGCTTAAAGCGGGAGGAATAGACAACCTCAAGCACTCTGTCAGCCCTCCAGAATCGACGCGAAAAGCGCCGACGTGTCGCCGCTAAAGCGTGTCCCGCCGCCGTTCGCAAGCTCGGCAATTGCGGCGGCTGTTTCTGCGTTCGGCGTTTCCGCGTCCGGCAGCGCGGCCCCCTGTAAAAAGAGGATCACGTTAAAAAGCCGCGTTTCCGGAATCTGATCAATTAAGGATTTCGCAATGTCGCGGTTACTCATCTTCAGCACCTCCAGACGTTTGATTATTGTTTGCGTTTTTTTCCATAAAATCCGCCGCCGCCGCAGTAAAAACGGCGTTCGGCGTCGTCCCCGCCGAATAACACGCGCTTTTAAATTGTTCGGCGGAATCTCGGCGCATTTTGCACCCCAAAACAACAGTATTGTTTTTTTCCCATTTGTTGCGGGCGCGGCGCTGCGCTTCTGTCCGATTGCCTGTTTTAGGTAGTGGCAATAAAAACACCTCCTCGACGATATGTTAGCACACTTTATACCGTTCAACAATATGCAAAACATCTAAAATATACCGTTAAACTTTGTGCATTGTGGGCCTTGTAATATGCCGTTAAACAGCATATAATCATAATCGCAAGGGGGCGAAAGCCCAACCAAATAACAGGAGGAACAAAAAAATGAAAAAGCTCGAAAATCTGCAGGCGCTGCGGCATCGCGTAGCAATCTACATCCCCGGCACGAACGGCGTTAACACTGCCGCGGATAACTCCGAATACGTCCGCCGCGCCGCTGCTCTTCTCTCCGATGCGTTCGGAGGTGCAACCGCTACCCCCGCCCGCGGTTTTTGGATGAGCGAAAGCGCCGGACTTGTGGAAGAGCGCGTAACGATTGTTTACGCCTACGCCGGCAGCGAGGCGCTGGAGGATAAGCTCGGCGCAGTGATCGAGTTTTGCGAGGGCATGAAAGAGGAGCTGACGCAAGAGGCGATCAGCCTTGAGCTTGATTCCGCCCTTTATTTCATTTGAGGGGGGCGCAACCGTGCTTGTTATCATCGCCGCCGCTCTTGCGGCAGTGCTGGACCGTTTCGCCTCCAGCGTGGAAGCAGAAACCCGATACCGCCGGGAATGCAGAACGGGCCGCGGTTAAATCCGCGTCCCGTCCGGGAACTTGAAGCACTCCACATATACAGCCCCTAATGCCTGCGCGATCTGCGCCCGTTCGGCTGAACTCCAGCGATCCGTTTTTAGCCGTGCTGATAAATTTTGCGGCGACATATTGAGCGCCCGCGCTAAATCAGTTAACGACAACCCCGCCACCGTGGCGGCGGCTTTTATCCTTGTGGAGAAATCCACCGTTTCACCTCCTAACCCCTTGAATTTTAAATGAATCCTTTAAAGATGTCAATGAACATTTAAAAAATTAACCATTTCATTAAAAAAATACTTGACATTTTTAAAGAAATCTTTTAAAATCACAATTGAAAGGCGGCAGCAGAACCCGCAACAAATCATTTGACAGGCGCAACGCGCCGGAAAGGAAATTAAAATGGAAATTAAGAACGGTATGCATTTCATCGGCAACGAGAACGGGCGCGAAATCGTCATCATTAACGCAACCCCCGCCGCCGTGACCTATCGCGATCTTGAGCATAAAACCGTGTTCACCGTCGGGCGCTCCACGTTTGAGCGCTGCAACATCCGCCCGGCAGAGGAGGAAGCGCCCACCACCAGCCCCGCGGACGAATGGTCCGCCATGAGCGATGAAGCCAAGTTCGCCGCGCTGCTCGCCGCCGGAAAGCGTAGCGTTTCCACGTTCGCCGGAAAGCGTAGCGTTTCCACGTTCGCCGGTAGCGCCCGCCGTGCGGGACACATCACGCCGAACGAGCTTGCCGGGGATGCGTGGTTAATTCTCTCCCGATGGCTGGAGAAGGGCGATCCGCGCCCGCTGCCCGTCCTCCTGAATAAAGCAGCAGCCCACGCGCTCCAGCTTGCCATCCGCGCCAATGCGCACAGCGTAGGCGGTAGCCGCCAAGAAGCTGCAAGCGACGACGACAACCGCACGGACTGCGATCTTGCAGAAGCGGAGAACATCCGCCGCAGCTCCGGCGCAACCGCACGCACTCTGGAGGACTCGCTCGCCATCTCGGAGG
>ERZ1034928.42-NODE-42-length-74880-cov-90.328633_pt1 | contig 74880 bp, 119 predicted proteins | sample MGYA00520627_ERZ1034928 | MGnify/ENA primary metagenome ERZ1034928 (study PRJEB33766, sample SAMN09781755) | gut metagenome | biome: gut microbiome | host: Homo sapiens | place: Madagascar | study: EMG produced TPA metagenomics assembly of the PRJNA485056 data set...
AATATAAATAATAATAATAATATATATAGTGCCGTTATCGAATTTTTGAATGAAAAAGCCGGGACGAAATACAGGGCTACAAGTGACAATTCAAAAAAACACATAAAGGCAAGAATCGCAGAGGGATTCACTATAGATGACTTCAAAGCTGTGATTGAAAAGAAGTGTGCCGAATGGAAAGGGACGGACATGGAAAAGTATTTGCGTCCTGAAACGCTATTTGGCTCGAAGTTTGAAAGTTACTTGAACGCTCCTGCTTCTCGACGAAAAAACAATGAATCGCAAACGCAAATCATAAACGGCAAGGAATACGAATATAGAAACGGTAAGTATTATGTTCCCGGTGGAAACGGAATTGCAGTTGACCCATACGCCGTGGATGATTTGGATGGATTGTTTTGAATGCGTCAAATCGAAACATATATAAAACAAACGCATTATTTTCGTATACTTTGCGAATTGAATATTAGCATTATAGGGGTATAATAATAAAAAATGAGAGACAACGAACGCGAGGAACTGCTTGCAAGTGAAATGCCGGATTATCCGTGCTTTTATTGCAAGAAGTGCGTTAAAAGACCTCCGTGCCATAAATGGGAAACATGGGCTTGCAATAAGTGGAGACAGTTTAGGCTTACTGCTAAATACATAAAGGAGAACGAGAATGCTTAACAAAATCAGAAGAATGCCGACTGAATACGAAAAGGAAGCAATCCGCTTCAACAGGCGTATTGAAAGAGTACAGACTGTGTGTCATGTAGTTGGCGCTCTTGGAGCGATTGTCGGTTTTTTGTGGACTGTCGGGGCGGTTGGTTCGGTTGATATGCAGACTGTGCCACTGTCCGAAGCGTTCATGGATATTTTCAGAGGCGTTGCTTTGCTGGCATCATCGGCTGTTTTGGCGAATATGTGAGGTGCGTATGAAAGCACATATCCCAATGCGCTTGACAAACAAAGAACAAAAAGCGTTGGAAAACGAAATAAAAAAACAGTGTGTTGAAACCACGGAGAAATACGAACTCGACATAGACACTGTAACGATTTGGGTATTGCATACGAAATTCGGGTTTGGGATTAAGAGAATCACAGAGTTTTACCATGAGATGTTTTCAGAGCGAAAAAAAGCGCAGGAGTTTTACAAATCGGAAAATGATGAAGACATAGCCGAATTTGCCATGCGCTATAAGCTGAAACAAGACGGGATTGATGTTGAAAAGTTGCACAGAGATAACAAGGACAACAGACGCTTCACGGCAGTTTTGAAATAATACTGGTATGGATGTGATCTTATATGGATATTGAATCGTTCGTTGATAAATTGGAAACAAAGGCGGCGCAAGCAATAAGAGCGGACGAAAGAGACTACATCGGGGAAGATGGGCTGTTATATTGTTGGAAATGCCGAACAAGAAAGCAAACGCGCGTTAAGATTTTCGACCGCGAGAGAACGCCTTACTGCCTTTGCAAATGCGAGAAAGAACGCAGGGATGCAGAAGAAGCGGCGCTGAAACACGATGAATTCATGAAGCGAGTGGAGGAAATGAGGAAAATTGGTTTCCCGGAAAGCGACATGCAAAACTGGACGTTTGCCAAGGATGATGGCAGCAACAATAAAATCACAACCGCCATGAAAAACTATGTGGAAAACTTCGAGAAATTCAAACAACAAAGCAAAGGTTTGTTGTTGTTTGGAACTGTTGGTACAGGAAAGAGCTTTGCGGCGGCATGTGTGGCAAACGCGCTGATTGACAAAGGGTATCCCGTGCTAATGACGAATTTTGCGAGGATAGCGAACACAGTGCAGGGAATGTATGACGGGAAACAAGCGTATTATGATAGTTTTAACAAATTCCCGTTACTTATCCTTGATGATTTGGCGGCAGAGCGGAAAAGCGAATACATGAACGAAATCGTGTATTCGGTGATTGACGCAAGATATCGCTCAGGTCTTCCGCTTATCGTGACAACAAATTTAACTGCGGACGAACTGAAAACGCCGTCAGATATTGCAAGCACACGTACATATTCTCGCCTTATGGAAATGTGCTTACCAATTAAGGTTGAGGGAAAAGACAGGCGTAAAGCAAAACTGAAAGAAGATTTTGAACCAATGAGTGAGTTGTTAGGACTTACTTAACGAAAGAAAGGTAGTAAAGTTATGGAATCTTACCGCAAAAACATTGACGCGCTCCTTGATCGGCAGATTGAAAAAGGAATCAGAAAATACGGAACTACACTTGAGCATAACACATCGTTGTCTGATATCGAAAGAATTGAGTATCTTCAAGAAGAACTTGTTGACGCGCTCATGTACTGCGAACATATAAAGGCTTACATGAGAGAACATTCGATTAAAACGGAGGCTCGATGATGAAAGTCGAAATTCTGAAATATCCGACCGATGAAGATTGGATGCTGTGCAAAAAGGCTGCATTGGTTACTGTTGGCAAGGACGCTAAGAAAGTGCCCGACGAGCAGTGGAAACGTAAGATGTTGGCGGCTATGCATTCGCCAATAAGGGTGTTGAACTTCTGCTTCTTGCTGACTGATATTCCGTATTGGGTATCCGTCCATCTTGTCCGGCATGTACACGCAATTCCGTTTGTAAAGTCACAAAGAGACGATCGGCAAAGCGAGTATAAACGTGGAGAAGCGCCGCAAAACGCGCCTGTTACGATGGTGTGGTACATGAACGCGGAAGAACTTATCAACATTGCTCACAAACGGCTCTGCAATCAAGCGTCAAAGGAAACGCGTGAGCTTGTACAAACGATTTGCGACGAAGTTGTTAAAGTGAACCCGGAGTTTGAACAGTACCTTGTGCCGAATTGCATATACAGAGGCGGTGTGTGTACAGAGTTCAACCCGTGCGGTAGAAATTGGTGACGAAACTATGAAATATGCAGACGCATTTATTGGGGCTGACGGAATTGCTCACACATCTATGCGCCAAGGCGATAGATGTAAAAAAGATAGGTCTTTGTACACATCCAAAAACAGCGATTCGCCTGATGTTTGCTTGAATTGCACGCGCAAGAAATGCACGGGTGGATATTCGTGTTACAAAAGACGCAAAGAAAAAATGGATTCTGTGCGTCAAAATGAAACAAAATAAAAGGGAATGATTCGGTTGGAAAACTATTTTGTTATTAAAATGAAATTGCCATCTCTAAACGAAGTCATAAACAAAAATAGAACGAACAGACATTTAGGCGCAAAATTCAAGAAAGACATTGAAGAGTATATAGGATTTGAGATAAAGCAAGCGCTGACCATTGGAACACTGAAACCCGTTGAGAACCCATGCGAGGTATATATTGAATGGCACGAAAGCACAAAGAGGCGCGACGTTGACAATGTGCAAAGCAGCCAAAAATTCATAATGGATTCGCTTGTCTCCGCTGGTGTAATAAAAGACGATGGCAGACGATACGTCAAACAAATTTATCACGAAATTATTGACGATAATACTGACTTTGTGTTTGTGAGGATAGAACAGTGATTATTGCTCTTTGCGTTATTGTGATCGTGCTTACAGTGATTATTGGCGTGATTGCAGGGCTGATATTTTATTATAAACCACTGTGGGACATGATTGGAATGTTGTGTATGTACGTCAAGGATGACGGAACAGAGATATTCATAGCAAAAGACCAAGAACTTATTGAAATTACAAAAGAAACATTTTACGGAGGAAACGAGAAATGAAAATCATGCTGGATGAACACGCGTATATGCCTATTCGCGCTCACAAAGAGGACGCTGGACTTGATTTGCGAGCGCCGTATGACGTTTGGATTGATCAAGATTCTTATGCAATCATAGACACTGGCGTTCATGTGGAGCTTCCTCCCGGAACTGTTGGAATGCTGAAAAGCAAAAGCGGACTTAATGTGAAGCATGGTATTTTGGGCGAGGGCGTTATAGACGAATCGTATAGCGGAAGCATTGTCGCAAAACTTTATAACCACGGTGATTGCGCTTTCAGAATCAATGCAGGAGATAAGATAATTCAGCTTGTGATTTTGCCAGTTTTAACGCCTGAACTTGAAGTGGTTGATAAGCTGAAAGTTAAGGGTAGGGGCAACAATGGATTTGGCAGTACAGGAAAATAAATAGTGAGGTGCTTTTTGTGAAACAACTTGACGAGATATTGCGATTACGCAGAGAGATCGACGAACTTCGAGAGAGAATTTCTGAACTTAAAGCAATGACACAGCCTAAAGCACAGGTGATATCCGACATGCCGCGCGGCGGTGGAGAACGGAAAAACACGATAGAGGAATATGTCATTAAGTCGGAAAAACTCAGAGAGAAACTTGCTTGTAAACTCGTTGAATTTGATGAAAAGTGGGACGGTATTTCCAGAACGTTTATTAAGGCTAATTTGACTGTGGCACAATGCACGATGATGGAAGCGCGTTTTCGCAAAGCAATGCCTTGGAGGTTATGCGTCAAACACATGTGCAACGTGTACCCGTCTTCAAAATGGAATGAACAAAAGCTGTTTCGCATGTATAGAAACGTTTTGTACAAAATCAGCAAGATTTAGTCACTAAATTTGTTAATGTTTCATATTGACACAAAAACATGAAAGTGATATAATATAGTAAACTGGTATAATTGTAAAATAATCTTGCAAAAACACACAAGTGTTCATGTGTGTTTTATATACCATCCTAAAAACAGAGAGGATGGAGAATAGCCCTGTTCTAACGAGCGGGGCTATTCATTTATTGGTCATGTGGGAAAAGAATGTAACGTTTTATTATCTGTGGGCGGGAGATAGTTACATTATCAAGGGGGGTAATTTGTTTGCAATAAAACCAAAGAGGAGTGATTTTATTGCAGATAGTAAAGATAAAACTTGAAGATTTAACACCGTATGCGAACAACACGAAAAAGCACACAGCGGAACAAATCGAGCAAATCAAAAACAGTATAACTAAGTTTGGAAACAACGACCCGATAGCGATCTCTGGAAGTGAAAATCAAATCATCGAGGGACATGGACGTTATATTGCTTTGAAAGAATTGGGGCATGACGAAGCATTGTGCATTCGTTTAGATCATCTCGACGAGAATGAACGTAAAGCCTATGCGATTGCGCACAACAAAATCAATGCCAACACTGGTTTTGACATGGAATTGTTGAGAGAAGAAATGCAGAACTTGCAAGATGTTGATTTTGACCTTGAACTTACTGCCTTTGCCGATTGGGAACTTGACAATTTATTGAATCCTGTATCTGATGAAGATTTACGGGATTTTTTTGTTGAAAAAGAGCCGAAAGAAAAAGAACCAAAGAAAACTAAATGTCCGTCATGTGGATGTGAGTTTGAGTTATGAAACTCTGTCTTGCAGGAACAAGCGGAGTGTATGAAAGCACAAGACCGCACTTGCAACAAGTTCCGTATTTGTTGGAGAGCTTCTTTTACTTTTGCCCTTTTCAGAAGCCTTTAATTAAAAGTGCTGATTTGTTTTTGCTTGACAGCGGAGCGTTTACATTCATGAATGGCGCAAAAGGCAAAGTTAATTGGGATGATTACATAAACAAGTATATATCGTTCATAAACGAGAATGACGTTGAGCATTATTTTGAGCTTGATATTGACGTTATTGTTGGATACGAAGAAGTAAAACGCATACGAGCAAAGATAGAAAGAGAAACAGGAAAGAAAGCTATTCCAGTGTGGCACAAGTCAAGAGGAATGGATGAATTCAAAAGGCTTGTGAATGATTATGACTATATAGCAATTGGGGGATTTGCTATTAAGCATATCAAACGCAATGAGTACCCTATCATCAAAAAAATGGTGCAGTATGCCTATGATAACGGGGTAAAAGTTCATGGTTTGGGATTCACGCCAAAAGAAGTTACGCAATACAAATTTTATTCGGTTGACAGTACAACGTGGTTGAGTTGCAGGAGGTTCGGCAGCTTATTCAAGTATGACAATGGACGGATGAAAATGGTAACGCCCAAAAACCACGGAACACGGAAAGACAAACAAAGAGAGATTGAACTATTAACTCTCAAAGAGTGGATAAAATATCAAAAATATCTCAATAGGAGTTGTTGACATTGATAGAAAACACACAACGAGTGAATTTGATTGAAGCAGACAAACAAATCGTTTTATATTGCCCAATCGGAAAAGACTATTATACGGCGATTGTAAACATTGAGTTTATCCCAAATGAGTATTATATGGACTACATCAAACTCGATCAATTTCTTAATAGGTTGAGCGGACTGAGCCTAACGATAGAAGACGCTGCAAGAGATATTTACGATGAATTGCGGAGTTACAGACCGTCAAAAGCGAAAGTTACGATTGAAGCGTTTAGCAACACTCACCTACACGTCAAAGTAACAAAGGGTGATAACATTTGAGGAAGACGCAAGAATCATTAAATGTGCTGACAATTGTATTCATTGTATCGCTTGTTATATCAAACGTAATAACTGGTAAAGTTATTGATGTTGGCATAACCTTGTTTGGCAATCCTGTCACAATCGCAGGAGCGGTTATTTGTTATCCTGTATGCTATTTGATTACAGATATTGTCGGAGAGGTGTGGGGCAAACGAGAAGCAAACAAAATTGTTAAGTACGGCTTTATCGGTCAAGTGCTGGCAACACTTATTGTTATTGCTACGACATACACGCCATACATCGACGCTGGAATGCAAGCAGCTTATGTAAAGTTGTTAGGGCAAAACTGGGTGTTCGTTGTGGGAAGCCTATCAGCCTATCTTGTAAGTCAATATTTAGATGTACATATATTCCACAAACTTAAAAGCAAGAGCAATAAACACAAATGGTTGAGAAACAACGCAAGCACGATGCTTTCTCAATTCGTGGATACTGCGATTTTTATTACTATTGCTTTCGGGTTTGGGTTTGGATGGGCATTCGATAATCAAGTCGCATTATTGAATATGCTCATCGGGCAATACGTCATTAAGTTATTTATTGCCATTCTGGACACTCCATTCTTTTATTATTTAACAAGAGAGCGGCGCTAATGCGTCGCTTTGAAACATTTGAACGAGGTATTACAATATGTTGTCGGATTTCGATATGATTATCCACGAATACAAAATGGATAAGGATATGCTTATAATCCCCGTGTCGGATGTACACTTGGGTAGTAGAGAGCATTTGCGCGGAGAATGGAAAAAGTTTTGCGCGGATGTGTTAAAGCAAGATAATGTATTTATCACACTCGGGGGAGATTTGATAAACAATGCTACCCGGTCGAGCGTTTCCAACATATTTGAAGAAACCATGCGTCCAGCAGAGCAGAAAAAGGAAATGGCAGAAATGCTCAAGCCTTTAGCCGAAGCAGGGCGCATTCTTTGTGCTGTAAAAGGAAATCACGAAAAGAGAAGCGGAAAAGACGTAGACGATGACCCCATGTATGACATCATGGCTAAACTCGATCTTGAAGATATATAGGGAAAACGTAGCGTTTGTAAAAATTAGCATGGGCGAAAAGCGTTCAAACGGAGACAGGAATCCTACATACTGTTTAGCACTCACACACGGTGCGGGTGGCGGTATATACACTGGCGCGGCAGTAAATAGGAACGAACGCTTTGCAACAATCATTGACGGAATAGACGGGCTTATAGTTGGACACACGCATAAAGGCGCAATAACAAAACCTTTGAAGATATACGTTGATAAATACAATAACAAGATATCGTACAAACAGTATGTTGTTGTTTCATCTGTTCCGTGGTTACAATATGGCGGTTATGCTCTTGCTAAAATGATGTTACCCGCTACAAGCGGAGAGCCGCAGATAATGAAATTACACAGAAACGAGAAAAAGATAGAACTAACTTGGTAATAACAAAGGAGGGGAGGGCGTGGCAAACGATAAAACCAAACTGACAGATAAGCAAAAGCTATTTGTTCAGGAGCTTATCAAGAATGGATATAATGCCACACAAGCCGCTCTTGCCGCAGGATATAGTAAATCTTCTGCATACGCACAAGGTTCAAGATTGCTAAAAAATGTTGAAGTTTTGAAATATAAAGATGAATTGTTAACAAGTCTTCAACAACCATCCATAGCAACGATTGAAGAAATCTTGCAATACTACACAAGGGTAATGCGACGTGAAGAAACAGAGAGCGTCGTTGTCACGATAAAAGAAAAGGTGTCCGGGATGGTGCTGAATCCAGATACAGGCAAGAGAGAACGAAAAACCATAGAGAAAGAAAAAGCGGAGATTGTTGAAATTCCTACAAAGGTATCGGACGCAAACAAAGCTGCTGAAATGCTCGGAAAGAATTATGGCATGTGGACTGACAAAGTTAATGTTGAAACGGATGATAAGGAAATCAACATAAACATAAGAGCGGCAACACCAGAAGATATGGAAGAAGCGTGATTGAGCATGAATATATCGGTTGCAATCAATCAGGCGTATATGCCGTATCTTGACAAACCGCAGTTTATGCAAATATTCTATGGCGGTTCTTCATCAGGCAAGAGCTTTTTTATATGTCAGAAAATTGTGTTAGATAACCTTGCGGGAGTTAACTGGCTTGTGTGCCGTAACGTTGGCAGAACGATACGAAAGAGCGTATACAACGAAATATGCAAAGCCATATCAAGAATGGGGCTTAAAGAGTATTTCAAAGTCAATGCGTCTGATATGGTTATTACCAACAAACTGAACGGGAAGCAGATATTGTTTACTGGATTGGATGACCCCGAAAAGGTAAAGAGTATAACACCCGCTGACGGTGTGCTTGAACGTGTCTTTGTGGAAGAAGCCACAGAGGTTAAACGTCAGGCTATTTTGCAGTTGAAGAAACGTCTGCGTGGTAGATCGCCAAAAAGCAAATGTATTATTTTAGCCTTTAACCCGATACTCAAAACACACTATTTATACAAGGATTTTTTCGGCGGTTGGCAGGACGATAAAACAGTCTATGAGGATAGGGATTTGTTAATTGTCAAGACAACATACAAGGACAACATATTCCTGACCGAAGACGATAGGCGATTACTTGAGGATGAAACAGACCCGTACTTCTATCAAGTGTACACGTTGGGGAATTTTGGTGTTTTGGGAAATACAATTTTCAAAAACTGGCGAGTTGAGGACTTAACCGATAAAATACCGACATTTGATAAAATCTATTGCGGGTGCGATTTCGGCTATTCTTCTGATGAAAACGCGCTGATCAAGCTACACTACGACAAAAAGAACAAGAGAATATATGTATTCGGTGAGTGGTATCAATCTGGGATGTCTGATGATGAACTTGTCAGAGTATGCAAAACGTTTGTGGGGGACAATTACGTTGCCTGTGACAGTTCTGAACCAAAAAGCATTGATTATCTTGTGCTAAACGGGATTAAAGCATATCCAGTAAAAAAAGGCGCGGACAGTATCAACCGTGGAATACGATGGTTGCAAGGGCATGAAATAATAATTGATGTGCATTGTCAAAACTTTAAGAATGAGATAGAACTTTACCATTGGCAGGAAACGAAAGACGGCGTGCCAATGGCTAAACCTGTTGACGAAAAAAACCATTTGGTGGATTCACTCCGCTATAGCCTCGAAAACGAAATGCTTCAAGCGGAAGTACGAGCAGGAAAACGTTTCTAAATTGTTTACGTCTGATTCATATTGACGCAATAATATCGTCGTATAATATATATAGTGAATAGGGTAGCTCCCGACAAGGCGGTAACTCCAAACCGCCTTTCACTGTATTTATAATTGGAGCTGTTTATGCGGAGATAAACAATGATTATTTACAAAGCAACAAACAAGATAAACGGTAAAATGTATATCGGGCAAACCGTGAGAACACTTGATGTGAGAATGGCAGAACACGCAAGGCATTCCAACACTCCTTTTGATAGAGCAGTTCAAAAATATGGAATGGAAAATTTCGATGTTGAAACAATAGATACTGCAAGTTCTATCGATGAATTGAATCAAAAAGAGATATATTGGATTAAATATTACAATACATACGGCGATAATGGATATAATGCTTGCGTTGGTGGAAAGAACACAAAAGGTTATCACCACAGAGAAGAATCCAAAGCGAAAATGAGTGAAGCAAAAAGCAGAATGTATATCGGCGCAAACAATCCGTTTTACGGGAAACGCCATTCGGAGGAAACTTGCAAGAGATTCAGTGAACAGAGGGCTGGCAGAAAGTTGTCACCAGAATGGAAACGTCATCTGAGCGAGAGTTCTTCTATAAAAGTGAAAGTAATAAATATTGAAACAGGCGAAATATTCAATTCTATAAAAGAAGCCGCCGACAAATATAACATTGCTCCTACGCACATCTCAAGAGTGTGCAGAGGGAGAAGAAATAAAACTGGTGGGTATCATTGGAAATATGCGGAATAGATAAAAACACGCCTTAACTGGCGTGTTTTTGATTGGGAGAAGTAATGTGTACACACGGAAATATGAAAAAAATAAATGACGTTAGAGTGTGTTTGAATTGTGGATTGACGATACTTCCAGATGGGAAAGTCATGATCGATAGATATATACCGAATTATAAGCCGAAAAAGAAAAGGGTGAGAAAATGACAAGAAACGAGTTAGAGTTATATCCGAACTTCACGGGTGAGCTTGAAGCCATTCGCGAAACAGGAATAACGAAAGAGATACTGCAAAAGATTATCCAAAAGCACAGACCGAACTCACTTTACAACCGCCGTCTGTATAACAGATACAAGGCGATCTATGGCGGTGTGCCGATATTCGATAGACAACCGCGCTATGAAGAAGAAAACCCGATCAATAATAGAATAAACAATGACTTTTTTAGTGAGATAGTAGACTTCAAGACAGGCTATTTTGCAGGAGAACCTATTTCATACAGCTACAGTGAAACGGATGAATCGGAAGAATCCACAGGCGGTGTACAAGGTGTGGATAAAGCCGCAGAAGCATTGACCGACTTCACGACACGGAACAATATGTTCGGCGTTGATATGGAAGTAACAAAGAATGCAAGTATCTATGGATATTCCGGCAGATTGTTCTATATCGATAAAGAGGGCATGGAGCGGGTAATGCCTGTTCCCGGCTATGAAACTATTATTCTTTCAGATACAAAGATAGCAGAGCCGGAATACGCTATCAGGTATTATGAAGTCTCTGACATAAACGACGTAAAGCAATGGATAGTAGAGTTTTACGACGATAAGAACGTAACCACATACAAAGGCGATTTAGTCTCTCTGACGGAGATAGAAACATGTCCGCATATGTTTGACTATTGCCCGTTACAAGGCATAGCAAATAACGCTGAACGCATGGGAGACGCTGAAAAGGTTCTTGAACTGATAGACGGCTATGACCGTGCTGTATCTGACTGCTCCAACGAGATTGAAGCATTTGTTCATGCCTTGATGGTTGTCGGCGTGAATGTTGATGATGAAGTCATAACTAAAGCGCAAAAAAGTGGCGTTCTTGTTATTCCGCAAGTTGGTTCTAACGTAGTGAATGACCCCGTAAAGTGGGTGACAAAGAACATAGACGATGCTTTCTCCGAACACCATTTACAACGGTTAGAGGATAACATCTACAGATTCTCTAAAACGCCTAACCTCAATAAAGATTTGTTCAGTAGCTCGAGCGGTAAAGCATTGAAATTTCGCTTACATCAGCTTGAAACAAAATGCGCAATGTTTGAGAGCTGCGTGACAGATGCGGCTATACATATGTGGCGTTTGCTTTCGTCCAGTTGGGCAAAGAAAGGCATTAAATTCGACCCGCTTCAAGTGGTTATGGATTTCAAGAGAAATTTCCCCACAGAGGTTCTTGAAAATGCGCAAGCTGCTCAGGCTCTCATTGCCGCAGGACTGGCAAAGAAACAGGCATGGGCGATTGCTATTCCAGAAGTTGACGATCCAGACTATGCGGAAGAAATGGCGAACGCTGAAAAGGAAGATAACATGGCGTTGTATGAAGCTGCACAACAGGGATTCAATAATTCTGACGATGAACAAGACGAGCCAGACGAAGAAGATGAACAAAAGAAGCAGGAGGGAATATGATTAAACGCACAATCAAAGAAACTATCCGTGAGTATGACAAAGACGGAAAGGTGATTCGTGAAACAATTACAGAAACGCAGGAACATGATAATACTGCTTACTGCCTGACTTGTCCGCATAGTCAGCCTGTCACTATAACCAATACGCCTATACCCGATACGTCAGATTGGACAAAAGTGACTTGTACAAATTCAGTAGTGACAAATTATGAACACAGATTTACAAAGTGTTCATAAAATAACATAGAATCCATACCGCGAAAAAAGGTATAATATAATCACAAGGAAAAAGAACAACCCCGAAGAAAGAACCGGGGGGCGCGGATACAATCGCTGTCGTGGACGAGTTGAAAAGCACCGTCCAGCCGAAGCCGCTGAGAAATCGGGTAGGTGAGGTTGATAGTTGCACTGGCTATCACATGATATGCAGGACAACGAAGCGAATTAAAGAGCCGTAGACGGGTTGTTCTTGAATACTTGCATGTGTGGAGGCGATATATTGCCAGAATCCAAGACAAGCCTCAAGCAGATGCTGCATGAAATACGCAGGATTGAGCAAAACCGCGAAACGCTAACCGAAAAGAAAATACAGGCGATATATCAGTCTCTAATGGACGATCTTGACGCATTTCTCGCCAAAGAGTATAAGAAGTTTGCTGATGAAGATGGGCGACTGTATTTAACTTATCTCGATAGCAAAAGGCAGAGAGCGAAATTTCTGCAAGAAATTGTTGAAAACGTAAACAGCATAACACCTGACCTCAAAAAGACTATGATGAACCTTGTAAACAAGACTTACGAGGAATGCTACAAGGGCATGTCTGAGACGGTCAAAGAAGCCGTTACAGCCGATAAGGTTGCAGAGGTTAGCGGAAACCTTTCCGTGCGTCCAGAGGTGCTTAAACAGGCTGTAGATAACAATATAAGCAAGCTGACGTTGCCGCAAGTGTTGCAAAAGCATAGAGCGGAAATAATCTATCAAATTCAGCAAGAGTTAAATATCGGTCTGATAAACGGAGATCGATATGAACGCATGGCAAAGCGCATTTCAGAGCGTGTAGGCGTGAGCATGAGTAAGGCAAACAACATTGCCAGAACGGAATCACACCGAAACATTGAAAGCGGAATGATGGATTGTGCCGAACGTCTCAATAGCAAATTGGACGGAAGCGATTTAATCTATGCGGCAACATGGCGCACGATGAAAGATGAACGTGTGCGTCCGCAAGTGCGAAGACGTACCAAAAAAGGTTGGAAGTCAAGCTACAGCAAAAACGGCGCAAACCACATGAAAATGGATGGAGTAACCGTTAGAGTTGGAGAATTGTTTGATTTGGGCGGTGGCGTAAAGGCAAAAGCGCCGGGGAAAAGCGGCGTGGCTGCTCAAGACTGCAATTGCCGTTGTTTTTTGGAATACAACCTTATGACTGTTGAAGAATTCGCCAAAGCGACGGGACAGAGCGCCGAAAAGATAGAATCAAAATACAATATGGTTCAGTCTGCCACGGATGATAATTTACGAGGTCAGATGAACGATAGTGGAATAACTGATTTGAAGTTACAGAACACCGTCCGCAAGGGAAAGTTTGACGAAGCAATTCAAGCAGCGAAAAAAGCGAACAAAAACGGCGCTTGCGTTGATACTCACACGATGAAAGAATTGAGAAGCTACAAAACAATTCTTTCAAAAGATGGTATGGCGGGTGTGGCTGTAAAGCCGGACGGAGATATAACTGCTGTATTCAAAAATAGCAATTCATCAGCCAAAGGTGCTGTAAACGATCTGATTATAACCGCAAGGGCAAACGGCGGCATAAAGATGGATTGCTACGGGCAATTCCTTGTGAACGCTTATGAGCGGTGCGGATATGTGCCTGTTGCAAGAGTTCCGTTTAATGCGGATTATGTGAGTGATCCGTATTTGCTTGAAAAGAAATTCGATGTGTTTGTCATGATGAAGAACAGCGACGATATCGAGACGGTCATTAAAAAGAACGGTGCAAAAGCCTATAAGTTGTCAAGTGCAGAAGACCTTGCTAAAGTTAAAACAATCACAGACTATGACGAAGCACTTGCTTATAGAGATAAACTTTTGAGCAATCAGGAAAAATGAGGTGTCTTATGGCTGAAATCAAAAACGATAAAATAGCAAAAATCATAACAGAACTGCGAAAGAAATATCGTTCAGAGGATGCGCAAGACGAGATAAAAAGAGCGGTTGATACAATATTGTACCATGAGAAGCGCGGCGAAGATGAAAAAGCACTGAATCACGCGGAAGCGTTGAGTGACTTTCTTCACGATTGGTACTGAATGTAAACAAATTGTGAATTTTCAGAATTTCTTGCCACAATCTTAAACTATTGTGATATAATAATACTGGGCGGAACGCAAACCGTCCAAGTACAGGGCATTAGCATAGAGGCAATGCGCACGGCTTTGACCCGTGAAAAATAGGTTCGATACCTGTATGCCCTGCCAACGCTGATATAGCTCAATCGGTAGAGCCATCGCCTTGTAAGCGATAGGTTGCAAGTTCAAATCTTGTTATCAGCTCCAAGTAAGTCTATTGTGCCGACTTTCTTTAATCAAAAATGCACAAGTGCCCGCCATAAGACTGAAGGCGGTATCCGGGTATCGGGAGAATAGTCCGGCGGCTGTTGAAGCGACGATACTGCGTGATCGGACAAGGGCAATGTATGATTGTTACTCGCGGATAAACAAGCCGATAGTCGCGCGAGAATATGCTGAATTGGTGGAATTGGCAGACACATCCGGTTTAAGCCCGGATGATTAAATTCGTGCGGGTTCAAGTCCCGCATTCAGCACCAATTTCCCACTCACGTGGTGGGCACGTGGATACATTTTAGATATCCCGATGGAGTACGGCGGCAGGAACACGCTTCGTTATAGCGCACCACGTTTCGGAAAGCTCCATCACTTTTGGGGCATTAGCTCAGTCGGCAGAGCTTTATAGCGTAAATGGATATGCTATTGAATACCATTGACAAAGGTTCGAGTCCTTTATGCCCTACCAAAGCCCGCAAGCGAGTATTGAAGCGCGAGAAGTTAAGCGTCGGTTTGCTATCCGGATAGCGGCAGATTGTTAATCTGCGCAAACGATCGATGGCTGATGAAAAGATACAGCGCGGCGGGTATATGGGATGTTAGTTCAGTTGGCAGAATACTTGACTTTTAATCAAGGTGTCAAAGGTTCGATTCCTTTACATCCCACCATGGAGCATTAGCACAACGGTTAGTGCGACCGCCTTATAAGCGGTTGACGGTTTTTCGACTAAACCATGCTCTACCACGCAGGGGTTAATTTAACGTCTTGTGATTAACAAAGAGAGCGTTTCCGAAAAAAGGAGCGCTCTTTTTGTATGCAAAATAGAGGATGAAATGTATAACAAAGAACATTACCCAGACCCTACAGCCTATCAAGCGGTAGCGAATATTGAAAAAGAACGATTATCGAAAATGATTCGGGAAATCCGAATAATCATGGACAGGTACGGCTTTGAATTGATTGAAAGGGTGCAAGTCCGAGGAAAAGACACAGGGAAAATATATAAATAGCACTAATTTACAAAATATTCACACAAATGCATTGACAATTAAAAGTTATTGTGATATAATATGTTATGGTGGAAAAGTGTAAATATTCGCAACACAAGATAAAGTGAGGACTAATCTATAAGGTTAGTCCTCTTTTATATATATTATCGGGTTCATCTATACGGTGAATCAATTTAATTTGTTCTACAAGGACAAAAACGGAGGTAAAAACTATGAATCTCGAAAAGTTACAAAAAATGCTTGCCGAAAACAGAATCACGCAGGAAGAGTATGACGAATTAGTGAAGAATCTTCCCGCAGATGAAACGACAGAGCAGAATCCACCCGAAACGAATGAGCAAGAGCCGGAAAACAAGCCGGAAACAATCGACTACGACAAACTCGACAAGATTCTCCAAAGCAGACTGGATAGAGCAATGGCTCAAGAGCGCAAGAAAAGCGCAGACTTGCAGAAACAGCTTGAAAGAATCCAGCGTGAAAAACTCACAGACGAAGAATTACGAAACGTAGAGATCGAGGAAAAGGAAAAGGCAATCGCTGAACGCGAAAAAGCAATCGCGGACAAGGAAAATCGCCTGTATGCGGTAAAAGCCATCAAGGAGGCGGGACTTGATGACGGCAGCGATATGTCGCTTGCGCTTGTGGATTTCGTTATGGGCGCGGATGAGACGGAAATTAACGACAGAGTAAAGAGTTTCAAAAAGTTGTTTACTTCCGCAGTAGAGAAAGCGGTGAACGCTGAGGTAACAAAGCGGTTCAAAGACGCAGGGAGACAGCCGCAACAGGGCAATACTCTGAACGGCGGCAAAAATCCGTATACGAAAGAGCAATTCAACCTTTCGGAACAAATGCGGATGGAGATTGAAAACCCCGAACTTGCGGCACAGCTTAAAGCGGCGGCTGGGGTTAAATAAAGAAACAACATTACATAGCACTCTTTAGGTGCTTTTATTATTGGAGGTTAAACAATGGCTGATAATTACACAGTTTATGCAAACATGCAAGTTGTACCGAGCAAGTTTTCTCAGTACACACTCGACAGAACAACCGCGCTTTCTATGCTCGTTCGTAGCGGCATTGCTACTTCCGATGCAACTGTAGCACAGCTTATCAATGGCACACCGCAGGGCGGTCGATTCATCACACTGCCGCATTATAATGCTCTTGGCGGTGACGATGATGTGTTCTCCGAAACTGCTCTTGAAGTAAGCAACGTTACTACCGACGCTGCAAACGCTACTCTGCTTATGAGACAGAAAGCATGGGGCGCGACAGACCTTGCTCATGTTCTCGGCGGTTCTGACCCGATGGCGGCTATCGCTAATCTCGTCTCTGACTGGTGGCTTGAAAAGGAACAGGCTATTTACCTGTCCATTCTCAAAGGCGTTCTTGACCCGACTTCCGGGGCGCTGAAAGGTCACTGCAACAATATTTCCGGCGAAACTGGTACTGCCGCAAATATCAGCGTCGGTGCGGCTCTTGATACTAAACAGGCTCTGGGCGATCATTACAATTCTCTCGGCGTTGTGTTCATGCACTCTGCAACCTATACACAGCTTCAGAAGAATCAGGATATTGCGACCGAATACGACGCAACACTTCAAATCAAGATTGAAACATATCTTGGCTATCGCGTTATCGTTGATGACGGTCTGCCTTACTACAGCTGGACAAAGGACACCACAAACGGCACTGTAACCATTACAGACGCTAACCTTGCACAGTATCAGGCACACTGCCTTGAAACTCTCGCGAAGGACGATAAGGTAAAAGCAATCGCAAATCCGATTTACGATACTTATTTCGTTGGTCAGGGTTGCTTCATTCGTCAGGACGGCACTCCGCAGGGCTTTGTTGGCACTGAGACTGACCGTGACAAGCTGGCGGCAAAGGACGTGCTTATCAACCGTCGTTGCATGGTAATTCATCCGCGCGGTCTGTCGTGGAACGTAAGCGCAACGTATCCGTCTGGTATTTACTACCCTACAAACGCAATGCTTGCCACTCCGGGCAACTGGGCGCTCAAGACCGATCATAAGAAGTGCGCTATGGCAATGCTTCGCCACAAGCTGAATCAGACCACTTAATTTAATTGAAGTAAGAATAAGCCCCTCTGAAACATGAGGGGCTAAATTCTTTAATAGGAGGGATTAGTATTGTCCTTATCATTTTGGAATCAACGCAGACGTAATGCTATGGCAGTATTAAGAATGCAGGAAGAAGCGGTGCGAGAAGCAGAAGAAGCCGCAAAGGAAGAAGCGGCAAAGGAAGAAGAAAAACCTCAAACAAAGAGAGGTAGAAAAAATGCTGACAGCGGAGCAGATAGCAAGCCTTAATCTTGGCATTGAGTTAGATGCAAAAACAGTTATAACAATCAATGCCGCGCTTGAGTGGATTCAAGACCACACTACAATAGACACAACCGACATTGATAAACTTCCAGCTTGCGCAAAACTGTTCATGATAAAGTTTGCGGAAATCGGCAGTATACAGAGCGGTGTAACGTCTGAAAGCATTGAGGGGTTATCGCTTAGTTACGGAGAAAGCAATAAATCAGGCATGATATGGGATGCCGCATATGATTTGCTTGGCGCTTATGTAAAAAGTCCTGTTCGTTTTGTCGCGGCTCAAGATCGGTGGAAATAATTGCTGAATTTTCTGAAAACAACTTGAAAAGTCAATACTATTGTGCTATAATATAATAGGGATAGCTCGACGGGGCGAAAGGCGGTAATCCCTAACCGCTTTCCCCGATTTTTATTATATTATAGGGATGTACAAAGGGAAGTATATGAAATCGATTGACTTGACGGGGAAGAAATTCGGTAAACTGACTGTTGTCGAAAGAGCAGGGAGCACAAATCACGGAGCGGCTAAATGGTGTTGCGTGTGTGAGTGCGGCAACGAAACTGTTGTTATCGGCGATGAATTGCGCAAAGGTAACACAAGGTCATGCGGATGTTTGAGGAAAAAGAAAGCCAGCACTAAATCGAACAACCATGTTCCAAAGAACAAAACGCACGGCAAATCGGGAACACCGTTTTATAAAGAATGGATTCAAATAAAGCAACGCTGTTATAATCCAAATGATTCAAGTTATAAAGATTACGGTGGCAGAGGAATAGCGGTTTGCGATAAATGGAGAAACAGTTTTGAATCGTTTGAAGAAGATGTCTCAAAACTTCCGCATTTTGGAGAAATAGGGTATTCGCTTAATCGCATAGATAACGATGGCAACTATGATCCGAATAATGTAGAGTGGGCAACGGCTAAAGAACAGTCCAACAACAAAAGAAACAATCATTTAATCGCTTACAACGGAGAAACTAAAACAATATCTCAATTGGCGGAAGAATACAATATTCCATACAAAAAACTTTGGAAAAGGTTAAACACTCTCAATTGGGATACTGAAAGAGCATTAAACACACCTTGACTGGTGTGTTTTTTGTTTGGATAGGGGGTGATTATACTCGTGAGTGTTAAATACAAAGTCGATTCAAATTTTATTCCCGAAATAAAAGCGAACATGAAATCCATGGGCGCAAAAACAATAACAATCGGTGCGCTTGAAGGACAAGGGGCTTGGTTAGCTGGTATTCACGAGTATTAGTATGGCTGTGAAATACATGTCACGCCTAAAATGCGTGCATATTTGCATAGTCATGGGCTACATCTGAAAGATAGCACAACAATCATAAAAATTCCCGAAAGATCGTTTTTGCGAACCGGGCATGACGAAAACGCCGATAGAATTATTGAGCAAACCGAACGTGCAATAGGGCAAGTAGTAGACGGGAAAATGTCTGTTGACGATATGCTTGACTTGTGCGGTCAGCAGTTTTGCACAGCAATCAAGAAAAGAATTGTTGAAATATCTACCCCTCCGAATCATCCGTACACGATCGAACAAAAAGGTTCTTCAAATCCGCTGGTCGATACGGGCGGTCTTGTTGAATCTATCACGTGGAAAGTGGAGTAAAGCGTATGCCAAAATATTTTAACTTTGATAATCTCATAAAAAAATATAGCACTACCTTTACCGCCATTATTCCCGCCACGGGGCATTACGACGATTCCGGCGATTGGGTTGACGGCGAGGAAACAAAGCAAACCATGACAGGCGCTATAATCTCTCACAGGGCTTCTAAAGTGTTTCAGAGCGCAGGAACGATAACAGCGCAAGACAGGGCACTATATATGCTTTCGCCGCTCACGGACGCTCTAAAACGTTCACGGATTGTCCACGATGGGAAAGAGTTCCGCATAGGCGATGAACTTGAAAACAGCGAGTTTACAGGCGTGTGGGGCTATACGCTGAAATATGTAAGCGCGTTTGACAAGGAGGCGGTGGATAATGGTTGATATTGAAACTCTGCGGAAGGTAGTTGCAAGCGGGTTAAAAGATTACTTGAAATGTCCCGTCATAAGAAGTAATCAAAATGCAAAAACGCCCCGATATCCATATTGCTCTTATACTGTTACAACAGTAGCAAGCGAAAATGACGGCACGTATCAGGAACACGAAGACGGGGTTGCTCGTAAAGGAGTAAACACCATACTTAGTATTACTGTACAGTCTGACGATAACGCAGAAAGCGTAACGCTTGCGCAAAAAGCAAGAGACTGGCTGCAATACGCTGGCTCTACATATTTGAACGATAACGGTATTATTGTTCAGGCAGTAACGAGCATTACAAACCGGGACAATGTGCTCACAGTTGAATATGAATATCGAAACGGCTTTGATTGTATTTTCTGGGGATATGATAAGGTCGGACTTCCGAATCTGGAAACGATTGATGCAGCGGAAATCGACGGAAAAGAAATCAAAGAAGAAACCGTTCAGGACATAATCGCAGAGCAAAACCGCAAACTTGATATAGCAAATGCGAATTTTGAAAATATCCGCAAAGCTATATCGGAAAAAGGCATACCAATCTATGAGGAAACGCCGCAAGATGAATACGCCGATTTAATCGGGCAAATCACTGGTGGTATCACCGATACTGAATTGAGCAAAACAAGCACAAATCCCGTCCAAAACAAAGTGCTTGCGGCTGCTTTTGAAAATATAGATCACAGCAAACTAAAAAACACTGATGCCGCCGATTTACACCCTATCAAAGCAATTAAGGGACTTACTGCGGAACTCGACGATAAACTCGAAGACATACCGACGCTTAGTAATTTGGAGATCGAGCGCATAATAAATAGTTTTACGTGAGGGGGGTATAACAAATGGCAAAGTATTTAGACGATAACGGCTTGCTTTATCTTTGGACGAAGATAAAAGCGGCGTTTGTTTCTAAAGAAACCGGGAAAGGTCTTTCCACGAACGACTACACAACAGATGAAAAGACAAAGTTGTCCGGGATTGAAGCGGGAGCAAACAAAACAACAGTTGTCGATAATCTTACAAGCACATCTGCAACCGACGCGCTTTCCGCTGCACAAGGTAAGGCGTTGAAAGCAAGCATTGACAGCATTACAACCGATATTGGCGCACTGGGTGGCGGTGATATGATGAAAGCCACCTATGATACTAACGGTAACGGCACAGTTGATGACGCTGAAAAGTTAGGCGGTCAAGCACCGTCTTATTATGCAAAAGCAAGTGACATTCCGACTGTTGATAGTGCATTGTCTGGAACATCAACAAACCCCGTGCAGAATAAAGCCGTGCATACTGCACTTGCAGGAAAAGCAAATACCGCAACGACACTTGAGGGATATGGCATTACTGATGCATACAAAAAGACGGAAGTATATGCAAAAACAGAGGTATATACGCAAGCGGAGACAGATAACAAAATTTCAACAGCGGTTGCGAACGCAGGACACCTTAAAAGAACGATTGTTGAAACACTTCCCGCTGTTGGAGAAGCAGACGCAAACACAATTTATATGAAAGTGGAAGACAGCGACAGTTCCGACAATAAATACGTTGAGTGGATGGTTATCAACGGCGCGTGGGAAAAGGTCGGAACATCCGACGTTGATTTAAGCGGGTATCTGCAAAAGACTGAAATAACAGCTATCACCAACAGCGAAATTGATACAGTCGTTGCGTCATAAGGAGGTGCTCCGCTATGGCGAAATACCTCAATGATACAGGACTTACATATCTATGGGGCAAAATCAAATCCTTGTTTGTCCCGCAGACAAGGACGATAAACGGGAAAGCCCTATCCGCTGACATATCGTTAACCGCTTCCGACGTTGGAGCGATTACATCAGCAAGTTTGCCTATAACACTAATCGAAAACACGGATAAAACAAACAAAACCCCTATTCGTTCACTTGATAGCGGAACGTATGTGTTAAAAGGGTATTTTACTGCTTATTCCGGCTCAACAGCGTCTTACACGTTTAGTTCGGGAATGCTGGTATCCGTTGTGAAAACAACAAGCATATCGTATGTGCAAATATTCTACGCAAAAAGCAATACGATTCAATACTTGGAAATTTCGGATACGGAAGTTACAAGGCAAGACGCAAAACTAACATACATGGAATCGACGGCAAACAAAGTAACTGATATTGATAATTCTTCTGATGATTATCATTACCCGTCAGCAAAATCCGTGTATGACGCGATAACTGCAAAGGGCGTTCCCGCTTCTACAACGTCCGACGCAGGGAAGTTTCTTCGCGTGAACAGTTCTGGTTCTGCTGAATGGCAAACCGTAACAAACGCAAACGGGGTGAGTTTCTAATGGCTGAATACTTAACAAACGATACCGATCTGAAAGCCGTAGCCGACGCAATCCGGGCGAAAGGCGGGACTTCTGCCGCGCTGAACTTCCCGGACGGGTTCGCAGAGGCGGTTCAGAATATTGTGACTGTAGACCTGTCCGGGGATACGGTGACGGCAGATAAGCTGCTTGCCGGGACAACGGCGCACAACAGCGCAAACGAGCCGATCACGGGGACGATGCCGAACAATGGGGCGGTTGCGAAGACGCTTACAGCATCCGAGACAAGCTACACCATCCCGAAAGGTTATCACAGTGGAAGCGGGAAAGTGAATGTTGTGACGCAGACGAAATCCGTAACGCCTACGACCTCTGCACAGACGGTGTATCCCGACGCAGGGAAAGTGCTGTCCGCCGTCACTGTCGCGGCGGCGGCTGCGGGGAAACAGGTGTATACTGGGACGGTGACAAAAAACTATGCGGACGATTTGACAATTAGTGCGGGCATAGCAATAAAATCAAATGCAATTATAGTAATAATTGCATGTACAGAAACGGAAAGCAATAACTTTATATATTCATCATCGTATAATACCGGGAATGTGGTTGCGTATCGGCTTGAGAATGGTAAATCATGGGTAATATCATTCGGCTATAGTTCAGACAATGACGGAGAATCTGTTGCGGAAATGTACGGGGCTGGTTTACGGATCAGCGGGCAGCAAATCAGCCTTGAAGCGAAATATGCCATTGTATACGAGTACAGATGGCTGGTGATCCAGTAAGGGGGGACGCATGATTTACGCAAAACGCATGATCGACGAAGTAATCGCAGGATTGTATACCTACGATTATACGCCGGATTTATCTGGCGATACCACAATGACCGTTATCACGGAAGAAGAGTATACCGCCCTGCTTGCAGAGATGCGCGCCGCACAGCCCACTCCGCCGCAGACGGACGAAATCAGCGACGCGAAAGCGCTTCGTATCATCATGGGGGAGGAATAACGCATGACGGAAGCAAGAGCACGCGCAATCCGCGCATTGATCGAAAAGGCTTCGGCGAGCTTATCCGACAAGGACGCGTCGTGCGCCGCAGAGCTTTTCCCAGCGTGGCAGTCTCTGCTGGACGAGGGACATACGTTTACGCAGGAAGAAGTGAATACCCGTCCACGACTGCGGTACGGCGATAAACTGTACGTTGTCACACAGCCGCACACGATGCAACAGGGGTGGACACCGGATAATGCGCCGTCGCTGTATGAGGAAATCGGATATCGTGACGGTATCCGGCTAATCCCCGCATATATCACGGCAGCGAATCCGTTCTCAAAGGGCGAGCGCGGCATGGACGGGGACGGCGTGATTTGGATATCCAAAGTGGACAACAACGTCTACACGCCTACACAGTATGCACAAAACTGGGAGCGCGAAAGCGCAGATGCTCAATCTTGATTCTATTGCGGAGGCATATATGGAAGAGGAAACCATCCTTGTGATAGACAATCTTATTACAGCAAGCGGTAAAGATGCATTATCCGCGAAGCAAGGCAAAATCTTGAACGAAAAAATTCAAAAGATAGATACTGACATTGCAAAAGTGGCAACGGATGCAGATATTGACGCTATTTTTTCAGCGTGAATATAAATTCAATTTTGTAGGAGGAACAATATGTTCATCAAACTCGCACAACTTAGCAGATTTTGGACAAACGTAAAAGCCTACATTACGAATGGCTATGTCGCAAAGGAAACTGGCAAGGGACTTTCTGCAAATGACCTAACAAATGCGCTGAAAACGAACTATGACGCGGCATACACGCATTCGCAAGCCAATCATGCACCCGCAGAAGCGCAAGAAAACGTTATTGAGACGATTAAAGTCAACGGAACAACGGCAACGCCTACAAGTAAGGCGGTAAACATTACCGTTCCTACAAAAGTAACAGACCTTTCCGACGCTGGCGAATATGCAAAGAAGTCTCAACTTGGCAACGTCTATAAGTACAGCGGTTCTGTTGCTAACTACGCGGCTCTGCCTACGCTTGGAGCGCTTGGCGCAAACGATCCCGCTCCTGTTTACGATTGCGCGGACACTGGCAAGAATTACGCATGGAACGGCACTGCATGGGACGATTTAGGCGGCACTTTTACAATTGAATCCGCAACGGACGCACAAATAGACGCTCTTTTTGAATAAACGGAGGTGCAATAATGCCCTTTGTTGACTTAAACGGGCTTAACCGATTCCTCGGAAAAGTAAAAACGCTTATTGACACAAAGACAGAGAATTTAACAGCGCCTACGCCATGGAGATACCAATATGACGCAAGCGGCGATGTGCTTGCCATGGTGCGGGACACGGACGTTTATACAACAACGAGAAAAGACTTGCCGTATAAAGTGTCCGCAAGCGTTGATATTGCAGATGTCGCAAAAGCATATAACGATACAACAAACACGGAATATGCATCAATGCCGACAGCGAACGAAGAACGAACGTTGAAAATACTTATTGATACGCAAGTTCCACCGGGCGCGGCAATATCGAACATGAACATATTGTTCAAAATCGGCTCGAACAATATTTCTCCGTCGATATGGACAAAAAGAATTTATTCCGTTAAGTGCGGTAGCAATGAGCTTGCCAACGACACATTGACCCTTAGAACAATGGGAAGCATATTTTCCTTTTCCGTTTCTGACAAAAGCCTGATTGTATCTCCTGTTATAGAAATATCTGTAACAGTGAAAACAACAGAGGAACAGATTGTTAGAATCTTTGGCGCTCAAGTCGAAACTACATTCACGGCTACGCAGGAATGGGTGACAATAATGCGACAAAATCAACTGGCAAAACAATAAAAGCATATAGGAGAAATTACTATGACGTGGGAAATACTTGCTGGCTTAATAACAATAGTCAGCTCGCTAATCGCCATGGGATCGGTGCTTGTTAAACTTGTGAAAACACTCACAAAACTTGATGACACGCTCACAAGGCTTGAAGCGGAATTGAAAGAGCTTAAAGCCACAAACAAAGAATCGCACGCACGAATCTATGATAGGCTCGATGCCCATGATAAGACACTTGACGATCATGAAATGAGAATTCATGATCTCGAACAGAAATAACCTGCAAAGCAGGAAAATATAGGAGGATTACAATGGCACTTGATGTGAAAGTTACAATTGACATGGCAAAATCTCTCGGCACTCTTGGGTTTGGCTATCCGCTTATCCTTGAAGAGAACGCAACAACGGCAATCGCATACGCAGAATGCTCTGACATTGACGCGGTTGTGAAAGCTGGTTACGCGAACACGACAAAGGTATACAAGGTAGCGCAACTTATGTTTATGCAGGAGCATAAACCCGCGAAGATTGCAGTTTGCTCGACCACTGACGGCGCTGATGATTGGCTCGGCGTTGAAGCGAATATCGCAAAGGGATGGAGACAGCTTGTTGTTGTGAATGGAAGTACAGAATCGTCCACCGCTACGGCTGTAACCGCGATTGCAACCGCGATTGAATCCGCAAAGGTTGAAAAGATGTTCTTCGCCAATGTGGATATGCCGGAAACTCTTGCGTCTGCAACTGCGGCTTTGTCTGACAAGAATAGAACAGTAGTGTTCTACTACACAGCGACTGCTGACGTTCCCGTTCCCGTTGCCGCTCTTGTTGGCGAGATTGGCGGTCTTACTCCGGGCGCGTATACGGTCAATAACATGACGCTCAAAGGGTTAACACCGCTTGAACTTTCTCAGGATGACATTGACAAGATTCACGGCATTAACGGCATTACATTTGTGTTATCCGCTGGTGACGGTGTTTGCTCTGAGGGTAAAGTTTCGAGCGGTGACTACATCGACATTATCGACGGAAACGACTATATCAAGCAACAGCTTGAATATAGAACGCAAAAGGTGTTCAATACAAACCTTAAAGTTCCGTACACCAACGCTGGTATTGCTCTGCTTGAAGCTGCCGCAATCGGTGTTATGCAGGACGCACAAAACAAGGGAATCGTTGAGGATTTCACTGTTACGTATGCTCTCCGCGAACAGACAACCGCTGATGATAGAGCGTCGCGCAAATACTTCGGCGGTAATGTCCAGTATTCTATGCAGGGCGCTATTCACTATATCGAAATTTACGCGCAAGCAAGCATCTGATAACAATTTTATTAACATTCAGGGAGGAATAAAATATGCCTAACGTTAGTCGTTATAATGCCAAAGATTGTACAATCGTTGTGGATGGTGTCTATATCACTGGTCTCGGCGAGGATATGGTTACCATCGAGAAAGAGGAAGCACTTGCAGAAAACGTTGTTGGTGCGCAGGGTGACATTGTGCGGTCTGAGATTAACAACTCGATCTACAACATCACAATTACTGTTCAAATCACAAGCCCTCAACTTCCTTATCTGCTTGCGCTGAAAAACAGAACATCTTCGTTCCCGGTTTGGGTTATCAATAAGTCGCTCGGCATTCGCGCTGGCGGCGAACTCTGCAATGTAACGGAGATGCCGGAAATCTCTCTCGGCGCAGAAGCGGAAGATTGCGAGATTCAGTTTACTGCATATGACGGAGATATTATCACGACTGTTTAATTGTCTGAATATTATTGACAATTGAACATTATAGTGATATAATTTTATAGGGTGGATAGGTGATTTCTGACAAGGGCGGCGCTCCGACCGCCCTTCCACTTTATATCTAATGCGTCGGAGCGTAAGCAAACACGCCAAAATGTAAACAAAATGTTAAATTCGGAGGAATATTACATGGCAAACTTTTACACGGCTACAAAGGAAATCAACGGGACTAAATATGTAGCACAATTCAATGGAATTTCTGCCGCGCTCAAAGCCGTTGACAATTCGTACATTGATGGGACGAGCAACACTTCTCTTGAAAAGCTCTCTAAGTATCTATTCGAGAACGTGATTGTAGAGCCTAAAGGTCTTACGCCTGACGATTTTACAAATCTCGACGAGTTCAACGAGGTCGTTTCGTTCGCACGCGAAGTGATGCAGGGGAATTTTCGAGAAGCCGAAGTCAAAAAGCAAACTGACAAGGGAAGTAAGGGCTAATTGGGCAGCATGGAGGCTGATTTATTGCGAGTATGCTAATTTTACATACGAAGAAGTGTTTAACCGCATGACACCGCAAGAAATCGCCTCGGCAAACATAGCACTTGACCTTGTGGAAGAACAAATTAAAAAATCAACAAAGAAGAAATAAAGCACCCGTAATAGGGTGCTTTTTACTTTATAACTCCTTACGAAAGGAGGAAGTATATGGCTGAAAATATCATCCGAAAAGACGTAATACAAGTAACTGTAGACACGGACGCAAAAGGGCTTGAATCCGTTGTTGAAATGCTCGACGAGTTAAAGAAGAAATTAACTGGCGGCGTTAATGACGGCTTGGATGATCTCAAAAAATCAGTCAAAGGCGCAGGAAACGAAGATGGGCTTGAACAATTAGCCGACGATGCAAAAAAACTATCCGAAAACGCGAACAAAGCCACAAAATCAGTAAAAAACACTGCGAAAGCTGATTTTACAAAGCTGAAAAGTTCACTGAAAAAAGTCGGCGATCAGTTATCTACAATAGCTAAGAAAGCGGCGGGAGCGGCTTATGCTGGAATGAAAAAGTTAGCTGGCGTTTCATTCAAAGCGTTAGCCGCTGGGCTTGCTGGTGCTGCTACAGCCGTTGGATTTGTCGTTAAAAACTCCGTACAGGCATATGCGGACTATGAGCAGTTAGTCGGCGGCGTGGAGACGCTGTTCAAAGGAAACGCAAAGACGGTTGAAAAGTATGCGAATGACGCATACAAAACGGCGGGATTGTCGGCGAATGAGTACATGGATACCGTTACGTCGTTCTCCGCGAGCCTTATTTCGAGCCTTGGCGGTGATACCGAAAAGGCGGCGAGTTATGCGCATACCGCTATTGTGGACATGGCGGATTAACAATATAGTCCGCTTAAAACGCATTGAACCTTACCGAGGGTGTAAAGCAGATGCTTTGCTAACGGTGGAACTCCTAACGTAAAGACGAGGACAATACCGTGCTAAGCCTTGCAATGGCAAGGAAAGTGTAACGACTATTCCGAAAGGAAGTAGGGTTGTTATTGGTACGCAACCTGAAGCGGTGCGGCTCAAAAAATGTCTTGAGCATGAGATAGTCTACTCCCCTAATAAATATCGGGAAACCGAGGGTATCAAGGAACGCGAACAAAATGGGCACTAACATAGGCAGTATCCAAGATGCTTATCAAGGGTTTAGTAAACAAAATTACACGATTGAAACAAGCAGTCGGGCGGCATAGTGATATGTCGTGGAATGTAGGTGAACTCTACCAGAGGTGTACCGTTCAAACGGTGCTAACGGCGAAACTCCTAACGTAAAGGCGAGGACAACACCGTGCGAAGCCCTTAAAAGGGAACGTGTAACGACTATTCCGAAAGGAAGTACGCAATCTATTGGTACGATTGTGGAAGTGCCTACTATCTCAATGAATTTACAGTCTGTTCATTCTTGCTTAACATTATTTTGGTATAATATTTGTGCCAAAATAAGGAGAACTGGAAATGCAAGAATGGAGAAAAATAAAAGGATACGAGAAATATTCTGTAAGCAATAACGGATTGGTAAGGAACGATGCGACAGGTAGAATCTTGAAGCTACACATCAGCACGAGTGGATACCATCAAGTTATGATGGGAAGAAAAACAATTCCGCAATATGTGCATAGACTTGTAGCAATCGCGTTCTTGCCTAACGAATCTAACAAGCCACAGGTAGACCATATCGACGGAAATAAAATGAACAACAACGTCAATAATCTGCGGTGGGCTACCGTTTCCGAAAATTGTTTAGGCTATGGACTTGAACAGAGGAACGAACACAGGCAAAAAGCAATCATTGCAAGACATGACAATGGTAGTGTTCGTGAATTTAATTCAAGAAACGAAGCGGCTGAATATTTCAAGTGCGCAAAAAGCGAAATTTCTTATAACCGCGAGTATAAGAAAGGAAATAAAAAAGGCTGGATTTTTGAGATAAAGAGATAGTCTAATCCCCTAATAAATATCGGGAAACCGAGGGTATAAATGGCTTGATAACCTAAAGCTCGGTTATGGCGGCACTCAGTCTGAGATGAAGCGTCTCATCAAAGACGCGGCAAAACTTGACAAGAGCGTTGACGCAAATAGCATGTCGTTCTCTAACATTGTAAAGGCAATCCACGCCGTACAAGAGAACATGGACATCACAGGCACAACGTCCAAAGAAGCGTCAACAACGATTAGTGGCTCTATCGCGTCGATGAAATCCGCGTGGAGCAACTTAATGCCAGCTTTAATCAAGGGCGGTGATAGTTTCGATCAATGCGTTGACAATCTAATCGAAAGCATTGTCGGCGTAAAGGACGAATCCGGCGAATTGGTTGGAGGCGTGATAAACAACCTCAAACCAGCAATCACAAAAGCGCTGTCCGGGCTTGGTCGGCTTATTGAAGAATTAGCGCCGATTATCGAAAAGCAATTCCCGGTTCTCGTTGATGAATTGCTACCGCCTTTAATCAGCGCGGCAACATCGTTGCTCAAAGGGCTTATAAAGGCTCTGCCGAGTATAATCAAAACCATCATAAAGGAACTCCCGGAAGTTATAAAACAACTCGGAGAAGCGATTGCAGATGCGTTTGGAGCGTCGTTCCCGTCTCTTGAAAAAGTTGGCGGGGCAATTATGAAAAACGCTGGCGCGATAGCAAAATTCATTCCGTATCTGGTCGGGTTTATTGCACTGTTCAAGATTATTAAATCCGCTTCCGGCTTGTTCGGCAAGGCTTCTGGCGGTGGAGGCGGCGGTGGTGGAATAACTGGTTTCTTTAGCGGTTTGGCAAAAACAAACACAAAAACCGTATTAAAGGGAATCGCAAACCTTACCATTATCCTGACAAGTCTAACCATACTTACCGCTGTGTTTATGAAGATTGCTCCGAGTATTGCTAAACTAAGTGACTTAAAGTCGGTCGCAAAGGTAGTTGCGGTGATAACCATGCTTGGCGTGATTGGTACGGCTATGGCGTGGCTTGCTGGAAAAGTCGGGAATATCCCCGTGTCAAGCGTTGCGCTTGGTCTTGCTAACATGGCAATCATGCTCGTCGGGCTTGGAGCGCTTGCCGCCGCGTTCTTGTGGCTTGCTCCCAAAATTGACAAGCTGGGAGACTTGAAATCCATCAAGAAGATAGTAACCGTGATGCTTGTTTTAGGCGTTCTCGGTACTGTTCTTTCTGTATTTGCTGGAATAGCTGGGTTAATTCCAATTCCCGTTGTTCTGATGGGACTTGCGAATATGGGACTTGTCCTTGTCGCTTTTGGCGCTTTGACGGCGTTGTTTTTGTGGCTTGCTCCACAAATAGCAGCTTTGGGCGATCTCAAATCTATATTAAAAGTCGCGCAAGTAATGGTTCTGCTTGGCGCAGTCGGAACAGCTTTAACGGTTTTCGCCGGAATAGCTGGTTTGATTCCGATTCCTGTTGTGCTTGCGGGGCTTGCTAATATTGCACTTGCCCTTGGCGGCGTTACCGCCGTGATTGTTGCTTATGGTGCGTTGGCACAGATACCGGGATTCACGGAATTTATAAGCACTGGCGGTGATTTGCTTGCGAAACTGTTTAACGTTATTGGCAAGTGCGTTGGTTCGATCGTCGGTGGAATAGGCGAAGGAATAACGAATTCTTTACCGAAGATAGGCAATAATCTTGCCACGTTTGCGAAAACAATTGAACCTATGTTCTCCGTGTTTGCAGGAGCAGACATGAGCGGCATAGGCAGTTTCTTTAATTCGTTCGGCAGTTTTATGATTAAAATGGCGGGGAACGATATACTGAGCTTTTTCACTGGCGGCAGTGATTTGGAAAACCTCGGAACGAAACTGTCATCTTTTGCAAGCGGCGCTTCCGGTTTCTTCAACAAAGTAGCGGAGCTTCCCGAGAATGGATTCTCCAACGCGAAATTGCTATTCGATACACTGGCTGGTTTGAAAAGTCTGCCAAAAGACGGCGGCGTAGTAGGCTGGTTCACAGGTGGTATTGATTTCGCAAAAATAGCCAATGGTCTTTCGCTACTGTCCGGAAAAGGCGTAATTGGATTCTTTACCGCCATGTCGAGATTGACTGAACAAGGCTTTACAAACGCAAAAACCTTGTTTAACACGCTTGCCGGACTGAAGAAACTTCCCAAAGAGGGAGGAATCAAAGGCTGGTTTACTGGCAGCGTGAATTATGCCGATCTTGCGTCAGGGCTTGGACAGTTATCCAGCGATAAGGTTGTTGGATTCTTCCAAATGGTGTCGCAATTTGACAAGTCTACGTTTTCCAATACAACCGAAATGTTCAAGGCTCTTGCGAATATAGGTGACTTGCCTAAGAGCGACGGATTGTTTTCGTGGGCAAAAGGCGGCTCAAAGTTAGGAGATATCGCCGATGATCTGAAATACTTTGCAGACACTGCAAAGGACTTTTTCGCGCAAATAAATCAACTGAACGTTAGCAACCTTGATGCTCTGTGGAACTCTCTAAAGAAATCCGAAAGCGTAACGGCGCATGTGTCTAAAATATTGGATGAAAAAATATCCGATATCGTCAAGCGGGTTTCTGAACTTCCGAAAGAAATGGGAGATGCCCTTGAAAAATCGGGGAGCAGCCTTGCAGAAAGCCTTGCGTCAATATGGAAAGACGCAGTAAAGGAATCCATTAACCCTGTAAATAAGGTTATAGACGGCGCTAACTGGATTCTGAAACAATTCGGCTCTGACAAAAAGGTTGTTCCTTGGAAACCGTATGCTAACGGAACTGACGGGCACAAGGGCGGCAACGCGCTTGTTAATGACGGCAGAGGCGCGGAACTTGTTCAAATGCCTAACGGAAACGCTTTTATTCCGTGCGGGAAGAATGTATTTATTCCTAACGCTCCAAAGGGAATGAAAGTGTTATCGGCAGAGCAAACAGCAAAACTCATGGGCAAAGGCTCTCCTACGTTCCGTTACGCTGATGGCACAGGCAATATTGACGTGTGGGATTATGCCGACAATGCAAAGGGCTTAATCAACGACGTTATGAAAGAATTCGTTACTTATGACGGCGTTAGCGGCTATGCTATGCACATGAGCAAAGGCATGGTTTCCACAGTCACGAGCAAAATGGACAAATGGGCTGACAAGCAATTTGAAGAAGCTGGCAATATTGCGAATTATTCTCCGTCAGGCGGCGTGAAACAATGGAAATCCGTTGTTGCACGTGCGTTAAAAATGGAGGGGCAATATAGTGCTACGAATCTTGCGAAAACATTGTATCAGATGCAGACGGAAAGCGGAGGAAATCCGCGTGCAATCAACTTGTGGGATAGCAACGCGAAGAAAGGCACACCGTCTAAAGGTCTGATGCAAGTGATCGACCCGACATTTAAGTCTTATGCTCGAAAAGGCTTCAACAAAAACGTATATGACCCGTTAAGCAACATTCTTGCATCTATCCGTTATGCAAAGTCGAGATATGGCTCACTGGCACGTGCCTATCAAGGTCACGGCTACGCTAACGGAGGGCTTGTCACAAAGCCCGGCTGGATTGGCGAGGGTAGCAAGAAAGAAATGGTTATCCCGCTGTCCTCCAACAAGAGAAACCGCGCTCTCGATTTATGGGCGCAAACGGGAAACATGCTTGGAGTTTCTTACAGCCCTGAAAGCGATTATTCAAGTAGCCGCTCGGGGACAACGGAATACAACACATATAGCCCACAATTCAACCTTACAATAAGCGGCGCTGAGAATGAGCGAGATATGGCAAGGAAAGTGAAAAAATGGGTTCATGAAGCTATGGATGATGTGTTTGATTCCATGGAAAGGAAATCTTCAAGGCTTCAAGAGGTCTAAGTCGTGCGCATAATGTCGCGCGATTTTTTATACAACAAATCAATATGTAGTGCGGCATGGTTGGATTTCCAGCCATGCCACTATATATTGTTATGCAATTGAGGTGGTATGCATGGCTCTTATCAATAATCTGTATGTTTTCGTCGAGGATGAGGACGTTAGCAGAGACATAGAATCTACTACACACCCTGTAGAAACTGGGCTTGAAATAGAAAGCACAATACGCAGAAAGCCGATTGAGTTATCCATAAAAGGAAAAATTGTTGATGTGAACGGCATGAAAGCAAGTGAAATACTTGCTCAATTGTGCAAGTTGCAAAAAGACGGCTCTTTGATTGACTACAAAGGACGCAATTTGTTAAGCAATGTTCAAATACAGTCCATATCTACGTCACACCCTAACACAAACGCTGGCGGCGCTGATTTTGATATGACGCTGAAACAAGTGCGTATTGTTAAAAGTTCTTATAAAGCGTCAAAAAACAGCAATAAACAGAAAAGCAAAAAGAATAGCCCGAATTTGTCTGTTGGCTCAATTGTGGTGTTCAAGGGCGGTTCTGTGTATGTTTCGTCGGACGCAAAAAAAGCTGCTGCAAATCGCGGCAGAAGCACGTGTAAAATCACAATCATAAATAAGCGAAGCTGGGCAATACACCCTTATCACCTTATAAGCACTGATGGGAAAATGGTGTATGGATGGGTTGATAAATCTAATATAGAGGGCGTTACCTCCAGCAAGACTAACGCAAACACAAACGGCGGCACACAGCAAGTGAAAAAAGGTAGCGACGAAAAGGTATATCATCTTGTGCGAAAAGGCGATACAGTATATGACTTAGTTAATACAAAGTACAAAGAATATAATTTGAGTTGTTCGCGATTGATAAAAGATAACCCAAGGGCGTTTTCTGTGATCGGAAATGCCAAAACCTTGCAAACAGGCGCTAAATTGCGTATATACTAAGGGTGATTGTATGAAGTATGACACGATTGAAATCAACAAGGAATTAGTTCCGTATTCATTTTCGATACTGCTTTGCGGAGAATTATTTGATTTCATTATTGATTACAATGAATCATATGGTTTTTTCACGGTTGGACTATCAAAAAACGGCAAAACGATATGTTCCGGGGAAAAAATCGTATATGGTAAACCGTTATTCGAGACGATATATGAATACGGAAAATTCCCGGATGTTGAAATCATTCCATTTGATATAAGCGGAGACTATAAAGAAGTAACATTTGATAATCTGTCAGAAACAGTGCATCTAATACTCAACAACAAAGAAAATGATTTAATAACTGTATAATGGCGGTGATTTCATGTCCCAATTTGTGAAAAGTGGAAACGAAAAGCATAAATCGCGGTTAATAAAAGCGACAAAAGACTTTTCCAAACAGTTGGATAGTTACGTTATTTCCCCGGCAAGTAAAGGCGTTTGGGGAAGTAAAGCGATAATCACATGCGGAAATGTTTCTATATCGTCCGATGATTTGGATGTCGAGTTTGACGTGAATTTTGACGATGACATGGAGGCAAATGAAGCGTCCATAGTTGTTTATAATTTGTCGAACAACACAATCAACAAATTCAAGTATCATAGCAAGATTACAATTAAAGCAGGGTTTAACAACGATATAGGCGTTGTATTCGACGGATATGTTGATAAGGTTAGTACAACATTTAGTGGTGCTGACAAAGTAACCACAATACGTTGTTATGACGAAATCAAGAACGAAGTATTAACGGAAACAACATATTCTTCTGGGAGCACTGCAAGCTATATACTGAAAGATTTATTGAATAAAACGGGCTTGCCGATAGCTGTTTTTAATCCGCGCAGAGATTGGACATATGAAGACGATCAAAAAGTCGATGGCTCTTTGAGAGAAAGCATAAAGAAATATTCTGAGGTTTGCGGAGTTAGCTCATTTGTTAAGAATGGCAAGATTTACAGCCGATATATAAAAGATGGTGATGATATAAATTTCACAATATCCGAAGAAACAGGAATGATCGGCTCACCGTCCCCGTATGAGGAAGAAATCACGGCAGAAGATTACAAAGATGTTGTTAATGGCTGGGAATGCGAATGCTTGTTGCAACATAGGTTTTCCGCTGGCGTTATCGTGAATCTGAAAAGCATTCTCGCTAAAGGAAAGTACAGGGTTAAAAGCGGAAGCCATTCTTTCAACGACGGCGAGTGTATTTCAAAAGTGAAATTGATGTGAGGTGGTTTCATGGGAAGACTTGATTTTTTTGAAAACCTGATAGAAAGTAAACTTCTATCGCTTCACACGTGCTACTTGGCGCGAATTTTATCAATAGATGGAAATGCAGCAAAAATCCAGCCGCTCGGAAAAACAAAAGCATACGGGAAAGAATCGGTTTCGCAATCAGTTTTGACGAATGTCCCTATTATAAACAGTGCAATGTATAAGATTGATATCAGCGGATTAACACAAAGCGTGACTGTTGACGGAAAAGGCAGTAGTTTAACGGTTAATTCCGGCATAGGCGAAAGAAAATTTGCGATTGCCAGACCGCTAAAAGCTGGTGATATAGTAGTTTGCGTATGTGCCGAACGAAACATATCAGACGCAAAGCGGGGAAATAACGCCACGCCTCCCGCTGGTCATCATAGCATGTCTGATAGCATAATAATTGGAAGTTTGTAATTTTCAGAAAACTGCTTGAAAAGTGTATGTTATAGTGATATAATATAATAGGGACTTTGTTTAGAATAATAATTTGTCATATATAACACAAAGCACACCTTTCCGGTGTGTTTTTTGTTGTGGGGTGATATTTTGAAAAACTTCTCTTTGAACAGTAAGCACGATGTAGATATCACAAACGGAGTTGTACAACTTGCTGACGGAGCGGAATTAAAACGGCAAACGGTAGAATGTACATTGAACACAAAAAAAGGCGAGTGGTTTTTGAACGACGATCTCGGAATTGATTTTGATGTAATATTCGTCCGTCAACAAGATATTAACGAAGATTTGATACGAGATACAATCATGGATGGCTTGTCACAAGTTGATAACACATTCGCAATAAATAATTTCAAAACAAACTTTAACAAATCCACGCGTAAATTAAAGGTTGATTTCGACGCAATAAACGATGATGGAGAAAACATTGCGCTATCGGACGTGTGGAGTTGAAATATACAGGAGGATAGGTAAATGCCGCTTACCGAAACAGGCTTCAAACGCCGCACTTACGATGAAATCTTGTCTGCGAAGATTTCTAAAGCTAATGAATTGTTCGGCAGTGATATTGACACGAGCGAATTAACGCCGCTCGGCAAGTTCATACGGATTAACGCTTACGATCAAGCTATAACCGAAGAAGAAGCCGAAGATATTTACTATTCCATATATCCCGACACCGCAACCGGGCAAAATCTTGATAGATTGTGCTGGCAAGTCGGCATCTCACGCAATAGCGCAACATACGCGGAATATAGCGTTACCGTGACGGGGGACGCTGGCACAACTGTTCCCGTTGGTTTTTTGGTATCCACAGAATACGAGCTTACTTTTTACAATGTAGCTGAACAAACAATAGGCTCAAACGGAACTGTTAGTATTACCGTTTTGTGTACGCAAGCGGGAGCAATTGGAAATATCGTTGCAGCAGATATATCAAAGATTGTGAATCCTGTCGCTAAAATCAGAAGCGTTGCGGGAACTTCCAGAACCAAAGACGGCGAAGAAATAGAAAGCGATTATGAACTGCGCAAGCGTTATGCAATTGCAAAAGACGGTTTAGGCAGTTGCAATGAAACGTCGATAAAATCCGCTATAATGCGTATACCAACGGTTAAATCGGTCGGCATTGCGGTGAACGAAACAGACGAAACGGATAGCGACGGCAGACCCGCGAGAAGTTTTGAGTGCTATGTATCTGGCGGCGAAGACTACGAACTGCAAATAGCGGAGACTATATTTGACAAAAAGCCAGTCGGAATTTTGACGCATGGTGATGTATCGAAAACAATAACGGATGATGGCGGGTTTTCTCATACAATCAATTTTTCGCACACAGAAAGTGTAAATGTGTACGTAAGAATTTCCATAACAACAACGGCTGATTTTGGCGGCGATTCTTCAAAGCAAAAAATCAAAGAAAATATTCGAGAGCATATAAACAATATCAATATTGGAAGCCCTGTTATATTTTCCGCTTTGTATGGGCTTATTCTTAGCGTTGATGGCGTTAAGGATGTAACCGAAATTAAGTTATCGTCTAATGCCGAAACATGGCTTGCCAAAAACATTGAACCCTCTGAGCACCAAAAATGCGTATTTGCTGGATTGCGCATAAAAATGAATAGTGCTTCTGATTATGAGGTGATTTCATGACAGTGTTTAACCGGGAAAATTTTGCAAAAAATCTTCCTGACACATATGCCAAGAGCACCGACAGCAACAACTATAAGATTCTTGAAATTGAACGCGACGCTGGTGAAGAAGTACGAAAAACGCTTGAATCAATACGCGAAATTATTGATATTGATAGCGCGACAGGAGCAACGCTTGATTTATACGGAAAAAGGTATGGGCAGTCAAGAGGCGTTGCAACGGACGATCAATACAGAGTAATGATTAAAGCCAAAATTGCACGAAATCTTGTGAACGGTAGCAATGGAGCTATATGCAACGCTATATGCGCTACTTTTGGTTGCGATAGTTCGGACGTTTGGCTCACGGAATATTCCGCCTGCGTTGTAATGTTTAAGGCGTTCCCGGTTGAAAAGATTAACGAAGCGGGATTCACGCCAAAGCAAGTGCTTTCAATCATTCGATCTATGATTCCTGCGGCGGTAACATTAGAACCAATTGTTGTTGATGGTACGTTTTGCTTTTCTGATTCTGAAAACGATATCGACAATAGCAAGGGCTTTTGCGATGTCGAGGGCGGTACAATCGGCGGTACATTATCGACAATATACGGTGCGGAAGAAGAAACGGAACTTCCGATTTAACAAAATGAGGTGAATATATGGCGCACAATTACCAATATTTATTTGATGCGTGGGCAGCAAGCGGCGCGAAAACAGCGCCAAGTACAGCGCTGAAAACGCAAGGGTTTGTCGGCGGCATGAAACCTCCGGCAAGCGTATTCAACTATCAGTGGGACAAAATCGGTAAAGCTATAACGGAATTGCAACAAAACGCAATGGCAAAAGATGAGTTTTCCGATGAAATATCAACAATTCAGAACATTTCCGCTGTAGCAAAAAGCGGAAGCTATAACGATTTGCTTAACAAGCCCGAATTAAAAGCAGTGGCTGTTAGCGGAAGTTATAACGACTTGATAGATATACCCACATCGTTCCCTATCAGCATGATTACCGGCGTAGCTAATTGGCTGGCTACAAACCACTATGCGAAAGTAGCTGCGGGGACATATGCAGGAACTGGAACGGGTTCTTGCGAATTAACATTGTCGGGCGGTGTATACAGTTCTACATTGTCTTCTCCGCGAACAATAACACTACCGTTTTCCCCGTCGTTGGTTGTTTTAGGAAGCGGAGGGTATACGTTTATGATTGGACAGGGGCTGTGTTATTCAGGCGTTAAAGATTCAAACAATTTTGCTCAAACATTTTCAGTAAAGATTATGAATCTATCAGGGACTTCAATGCAGGTTGTTTCAAAAATATCATATACAGGGACAAGCGGAACAAGTTTATATTATCCGACTGATGATATGTTTTTGGGAAACGTTAGCGGAATCTCATACAAATGGATAGCGATAGGCTAAAAAGGTGGTGATAGCATGATTGTATATACTGTTGGCGAGTTAAAAACATATGAAACGCGATCCGACATGCCAAATTCCGATTGGACAGGTCATGCGGAATTTGTAATTGATGAGACGGACGAAAACAACGCCGAATTGATTAGTAAAATCAAGCAGTTTACGCCGTATTTTTCTTATAGTGTTGGCTCTAATGGAAAACTCGTTGATGTTGAAAAAACGGGCGAATTGACTGTTGAAACGCCCAAAGACCCGCTTGAGGTACTACAGACAGAGAACAAGACATTAAAAGCAAAAATCGACGCATTGACGAAATCAAATCAAATGCTTGAAGATTGCATCGTCGAAATGGCTGAAATTGTCTATGCTTAAATCATTTGCCGAAAGGCTTTTGATAAATTTAATTTTACTCTTGAAAGGAGAGGAAGAAATGATGGCAATGCTTTTTGCTTGCAGAGTGGTTGAGGGACGCACCGAATGGGCGCGTGTCCCCGCGAAGCTCAAGGCACAGGTTGCAGAAATCATTATCAATGATTTTGCGCTCCCTGAAATCATTCCCGCCGAGTACGGCGGCACTCTTGACGCGGAGTAAGTAGCGGTCGAAATTGGGTAGGCGAAATGCCTACCCAAAATTTTTATCAAAATTTGGAGGAACAATTATGGAAATCGAAACGAAGCAGAGCTACGACGAACAGCCTAACCCTCCAACAAACGGCGAAACCGTGAAATTGCAGTCTACGGCTGCAACCAACACGGCATGGGCTTGTTTTGCTTATGAAGTCGGATACGGCGATACAGCAACCGAAACTTCTGTTGTTGACAAAATCGAATCGGTAGAAGCCACAATTGCCGGAAAAGCAAATGCGTCGCATACGCATACTCAGGCTGATATAAGCGGACTTGCAACTGTAGCTACAACTGGCTCTTATCATAGTCTTAGCGGAACGCCCGATCTCGCCGAGGTTGCCACGTCTGGCGATTATAACGATTTAACAAATAAGCCCTCCGCATATACGCATCCTGCAACACACCCCGCCTCTATGATAACGGGTCTTGCTGATGTTGCCACGAGCGGAAGTTATAATGATTTAACAGATAAACCCGCCGCTCCGACTATTCCCGATTCGCTCCCTGCGGATGGCGGCAATGCCGATACCGTTGACGGAATGCACGCAAGCGAGTTTGCAATAGCGAATCACACACACGCGCAGTATGCGAACGCGTCACACACACACGCTCAGGGCGATATAGCGGGGCTTACAGACGCTTTAGACGGAAAAGCGAGTGTTAGCCATACCCACAACTATGCGCCGTCTACGCACACTCACACGCTCGACAGCATATCCGAGACTACAACAAAAAAGATATTGACTGCTTCGGAGCGGACGAAACTTTCCGGCATTGAATCCGGGGCGAACAAATACACTCACCCGACGAGCCACGCCGCAAGCATGATAACAGGGCTTGCGGATGTCGCTACAAGCGGCAGTTACGACGATTTAACCGACAAGCCTACGTCCATGCAACCAACAGCGCACACGCACACGCAGAGCGACGTTACCGGGCTTGCAAGCGCACTGTCGGGCAAAGCAAACGAGGAGCACACGCACAACCAATCGGATATAACGGGGCTTTCGGACGCTCTTGCTGGGAAAGCTGCATCGAATCATACTCACGGCGTTGCTACAACTACAGCAAACGGCATGATGAGCGCGACGGATAAAGCAAAGCTGGACGGCGTTGCAACTGGGGCAAACAAAACCATCGTTGATAGTGCGCTTAGTACAACAAGCACAAACCCGGTGCAGAACAAAGTCATAAATACCGCGCTGTCTGGGAAAGCAAATTCGAGCCATGCGCACACGCTCGACAACGTGTCCGAAACGACAACAAAAAAGATAATGACCGCCGCTGAACGCACGAAACTTTCGGGCATCGCAGAGGGCGCAAATAAATACACTCACCCGTCAAGTCATGCGGCGAGTATGATTACCGGGCTTGCCACTGTAGCAACATCGGGAAAATATTCTGATTTGAGCGGAAAGCCTACGTCGATGACACCCACAGCCCACACACACGCCCAGAGCGAAATCACGGGGCTTACAAGCGCATTAAGCGGAAAGGCTAACCAAACACACACCCACGCGCAAAGCGACGTTACAGGGCTTTCAGACGCGCTTGCGGGCAAAGCTGCTGTTAATCACACACACCAGATATACTATTCAACGCAAAGCGTTTCGTCTTACAAACAGATATTCCTTGCAACGAACGGAAACGACAATAACACTGGATTCTCGCAATCTACTCCGATGAAAACAATTAAATGCGCGTTGAAGAAGTATGCTGACACATACAAGTTCCTCGATATTCGTCTCGCGGACGGAACTTACACAGAAGACGTAGGCACTATTGCAATAGATCAGTGCAATCTTTCGATTAGAAGCATCTCGGAAGATAAAGGCAAGGTTACGCTGAATATGCAAACTACGATGGAGTTGAGCGTATGCGAAATGAGAATGTACAACATGACGGTCAACGTGCCAATTACGGGAGTTAGAGCAATAAGCGTAAACGCTGGCGTATTCTACGCATACGCCGTTAGGTTTAATGTTCCGAGTAACTCAAATTCGAGTTGCATTAACGTATACAACGGAAGTTCTGCATTCCTGATGAACTGCATTCTTAATAGTGGTACTGGATCGTCAACAGGCGCGTGCATTTACGGCAACCAAGCAATGATGATTAAAGCTATCAACTGCACAAGTGAAAGAACGGTTGCTACGGCATTCTATGCTCATAACGGATCGGAAATCATCTACTCGGATACTATAACGGCAACCACAAAAACCAAAGAGACGTACTACGGCAAATGCACAGTCAGAGCGGCTGAACCGAACACTGTTTTGTGGACTGGCGTTTTATACATGAATGCAAATCACACAATTACGCCGACAAAGAAACTTTCCGATTGTCAAAACGGATGGGTGTTACTGTGGTCGGACTATGATGAGGCTTCCAGCGCTGCACAAGACGCAGACTTCGTTACGACAATCATTCCCAAAAAGAAGCCGAACGGTGGAACGTGGGATGGAAAGACATTCCATTGTGATGTTCCGAGATATTACGGTAGCAACACAAACGATGTTGATACAGAAAGACGAATCATCAAAACGCTGTATATCTACAACAACAAGATTGTCGGACACGTTGTTAATGACAAAGACGAACGAACCGACGTTGTTCTCCGTGCAGTGTACGAGATATAATGCCGAAGAAATGCAAGCGAATTGAAACAAGCAAACTAATTCTCATTGTGTCATACGCAATGGCGGTCATTTTGACCGCTATTGTTGTTTATGGCGCGTTTGCTTGTCTCGATATGACTAATGTAGTTCAGTTGGCTCTTGCGTCGTGGGGAGAGGTTGCGGCTGCTAATATTTGGTACTACAAAAAAGCAGGGCGCGAAAATGTTATCAAGATATACAACTCGCTCCCGATAAAAACGAAAAGACAAATTGATATAAATCAAATGTTAAATAATCAATGAGGTGGTAAATATGATAGACTATACTGAAATTATTTCGGCGATTCTTGCCCTTATAGCCGCGATTATTACAGCTTTTGTTATCCCGTTCATAAAGACTAAGTTGTCCGAGGCTCAACGCAAGCGGATTAAAGAATATGTTGACGTTGCTGTCAGGGCTGCGGAGCAGTTATTCCCGTCCGTTGACGGTGAAAAAATGGGCTATGAGAAACTTACGTATGTAAAAAATATGCTCGAAGCAAAAGGTATTACATTTGATGTTGATAACGTGAATGACGATATCCGCGCAATGATCGAATCTGCCGTTAATGAATTTACGAACTGACACAAAATGGAGGTGCTAATATGGCATTAAAAGGTGTTGACGTTTCTTTATTCCAAGGTAAACCCGATTGGAAGAAAGTCAAAGCAAGCGGGGTTGACTTTGCGATTATAAAAGCAACACAGGGGCGTTCGGAGGGCGGGAGCGCTTATCTTTTCAAAGATAGGTCTTTCGCTTACAATATAACCACAGCGCCAAAAAACGGTATATATTGTGGTGTGTATCACTATTTTACGGCTAAAACAGAACCAGAAGCGCAAACCGAAGCGAAATTCTTTGTTGATACGATTAAGCCGTACAAGAAAAATATCACGTTATATGCCGCCGTGGACGTTGAAAGCAAACATTTGTCTGGACTTAGCAAAAGCGAATTGACAAATCTTGTAATTCATTTTTGCGATTATGTGCGCAAGAGCGGATTCACGCCGATTGTCTACACTAACCCGGATTGGCTACGAAACAGACTGAACGGCATCGGAAATGAACTGCTGTGGCTTGCGCTGTGGCGCGATAAAAATAACACGCCTACTGGATACGGTAACATGAAGATTTGGCAATGGGGCGGTTCTGCTGTTGGCGGAATCAGCGGGAATGTCGATAGCAATTTTGGATATTTCGATCTCCCGAAAGCACAAAAGCAAAACGTTCCGACAATTGTGTGTTTCCCAAAAGCTAACTACAATGGCGTTTCGCTCGTTGACGGCTTGCGTTCGGTTGGTGTGAACACTTCGTTTTCCTATCGCATGAAGATAGCGAAAGCGAACGGTGTGAATAACTATATCGGTACAGCTAAGCAGAACATTGCGCTGTTAAATAAGTTAAAGCAGGGAAAACTCGTAAAGCCTTGACAAAGTGCGGAAAACCACTTGTGGAAAATCTAATAGTGGATAATCTCACGCAATATAAATACTAAATAATATATTAAGCCCGTCTGATCTAACGATTGGACGGGCTTTTTCTTTTGCCTTTATTGCTGGTGCAAAATCTGTATATGGTGTTCAAATTATTGATAGGGGTGTTCATTTTTTGGACAGGGGGGTGTCCAATTTCTGGACACAATAATAAATATATATATAGTGCCGTTTTGAAATTCGCTTTCCTGCTACGCACTATCTCACAAGACAGGCACGAGACACACCGTAGCAAATTATGAACAAGCGTTTACAATTTGTTTACAAAATGACGCAGAACGTGTGCCGCCAAAGTGGTATAATATAATCAGAAAGAGGGAAGCGGGAAACCCAAACAAACCGCAGAAAGAGAAAGAAACAATGACAGTATCCGAAATGATTAAGGCTTATAACATCACGCTTGACCCTGCAAAACCGGGAATGCTCAGAGCTTACAATGTGAAGAAAGTCAAAGCAGACAATGCCATGAAGACAATCGCGGAAGCAAAGCCTGAAATCATGGCAATTCTCACCGCTGAGAAAGAAGCGAAAGAAAAAGCGATTAGAGAGCGCGAAGAGAAGATTGCGGCAATTGAGGGGCTTTCTGAATTGGAAGCCGCAATCGCAGAGCATGAAAAATACCATTATGACTTCAACCGTGCTATGGAAAACGGGAATGGAGTGTTGCCGAATCTTCCGAAGTCGGACATCCCCGCGCTGAAAGAAAAATATCCCCGCGCGGCGGCGTATGTCAAAGCGTATAACTGGACGCTTGCAAGCCATTTCGTCAAGTGCGGTGCTGGTAGAAAGGCGCTGGAAAGAATCATCAACGGCGAAGATTATAGTGCAGCTATCCGAGATATGGAGAAAGAATTCTCCGACTATTGCAACGAGCATATCTGGGACTAAAATATGGAATGGAGCGGTATAACGATACAAGAATCGCAAATAAAGACAACAACAGATAAATCGGTTCTTGTATCTATGCCGCGTTACGGAAAGTATCGCGGTTATACGTTCTGGCATCCCAAAAAACTTGTTTGGGAACGTTTGGGCATGGCAACAATCAGATATACAGGCGATTTCCAGTTTCGCTTGCAAAAACGCGAAAAAGACACAAGCGGGAAATGGCATACAGCGGACGAAGTGACGCTAAGTGCAGAAGAAATGCAAACGGCATTCGCTGAGGAAGAACCTTTGATATACACGCCGAAACCGTTAGAGCCGGAACATGCTACAGTGGATGAAAGTTTGATAGATGATGAGTAACACGGAAACACAAAATCAAGCGATAGCAAAGCTCGGACGGCTGAAAGTTGGAGCGCTATTTTGCGCGATGGGAACGGGAAAAACCAAAATGGCGCTTGATCTCATAGCGTCCAAATCACACAAATTCGATTATGCGTTGTGGATATGCCCATATTCGCTTAAAGCCGAAATCGAAGCTGAGCGGCAAAAGTGGCATCCAGAATTGACGCTTGATGTAATAGGGTGCGAGAGCATCGGGAGCAGTGACAGAATCTATCTTGAATTGCTCAAAAAAACAGAGGGAAAAAGAACATTTATCGTAGTTGATGAGAGCTTAAAAATCAAGAATCGTCGCGCAAAACGCACCGAGAGGATTATCAAATTGGGCGAACAGGCAAAATACAAACTTATCCTTAATGGTACTCCAATATCGAAAAACTACTGCGATATATGGGCGCAAATGCAGTTCCTAAGTCCGAAAATACTATCAATGTCATATAATCAGTTTTACAACACTTACTGCGAGTATTACACGCGCGGCAAGTACAAGGGACGGATTAAGAGATTTGTAAACATTCCACACCTGATAGACAAAATATCGCCATATGTGTTTGAAGCGTCACTCGACATTGATACACGCAAGCAATATCATGCGAAATATTACCATACTCCGATGGATTCGTATGAGAAATACAAGGACGAAATATTTGACCAGTATTTCAATGAATACCGGGACGATTTAAACTTCAACGCATTCGCAATGAAACTGCAAAAGTTCTACACGTCGCATTCGGATAGAACCGAGAAAATGGATGAGTTGATTCAAGAGATAAACGATCGGGTGATAGTATTCGTTCGATTCATTGCAAGCATTCCAGAGGGAGCGCACAAAATAACTGGAGATGAAAAGGCAAAAGAACGAAAAGAAATTCTCGAAGCATTCAAGCGCAAGGAATTCAATGTGCTTTACATAACATATGGTTGCGGCTCGTTCGGGCTGAATTTGCAATTTTGCAAGAATATGATTTTTGCGGAGCACACATGGGACTATGCCGTGAGGGAACAAGCGGAAGCAAGAATATATAGAATGGGGCAAGGTGAGGAAGTCAATTATTACAACATGATATGTGATGGCGTAGGACTTGAGGAAATGATATTCGATTGTGTATCAAAGAAAAGCAATATGCTTGATACGGTGAAAAAAGAGATACAGAAGCACAACGGTAGTACAAAAGATTTTATCAAAACCCTATAAATATGAACAACGATTTACAAATTGTTTATAAAATAATGCAGAATTAAGTGCCGCCTATGTGGTATAATATATACAGAACAAAAGAAAAGCCTACGGGCAAAGCAAGAAAGAGAGAAAATAAAATGGCAAAAGCAGTAGCAACGTGCAAATGCGCAACGTGTGGCAAAGAGTTTGAAATTATCAAGCGTAATATGCGCAACAGTACAGCGGCAAGAGACTTTGAAGAATGGGCATCTGAAAACTGTGATGAATGTTCAGAATGCTATAAAGCAAGAATTGAAGCGGAGAAAGCTGAGCGATTCAATGAGATTGACGCAGAGGTCAATTTCCCCACACTGACAGCAGTATCTGATAAGCAGATGGCGTTTGCCAACAAGAGACGTATTGAATATGTTGTAGAACATACAGAAACAATTAAAGCGATGAGCAAGTTTTTGAAAACGCTTGACAGTCGCAAGGAAGAATTGGAACGGATGTGTGCCGAACATGGTACAACATTTGAAGCGGAATATAAAAGGACTATTGATCTATACAAGAAAGAATATACAATTCTGACAGAGACAAGCGCGGGAAAGATTCTTGATGTTTTGTTTGCATAATCAACACAATCAAACCTGTGCTAACGGGTATATGGGCAGAAAGGTTGACGGTGTTTTATATAGGAGATTGGGATAAACAGAAAATCATTTCACATTACATAGAAAACAACGACGTGAAAAAGGTGATTGTAATATATAGCAAGCACCGTAACGAATATGTAACAGGCATAGAAACCCGATATATAGAATTGCACCTTGCTAAAGAGCATGAGACGCATTACGAGCTGCTACAGTACATAAACAGATACACGTTAATTGTTCTGGATGATTTGTTGGTGTCGCAACAGCGATACATGAACGAATATAACTGTGTTGCTAACTTTGTCAATCAAACCCCGCATAGACTTGTTTTTAACTATCTCCCATTCATTGAGCAGAAAGACGATTTTATGATTCTGTTGGACTTTTACAACAGAGTGAAATACAAGGGAGAGAGATTTGATTATGAGCTTTTCAAGGATTTCAAATACTTCATCAAGCCAGTGCATATTAAAATCAATTTTCATGAAGTGCCTGTAACGGATGAAGATGAAACGAATTATAACAAGAAAAGAGATGAATTGTTCGCGGAAATTGGTCTCGCAAACCCGGTAACTATACCGAATAGATTGTCTGCAATGTGCGGAGAAATAAAATACAAAGTAGCTCCGTTTGACGAAATGATTGCAAGGAATCGACGGTACAAAAATCTAACCACGTTCAAGGATTCATCTGTAAATCCGATTTTGGAGCTTCCAGTCAAAAGGCAGGATTTCGTTGAATGGGTGTCAAGAACAAAGCAGACACAAATCGATGTACTGACGAGCCGTTTGAGCATGGATGAGTGGTATAAACAGGATTATCTGAACTGGATAGAAAGGCTTGAAGAATTTTATGATAAGGCAAACATTTATCGGAATAAACGTAGTTGAAGCAACGCGAAAAAGAATAGAGTGGATTTTCGACAACTTTGAACACATTGTTGTGAGTATCAGCGGCGGAAAAGATAGCACAGTATTAGCGTATATGACGCTCCAAGAAGCACACAAGAGAAACCGAAAGATAGGCATTTTCTTCCTTGATGAAGAAGTTGTCTATCAAAGCACGATAGATCAGGTGCGGTACTTGATGGAACTTTATCCAGAAAACACGGTGAAGATGTGGTATCAATTGGAGTTTAATCTCACGAACGCGACAAGTCTTGACGAAACACAGTTTAAGGTATGGGATAAAGACAAGCAAGATATTTGGATGAGACCGAAAGAACCGGACAGCATTACAAAGCCGACGTGGGACTTGAGCAAAGAAACAATACGCAATAAAAAGAAAGGTTTCGGGTTTTTCGACGCTATGGATAACTTTGTAGCCACATACACAAACACGGCGTATTTAATTGGACTTAGAGCAGCCGAAAGTTTGAATAGGTGGCGGGCGGTAACAAAGTATGCCGGAATCCCGAACATCTATTGGAGTACATACCGCAACAACGGAAATTATAATCTGTACCCGCTGTACGATTGGAACTTTCAGGATATATGGAGGTTTCTTTACGAAAATGGAGTGCGGTACTCCAAAATATACGACTATCAGTACAAGAAGGGACTCGGTATGAAAGACATGAGAGTATCGAGTTTGATACACGAAAAGTCATTTCATTCGCTGGTTGAGCTGCCGGAGTTCGAGCCTGAAACATATGACAGGCTGATAGTCAGGACGCAAGGTATACAGGTCGGAAACATTTACGGCAAGGATAATTTAATGCTCAGGTGTAGGAAATTGCCGAAAAACTTCAAAGACTGGATTGCTTATAGAGATTTCTTACTCTCGACGGTGAAAGACAATGATATAAAGGCGATATTCGAGAAGCGGTTCTCAAAGCAGCTCAACAACAACTACGTCGCACGGCAACAGTGCAAGCAATTGATATTGAACGACTACGAAAATAACCTCGGAATAACGAACGGCGAGGATAAGCGAGAAAAGGCTCTGAATTATTGGAAAGGGGTTCTGTATGAGAACGATACAAAGTGAAAAAGGAGAGATAAAGCTCCCGTGCTTCGATGTGAAGCTGGTCGATATTGATAAGGTTGTAGCGAATAACTACAACCCGAACCACGTGAGCGTCAACAATATGTTACTGCTCGAAGAAAGCATTATGAGCAACGGCTTTTGCTTCCCAGTAGTAACAATTTACGACAAAGAGAACGACAAGTACGTCATCATTGATGGATTTCATCGGTACTCGATATTCAAGGACTATCTGAAAGCAAAGGAGCTACCAATTGTCGTACTTGACCATAATCTCAGCGAGCGCATGATAGCAACAGTACAGTTTAACCGTGCAAGGGGCGTTCATCATGTGGAACTCATGAGCAATCTGGTAAAAGCACTGGTAGGAGAGGGCGTGACCGATGAGCAGATAGCAACAAGCCTTGGCATGGAGATGGAAGAAGTCTACCGTTTGAAGCAGATTACAGGAGTTGCAGAACTGTTCAAGAACCAGCTATACAGCCCTGCGTGGGAAATGCGAGACATGGACAAGAACGTGTACTATCAGGGAGATTGACGTGGGAAAGATTTACATAGGAGAACACGATAAAACAAGAATCGTGAATGAGTATATCGCCAATAACAAAATTGATAAGGTATATATCATTGGAGACGATGTACCAATCGACTTTAAGGACAAGGAAAATGTAAAATTTCTTGACACTATTAAGTACAAATATTTTTACAGGCTGTTGCAGGAAATTAACAAGGGTTCGTTGATTGTACTTAATGAGTGCTTGAAAAAGCAAAACAGATATGATTTGACGTATAACTGCATTAGACGATATATGTTACAGACAGACCACCGCTTAATCTTCAATTACTTCCCCATTATCAAAGAGCAAGACGATTTTATGATCCTGTACGATATGCTTCAAAACAATCCATTCTTGAAAGAATCATACAAATATATCACCAAATTTGAAAACGTAGAAGTTGGAGAAATTATATTTGAGATTAACAAAACGGATATTGTTTTGCCGGACAAGTGCGAAGCGGAATACGAGACGGAGAAAGATTCCATCATTGGTCAAGTGAACAAAGACCCGGATATTATTCCACGAAGATTGCTTAAATTCAGCGAAGGTAAGAAGCCGAAAGGGTACGACAGTTTGGCAAAAATCAAGCCAGTGATGAATGTGGCGGTAAGTCAGTTGAAAGTTGATTCGTATTATTATAACGAACTGCTAAACTTTAGAAAGGAATTGTCTGATGTCTTACAAAAAATACACGGATAAGACCGTGTTGGAGGCAACGAAAGAAAGAATCAGCTACATTTTCGACGAGTTCGAGAATATTATTGTTTCTATCAGCGGAGGAAAAGACAGCGAAGTGCTTTGCTATCTCGCTCTCCAAGAAGCGAGAAAAAGGGGCAGAAAAATAGGCATCTTCTTTTTGGATGAAGAAGTTGTTTATAAATCAACTATTGAGATGGTTGAATATCTCATGAGCATGTATCCTGAGAACACAAACCGATTCTGGTTGCAAATCCCTTTTAATCTCACAAATTCAACGAGTTTCGCTGACGGACAGGTGAATTGTTGGGAGCAAGCGAAAAAGCCTGTGTGGATGCATAAGCGTAGTGAAAAGAACATACTTAGAAAAACTTGGTCGCACGAGACGCATATTGCAGATAAAAACAAAGGGTTCGGGTTCTATGATGTTATGTATAACTTTGAATATTCCTTTGAAAACACAGCTTTTTTGGTAGGTCTTAGAGCGGACGAGAGTTTGAATCGTTATCGAACAATGGTAAAACGCAAGGGCTATAAAGATATTTATTGGAGCACCAAAAGAGCGGGAACAAATTATTCGTTTTATCCTCTCTATGACTGGGGATTTCACGATGTGTGGAAGTTTATAGGAGAAAACAATCTGAAATATCATAAGTTTTACGATTTCGCCTATAAAAAAGGAAAGCACATCAATGAGATTAGAGTGTCGAGCCTGACGCACGAAAAAAGTTTCAAGTCGATTCAAGATTTGCCCGAATTTGAGTTTGATACATACGAAAAGCTCTTAAAGCGTATTAAAGGCATTTCGTTTGCACAAGAAACAGCAAAAGACAGGAAAATGTTCAAGGTACAGAAGCTCCCGAAAAACTATAAATCGTGGAGAGAATATAGAGATTTTCTGCTTGCCACATACCCCGATGAAAGCAAGAAACCGATTTTTGAAAAACGATTTGCAAAACACCTTGATAATGAATTTGTCGCAAGACAGCAGTGCAAGCAACTTGTTCTTAACGATTACGAAAATAACTTTGCTGTAAAAAATACGGAAGACCCTATCACCGAAAGAATTAAATATTGGAGGAAAGTATTATGAAAATAGATATTCCGTGCCTTCACATCAAACTTGTTGACAGAGATATGATACAGGCAAACAACTATAATCCAAACAATGTGCCGCGAGATAAGATGGAACTGCTAAAGCAATCTCTTATTGATAATGGATTTTGTATGCCCATTGTAACGATCTGGAGCGAGGAAGATGAGAAGTATATCATCATTGATGGATTCCACAGGTACACAATGTGTATGCCGGAATGGTTGGATATCAAGCAAGTGCCGATTGTTGTGCTGAAACATGACCTGAGCCAGAGAATGGCAGCTACGATTCAGTTTAACAAGGCTCGTGGCGTTCACGCAGTTGATGGTGACGCAGAAATTGTTAGAAGCCTGATTGAACAGGGATTGAGTGAGGAAGAAATAAGCAAGCACCTTGGCATTGATATGGAAACCGTTCTTAGATATAAGCAGCTTACAGGAATCGTCGAACTGTTCAAGAACGTTGAATATAGCAAGAGTTGGGAGGTTGGCGAGTTTGACGGAGAGGACGAAACAAATTGAAGTTTGTGTTAAACCCATAACAAACGAAGAAGCGATAAACTTCCTAAAATGCAATGAAGCAATGAAAGAGTGTGTGTTTGTTCGTCCATGCGATCATTGGCAAGGCGCATATTATAACGGTGCTTTGGTTGGTGTTGGAGGATGGACGCAAAAAGCGCAATATGCGGAGATTGGTGGAGTTCTTGTCCAAAAAGAGTTTCGAGCGCAAGGAATAGGTACTATGATAAATGCGGGGGTGATAATGGATATAGGCAACAAGCGTGTTGTCGCTTATGCTCGCCCGATAGAAGCGGAAATACTTAGCAAATTTAATTTTATAAAAAAGCAAACGTTGAAAAACGGAACTGTGAAAATGGAAAGGGAACAAATCAATGAGTAAATGGGAATATGGTGGCGTATATAAGAATTACAACATGGAGGGAGAAATCAATATCGGCGGCGGTATCTTGAAAGTGCATAATATTTTCGATCCGCTCCCTGATTTCATGAAAAAAGCGGATTGCATTTTCTGTGACCCGCCTTGCTCACAAGGAAACATTAACAGCTTTTACACAAAAGCCGATAGAACAGACTATCAGACGAGCTATGACCCGTTTGAAAATCGTTTCTTTGAGTGCATAGATGAGATAAAGCCTAACACTTTATTTGTTGAAGTGTTCGCACAAAATGCAGCGAATTTCACGGATAGATGCAATGATAGATATGATAACGTCCACGTTTACGAAACTACATATTATCACAAAAAAGATTGCACGTGTTTTATTATAGCTTGTTCAAATGTTATCGACATACACAATCTGCCGTTTGATGGCATGGACGAAGAGGACGTTATAGCGTGGATAGGAAAGAATGTGAATTATGAGTGCATTGGTGATTTATGCATGGGTAGAGGACTTGTCGGATGGCACTCATATATCAACGGAAAGCCTTTCGTCGGGACGGAAATAAACAAAAAACGGCTTGCCGTGCTTGTTGATAAGATAACAAAACATCCGAAAAATTGACTATACCGCTAAAATGGTATATTATGAACTAAACAAAGTAAAGAGTGTTTGCTTATCGCGAATACTCTTTAAGTATGAAAGGGTGATACGATGACATTAAAAGAAAAAAGGATTGAATCAGGATATACACAAAGCGAGCTATCAGAAAAAACAGGAATTAGTCTTAGATCATTGCAACACATGGAAAGAAACTACAGATTGCCGGACAAGGCACAACTTGAAACACTTTGCAAACTCGCCATTGCTCTTGACTGCCCGATTGACGAATTTATTGTAAACGACGATTTACGAAAGCTATACCGCAAAGCAAAAACACTATAAAACAGGAACGACAATTGAACCCGCATAAATAGCGGGTTCTTTTGTGAGTTGAAATTTCAGAAAATTCTCTCCAATTATGAACAAGCATTTACAAACTGTTTACAAAATGCTACAGAATCCGTGCCGCTGTTGCGGTATAATATATATAGAAAGATACAGAAAACAAAACGAAAGAGAGGAAAGAACAATGACAAAAGAAACAGCGGAAAAAAATCAGGAAAACTCTAAAGAAAGAAGGAGCGACGTTTGAAAGAAACTTTGCCTATTACGACAGCAAAAACGAAGAACTAAGAATCAAAATATGTGGATACAATCGAGCGAAAGACGAAAACGAAGTAGCCGAAAGAACGTTGACAGTTTTGCGAGCGATGACAAAAAACGGTTTCAGAAATAGCTATAAAAAAGACAGGCGTTCCGTTTCAAGCAACTACGGAACATTCGATTGTAGATATTTGGTGTTCAGATAAACGCAGAGTGGCGGCGGCAACGCCGTTAATGCAGTCAGGCAGACGGTCACAAACTCCGATAGCCAGAAAGGAAGAACAACGTGAATAAATGGTTTTCCGAAACTTTTCTTCCGTCCTTGTTCGGGAGAACGGGCGCTGGGAAGTCTATGTGGCTCACGCAAAAGCAAACCGCAGTGTGTGTGGATAACATGGAAAAGCACATCACCAGAACCCTCGAATTCCAAGGGGACAGCACGTCGCACCTGTGGTTTTCCTGCGAGTGGAACGGTCGCGCCGTTCGCCTGAATTATTCCAAACTGAACAAATGCGGATTGATCGAGTTTTCGTTTTCCGAGGAAGAGCTTGCGGTCAACAGAGAAAACAACAGAAAAGAACGCGAAAGGATCGAGAACGAGCGCATCGAGCGAATAAAGAGAAACCCAGAACGTTTGAAAAAGCACGTAGATATCCTTGAAAAAGAAATCGAAGGATACGAAGTGAAATTGTCGTGGGACGACAACGAACCGGACGATATTGAATTTTACGAAAGAAAATTGGCAGAAGCTAAAGCGAAGCTCGCCCAATTAACAGAATAAAACGCAGAGTGATATTAAGGGCAGAAATGCCCTTAATAGTAATGCACACGGCGTAAGCCGTCCCGGTCACAAGTCCGGGGGAAAGAAAGGAAAATGAACCATGAAAGGCTTCAAAGCATTCAATCCCGGTATGATTTGCCAAGGAAAGAAGTACCGCGAGAACGAAATCTTCGAGGAATCCACCGCAGAAATCTGCAATTCCGGAATGCATTTCTACGAGAATCCACTCGATATTCTCGATTATTATGATCTGGTAAACGAGGATGGATCGTTTAACGAATTTGCCCCCGTCGAATCTCTCGCCGAAACGAAAACAGATGGAAAGCAATTCTGCACAACGAAACTGAAAATCGGCGCAAAGCTGTCTTTCGGTCAATTTGTGTCCGCGTGCGTAGATTTTATCATTGAAAAAGCAAAAGACAGCCCCGAAACTTCCGGGAACGACGCGCGGATCGGCAGTAGCGGAGACTACGCACAGATCGGCAGCAGCGGCTACAACGCACAGATCGGCAGCAGCGGAAAAGACGCGCGGATCGTCAGCAGCGCCTACGGCGCGAGGATATTCAGCGGCGGAGACTTCGCACAGATTGACAGTTGCGGAAACGCCGCACGGATCGGCAGCAGCGGCGCCTGCGTACAGATTGACAGCTGCGGAGACGGCGTGAGGATCGGCAGCAGCGGCTACGGCGTACAGATCAGCAGCAGCGGAAAAGACGCGAGGATCGGCAGCAGCGCATACGGCGCGCGGATCGTCAGCAACGCCTACGGCGCGAGGATCGTCAGCAGCGGAGACTTCGCACGGATCAGCAGCAGCGGAAGCGGCGCACGGATCAGATCAACCGGCGAGGATTCCGTCATCTGCTGTTCCGGAAACGGCAACATCGTGTCCGCCAAACAAGGATCGTGGATCACGCTGACGGAATGGAAATATGATGAAACCAAAGACAGATTTGTCCCAGTCTGCGTCGTGACAAAATACGTGGACGGAGAAGAAATCAAAGCGAATACGCCGTATAAACTAAAAAATGGAAAATTCACGGAAGTGAAAGAGTAAACACACATGTACGATTTTCCATCAAAAAAACGGAAGGAAAGAAAAATGGAAACTAAAACGTCTGTGAAAGAATTGTACCGCGCGAAATACAGCGGCGAGGAACTCGGTTGCTTGATGGAGATCATGGGCAGGGATGCTCTTCCCACATTTGATGAAATCTGTGAGCGTGTTCAACGTTCTTTCGATTATCCCGATGGAGCGTCCGAAGATGACATTAGATTTCATGATCTCTTTCGTTTGCCGGTCCTCTCTGCTGATTGTGCAGCTGTTGCTGTTCATAATTTTGTTGTTCAAGCGATCCGCCGCGAGTTTTTCGCCCGCCTCACCCGCCCCGAGTGCGTCGCTCTGGCGAACATCCTGTACAAGCACGGCGGCGCGTTTGTCATCTGCCCCGCCTGCCAGGAGGAAACGACCTACAAATACGCAGAATCTTTGGTTCGCGACTGGGAAGAAGAACACAGAAGCGAAGAACCGATCAAAGTTCCCGATGAATCATACTACATGTGAAGAAAGAGAGAATAAAACAATGATTACACTTGAAAACGAAAATGCGCATGAACTGTATGGCAAACTGCATAAGTGCTTGATAATATCCCTTACAGCACCGAATAAAAAGAACGGAGATGATCTTAGTTGTCACGCAAACAACATTATTTGTTACCTTGCGAAAAGCATTGAAAGTGGAGAAACATGGTATGACGAATCTGTTGATGTATGGTGCGATTATTTCATTAAAATGAATGAAATTAGTGACGATTGAAATGAGTCACATGGATGCATTTACGAATGATTGCAGAGTGACCGCCGAAAGGCGGGTAATGCACACGGCGTAAGCCGTCCCGGTCACAAGTCCGGAAGAAAGGGAAAAGTATGAAATTTGCAACAATCGTTTACATTCGCAGACTTTTGAAGAACGATACGGAAGTAAAACTTCGTGCAAAAGAAGTAACGGAGGACACGCTCAATTATTTGAAAAGAGAACTCGAAAACGGAGGAGACGTAAAAGATTTGGTGGAGAAGCAAGAAAGTATTTATAGTGAGCGTAAAGAAGCGTGGCTTAAAGCGGTCAGCGCTCGCGAAGATTTTGAAAATCACGCTATTTCTTGACTTGTGTTGATGTAGGAAAGGGAAATCATCATGAACTGTAATAATTGTTTGCATCTCGATATATGTGTGTACAACGTAGCAGGACGTGCCAATGATTTTGCCGAGTGCAATAATTTTCTTGATCGTTCTGTGATTGAGCAGAAAGCAGCGAATACGTGTTCATTCGGAAATGTGACAATTTGCCCGGACGGAAAACACGCGCTTTCTCCGCATAAATTTGTGGAAGAAATCACGTTGCGGAACGTTACTGTTCAGGTTCTTTGTTGCGAGAAGTGCGGCAAAGTGTCAATCGGATGGACGAGGCAAGATAACACGGAAGAGGTAGAATGAAATCAGACTTAGGAGGAAACAAAAATGCTTATTTTAGGAATTAACAATGTATTGAATTGGGTTCAGATTACTACAGGGTGTGGCACATACACATGTCCTATGAAAGAAATTAACGGAGAGAAGTTCTTCAAATTCAAGGGAGAATGGCATAGAGTGAGCGACTATGTGACAGACCATGTGAACGTATTCGATTGAAACAAAGAAGACAGATTTGAATCAAGAAAGGAAATAAAAAATGACACTCGTTGAACTGCAAAACGTACTCGGAGAACGCATCGAAATCGCATGTAACAAACACATGGACATCGACGAACGCAAGCGGGAAAATGAACTCTCGCAGACAATCGCATCACTCGCGAAACAGATGATTAACAACGCGGATATCGTGCTCCGTGCGGAAAAGCTGATTTCGGAGGGCAAACTGGTAAACTCCAACATTCAGAAAATGATCCAGTGAAGTACACAGCGGAGGAAGTAGCGTTCATCCGTGAGAACATAACGGACTGCGAATCCTACGACGAGTTGACAACGCGGCTAAACGCCGCGTTCGGCTCGTCCCGAAAAATGGAACGCGTCAGGGAAAAGTGCAACAAATCGCTGCACCTGAAACTCGGAAAGAACGCCGGAACATACGGAAAGCGGGAAAGAGATCAGCTTCCCATAGGAACGATTCGGAAATCTCAAACAGGGACGTACATAAAGGTTTCCGATGCAAGGCTGACATACGGAAAGGGCTATCAAGAGCCTATGTGGATGCCGCTGCAAAAGAAAATCTATCAGGACGCATACGGCGAAATCCCGGACGGATATATGGTGATTTTCCTGAACTGCAACCCCGATGACTTCCGCCTTGAGAACCTGTATGCCATCGACCGCAGAATATCGGCGCAGCTTGCCAGTAACGGTTGGTACTCAAAGAACCCGGACGTTACGAAAGCGGCGATAAAACTATGCGAACTTATGAGGGAACTAAAGCCATGAGCAAAAATGATGCGCAAGAGAAACAAACAAAGCGATATTACTATATGCCTATCGGAAACCATGTTCTGACTGAAAAACAGATTTTGTTCAAGTATACAATGGATGAAATCAAAGCACATGCAATTTATCTTGGGGAATTCCCGTCACGAAAACTGGCTGACAGATTTAACGCTAAAAGAGAAAAAGAAATGCCTACAACGGAGATCGAATCATGAGATGCAACGAGGAAGACTGCTTCCACTGCCCCTATCCTGACTGCATCAACGACAAGCCGCTATCCGAATACGTGTATTCCGACGAGCAGAAAAAGCACAACTACGAACGGATAAAAGAACGCAAAGCGGAATGCCGCGCAAACGGAATCTGCATACAGTGCATGATTCGCCCCGCCTCGGACGGTTACAAAACGTGCGCGGAATGCAGAGAGAAACATCGCAGATGGGCGCGCGACAGAAACCACAGGCTCGGTCTGCACCTCCCGCGCGAATGCATGGACGGAGTGACGCGATGCAAAGTATGCGGTCGGCACCCGCCCGTCGAAGGGCAGGTTGTGTGCGAACGATGCCTTGAGCGCTGCCGTCACGGATACGCGATTGCACGCGCCGCATGGAAGAATTCAAGGAACGGCTTTACGAAAAGCATTGATGAACAATGGAAACTGGCGAAAGCGAGAAAACAGTATGGAAGATAAACGCTTTATGACAAAGTGTAATAGCGTGGCGCGAACTTCCCGCCCCGCCGAAAGGAGAACAAGAATGAAATCTATACTTCTGAGCATCCGCCCGAAGTGGTGTGAACTCATAGCGTCGGGCAGGAAAACGATTGAGGTGCGCAAGACGCGACCGATGATCGAGACACCTTTCAAGTGCTACATATACGAGACAAAAACGCGGTCGGATATGCCGACATTCGTTGACGAGGATGGGCATGTGCTTTACACGGGACGCGGGCAGGTCATCGGCGAGTTTGTGTGTGATGGCGTGTACAAAAATATGTCTTACGATTGTGAAGGCTCTTGCGTTTCTGTATCAGAACTCAAGGAATACGCAAATGGTAAACAGCTCTACGGTTGGCACATCTCTGACCTCAAAATCTATGACAAGCCGCGGGAATTGAGTGAATTCGGAAGAGGATGCGATGCAGAAAATATAGGCGAAATTCATTGTAGAGACTGCAAGAAACTTGTGTCTTTCGATGATTGCTGTGAAGTAATGTGCAAGCCGTTGAATCGTCCTCCGCAGTCATGGTGCTATGTGGAGGAGCTATGATCAAACTGAAAAAGGAGGAACACAATGTCTGAATGCTGTAAAGAAACGCTCTGCACACACTGTATCCACCGTGAAGTGTGCGTGTACAAAGAAGACTATCTTGCACTTGTGAGAGCCCTGCAAACGCTACACATCAACAAACGTGTCGAAAACACCATAGCATCAACCCCGGTATCGAATCTTGCGTTTTGCGGGGAGATCACCGCCCCGTGCCGATTCCACAGAGAAAATCTCCCTGAACCGCGAGGTGCGCACAATGCCTGAACTGATGGACGGCGTGACATATCTCTACACTATCCCCGCTGAAAAACCGTGGTTGCTCGTATGGTGTTCGATTATTGGCGCGGTGGCTATCGCACTTTTAGTCATCATATCAGGATTGCAATATCACATTGATGCAGAAACGATTGTTTTTTGCGCAATCACATTTTCGACGTTCGGGGGCATGTTTGGTGCCGTGATTGGTATCTCAATAAACGGTGCCATTCCCCCGGAGCGGTACGCCGTAACGGTTTCCGATACTGTGAGAATGAATGAATTCCTCGAGAAATACGAGATCGTAGACCTGAAAGAAAACGCATACATAATTCAAATAAAGGAGAACAGCAATGAGTGAATACGATAGACTGCAAGAACTCTTATACAGGCTGCGGGAAGAAATGCCGGAGATAGGCGAGAATCCCGTAGCGGATAAAATGTACGAGATTGTGTTTGAATACGCTGAAAACACAAGCGAAGATGAAGCCGAATGGGTGCATCTTCCGTGCAAGATTAACGATACATTCTATTATATCGGTCAATACGCTCGTAATGGAAGATTGACGAATGACTACTGCGTTTGTGAAAATCAAGTTTCCTCTTTTGAGTATGACGGCGTTTTAACGATTTATGACTTTGACGGAATTGACCATTCGCTGGGAGAAATCTTCTTGACAAAAGAAAAAGCAGAAAAAGCACTTGCGGAAAATGAAAAACAGAATGAACAATGCATTTAATGAAATTACAGAAGTGTGTCCACATTGCGAAAATGAAATCACCATGCAATGGAGCGTTGAAGAATTAGGCTACAAGGCATATTGCCCCGTTTGTGGTAAACGCCTTATGTTGTGTTCCGCTTGCCATGATGATACAGGCGGTATGTGTGACTACGATAGTAAAACGGATTCATGTAAATTCAATCCTCACTATAAAATCATTGCCGTCGATTTTGACGGAACACTCTGCGAAAACAAATACCCCGAAATAGGCGAACCAATCACCACAGTTATTGAAGCATTACTCAACGAACAAAAGAACGGTGCGAAAATCATTCTATGGACTTGCAGATGTGACGGAGAACTTAACGCCGCTGTTGAATGGTGCAAGGAACACGGAATTGTTTTTGACGCTGTGAACGATCATTTACCAGAGATGAAAGAAAAGTTCGGTAACAATACACGAAAGGTTTTTGCTAATGAGTATTGGGATGATAGGGCGGTAAATATAATAAAAGTATTTGCGCTTATGAGAGTATCTAATAAGTTTTCTAAGTGGTTAGAAGATAACAAGATAAAAGTGTGTATGGATAAAAACAGCATATCATATCTATTTGAAAAAATTATCAAAATGTTAATGATTTAATCAAATAACGAGCAATAAAAAGGCGAGGAAAATTCCCCGCCTTTATCTTTATTTTACTATGATTAACTCTTTATTTAATTTATCAAGATATATTCTATAAAAAACAAATTCAGAATAATCATTGAATACAATATCTTTGCTGTAAATAATCAAGGCTACAACGTCGCATTCCGCAATCACTCTGTTTACGGCTTTATGAAAGTTAGTACCGTCAAAGTCAAGCACCCTGCTTTCTATTGAATAGCCGTATCGTTTGGCAAGTGTGGCACATTGATTATATTGTTCGTACACACTTATATCATCATTTTGTTTTGCGTAAATCACACAACTCATGGTCTATTTCTCCTTTTATCACACATTTTTATTGCCTGTTTATTTTCGCGTAAAAGAAAACATTCGGTTGCCGTAATGATTCATTATACTCAATATCCCCGTTAGGGGAGACGATGAGCGTAATATCAATGCTTTCGTCGCTGACAATGATTGATTCTACAAATTTATCAAAAATCGTTTTTAACACTTCATCGTCTGTATCGTCGGAGATGGATAACATTTTGTTTAGATAATCGACTATCATTGAATGCGTCAAGGTTAATTTCGTTTGACGTTCAATATTGTATATTTGTTGTTCTACTTCTTGCAGTTCGTTTTCTTTCTCGCTGATATGCTCCGCGAGAAACGAATCACTGACTATTCTTTTTGCTCTTAAATCGATCAATTCTTTCATTTCGGATTTCAATGCAGATGAACGAGATTTTAACTGTTTGAGTTTGTCCTTTTGTTCGGTCGGGTTTTCTCCCAATATTTTAAGCATTTCGTTTGCAATGCTGTAAATAGATTTTTCGTTTAATATGTGACGCTTTATTTCTTTCATTGTGATTTCTTCTAAATAGTCTTTTCTTATTCTCTTGCAAGAACAAGTGTGATAGTCTTTGCTTTGCGAACAGACATAATATTTATAATCGTACTTCTTCCCGTTCTGCATACTGCCGGAACGGATACCGAAATAGTGACTTCCGCAATTTGCACATCTGATCTTTCCTGTCAAAGCGTAAAGCTCTTTCCTCTTTCGCGGTCTAACGCCTTTTTGCGTGCTGTGCCGATATTGTACTCTGTCCCATAGTTCTTTATCTATTATAGGCGGTATTATATCATGCACAATTATTGGCTCATGCCCTTGCGCACTGTACCTTAGTACGCCGATATAAAAATCATTTCTAAGCATTCTTGCTATCGTTTGTATGCTAAAATATTTCCCGCGCCTTGTGAATGCTCCATTGTCTTTGAGATATGTCTGTAAATATCTAAGAGAATAATTATCGGCATACAACTCAAATATCTTGTTTACGATTTTACTTTCAAATTCATCTGGAACATACTTCTTTCTTGTTTTCTTGCCGTGTTGTACAACCTCTAATTTGTAACCATATGGAACTGTACCACCCGCGAAAAATCCCTCTGACACCATTTCCCGCATTGCGCTTTTAACGTGGTCGCTGATAACGGCACTTTGATATTCGTCTATATTTGCCATAACACCGATCATTAGTTTACCTGATGATGTTTCATCGTCTACCATTTGCGTTACGGATATGAGTTTAACGCCGTGCTTCTTAAACAACTGGCGATATTTATGACTTTCGTAAGCATTCCGAAAAATACGGCTGAATTTGTAGACTACAACAACGTCAATCATTCCGTTTTTAACGTCCCGTATCAATTCATGAAACGCTTCACGTCCTGCAACTTTCGTTCCTGTTATAGCTTGATCTATATATGTTTTTGTGAGCGGCATACCGTTTTTGTCTAAATATGCTTGACATTCTGTTAGCTGATATTCAATAGAGAAACCATCGTCTTGTTTTGTATCTGAGTATCTTCCGTAAATCCCCGTTCTTCTGTTCATTGTGTTGCTCCCTTGTTGTTTTAATCTTGCATTTCCAAATACAAGCGCATTATCTCTTTGTACAAACGCTCTCGTTCTTCTTTTGGAATATCCTCATTCAAAAATACGCTTTTTGCGCGGCTCAACAGTTCAAATCCTTCATCAACTGTTGACACTCCAAAATAATCAAGTCCCACACCATAAAATTCCGCAAAACGACGGAGGTCTGACAGGTGTGGGCTTCGTCTTCCTACTTCGTAATTTGATATTGTGGCGCGACTTATTCCGAGTTTTTCGGACAATTCTTGTTGGGTTAGCTTTCTCCCCTTTCTCAAAGTTTTTAATTTTTCTCCAATGAAACACATTGACTACATCACCTCCCATATGAAACATCATAGCACATTCTACAATGTGTTTCAAATTGTAATCATTTTATAGAAAATAATCAAACTAATGCAACATTTACCATTGAGAGAGATATAAAAATATGTATAATCATATTCATAGGTCACAAAATACTGAATAATGTAACGAGGTGTAACATTTTGAAAAGCGTAAGAAAACACACCATTCATGATAGACTGTCGATTGATATTGCGTTAGCTGAAAACGCAAAAACCACAGAAGATAGGAAAGCATTAGCTTATCAAGCAATCGGTGCGGCGGAAATTGCCGTTGAATTTGACTTAATTACATACATGGAATTTGAGGGTTACATAAATAGCATATTTTCGATTTTATGAGGGCGATTGCCCTTTGCTTTAACTCCGCCTTGCGTCGTTTTGTTAGCAAATATGAACATTGATTTACAAAATGTTCACACAAAAACTGTAGAAACAATACCGCTGTTGTGGTATAATATAGGTACAGTAAAGGAAAGCAAAACGCACGATAGAGAGGAAAAGAAAAATGAAAAAATTTGAAGTTGGAAAGTCCTACAGCATGAGAAGCGCGTGTGATTATAATTGCGTATGGACGTACACAGTGACCGAAAGAACAGCACAGACAATTACAATCAGTGATGGCAAGGTTAGCAAGAAATGCAGAATCTCAAAAGACGTTTCCGAATACAGGAACGCCGAAACCGTTTACCCGTTGGGCAAATATTCAATGTGTCCTATGTTGTCGGCAGATAATGCGTCATAACGAAACAAAATTAAGAAAGGTGATAAAAATGAAAAGCATTTATATCAAGATCGAGAAAGACGAAATGTGCGGCTATACGGTGTATGTCAACGGCGAGGTGCTTCTTGAATGCCTTGCGGAAGATGAAGTGGAAGAAATCACCGTAAAAGAGATTGCGGAAATGTACGAGAAATACGAAAGCGGTGAACTGTAATGCTTATTAGAGACAAGGACAGCGCAGAGGGATATATTCACGTCTGCGCCGATAGTCACAAATACACGAAAAAGGCACTTGCAGAAAGGTTGCAAATCAAGCTACATGATATTACGGCTTATACATTGATAGAGGGCAAAAACGGCGTTGATATGGTGCGCGTTAAGTATTGCCCGTATTGCGGGGCTGAAATAGAAAAAGAAGAAAGAAAAGAAATTTATGATAATGAATAAAAATCAAACGCTTTATACGAAAGAAAAAGACGGTACTATTCAAAAGTGGTATTTATGGGGGTGGGTAGGCAACCGAATAGCCGTTTCAACTGTAAAAAATGCAAAACTTAAAGATTATAAGCGATATTATGATATGAGCAATATTGGTGAAAAGATATTCTTGACAAGAAAAGAAGCAAATGAAAGAGGTTAAATAATGAAATACTATGAAATTAACGAAACGGCTGCAAGACGTGGACGAGAACAGTGGAGTTTTTCGGAATACAAGGACGGAAGTAAAACATCGGAGTACAGAGCGCAAGTTGATGAGGTATACAAAATCGTTGAGGAACTTCCTGACGATCTGAAAGAAAAAGGTGCGGTAATGGCTGAAAGATACGCCCGCCGCCTTGCTGAATGGTATAACAAGCAATTCCGCATTGAAGCGATGTGTCCATCGGTTATGATTAGCGGCGGTAGCAACTTCCCCGTGAGAAAGAAAGAAAAACAGAACGCCGCGCAAGATAACCATTATCAGTTATATGATAAAATTCAGCAGATTCCCGATAGAATCAAAAGACTTGCGAGGGGTTCAAATATCATTAAGTCGGGAGACGCTGACGCACTGGAACAGCTTCAAAAGAAAGTTGAGAAAGCCGAAGAACTACAGGCAGAAATGAAAGCCGTGAACGCCTATTATAGAAAGAATAAAACGCTTAAAGGGTATAAGGACTATACCGATGAAAAGGCGGCAAAACTTGATGAAGCAATCAAGGAGAGTATGTGGGGAGTTCCATTCCCTCAGTATGAGTTGACAAACAACAATGCGAAAATCAGAAACGCAAAGGCAAGAATTGCGGAACTTGAACGACTGAAAGAATCCGCAAAAGATACAGAAGAACAGACTAACGAATACAACACGGATTTGTTTAAGGTAGTGAAAAATACGGAAATCATGCGCTTGCAGTTGTTCTTTGGCGAAAAGCCAGACGCAGATACAAGAGCCGTGCTAAAGAAGAACGGATTCCGATTCGCACCGTCACAGAACAATGCTTGGCAACGTCAGTTAAACGAGAATGGCAAGTACGCATTGAAGCGAGTAATTGAAGAATTGTCATGACGCAAAGTGTTTGTAATTATGAACGCGGATTTACAATCTGTTTACAAAATGATACAGAAATGATACATCGAATGCGGTATAATATAGTCACAAGGAAAGAACAAAACAAACCGAAGAAAGAGAGAATAAAACAATGATTACACTTGAAAACGAAAATGCGCATGAACTGTATGGCAAACTGCATAAGTGCTTGATAATATCCCTTACAGCACCGAATAAAAAGAACGGAGATGATCTTAGTTGTCACGCAAACAACATTATTTGTTACCTTGCGAAAAGCATTGAAAGTGGAGAAACATGGTATGACGCATCTGTTGATGTGTGGTGCGATTATTTCATCAAAATGAATGAAATTAGTGACGATTGAAATGCGTCACAACGAAACATTTCGGGTGTAGGTGATAACGTATGAACAAGATTACAGACGGAAACAGAAATTTCTTATCGGAGTTAGTAGCAAGGCTTGCATTCGAAGATTTTTATCAAGCGAACAAAGAGAATGATAAGAAGCCGTTTAGAAAAGACGGCACAAAGCCGTATACACCATATAGCTTGTCAGACGAAACGAATGAAGCGATAGAAATGCTCCATATCGCGCAGAAACTTGAAAACACGCCGGAAGAAGTAGAAATTGTAAAATCCTATATTCTTAAAGCGCGACTTATTAGAAACGAATTGAGATACAAATAACAGTCGAAACGGCGTAATGCCGTCTCGCGTGATTAGCCACACGCGGCTGACGAGACAGGCTCAAGAAAGGATGGTTATATGCGTGTAAATCTTAAAGTTTTGCGCGTGAGAATGAATCTAAATCAATCGGAAATGGCTGAAAAGTGCGGAGTTGGTAGAGCCGCATACGCAGCTATTGAAAGGGGTGATCGCGGCGGTTCAATGGATTTTTGGAAAAGTTTGCAGAACGCATTTAGCGTCCCAGATGAAAAAATGTTTACACTTATGAAGAATGAAGAAAGGAATCAATGATATGCCAAAAAGTATATTGGAGAGTGACGCGAGTGCGGAGTGAACGAAAAGTCATAGTTAGATTAATGGAAAACGGAGAAGTACATAACGGGAGACTGTTGGCAGAGTATTTTGCCCAAAAGATAAAAGAAAGAGGTGCAACCCGTGACGGTGTATAGAGACATTTACAAATTCAATGTGATTGAGGAAATCAACTCAGGGAAAAGTGTTTTTGTGGTTGATAAAGCTGATTGTTATGTTACAAAAGCGAACAACGTGTGTGCAGAAGACCTGATTAAAATTGTGTTCGCATCAAATGAAGACAATAGGTATTCGTTTTTTGTGGAAGAAACGAAAGAAACCAATGAATAAGAAAGGAAAATAAAATGGAAGGTATCAAAAACATCTACGAAAAAATGTCCGCTATTACAGCGGAATTGCAGACGGTGGCAAAAAATCTGACCGTTCAGCAAACTAAAACATCGTCGTACAAGGCTGTATCTGAACGTGATGTATTGGACGCTGTAAAACCTCTTGAAGCAAAATACGGTGTATACAGCTATCCTGTAAGCCGCAAAATCCTTGAAAGCAATATGCTTGAAAGCGAAAGCACATACAACGGAAATACCACTAAGAAAACAACGTTCATGACAAGAATCGAAACGGTGTATCGGTTTGTGAATGTCGATAAGCCTGACGAATACATAGAAACAACCACTTTTGCGGAGGGCATTGACACGCAGGATAAGGGCAGCGGAAAGGCGATGACGTACTCCGATAAGTACGCCCTCATGAAAGCATACAAGATTTCTACGGGTGATGACCCCGATCAGACAGCAAGTGAGGAAACGAAGTACACACAGAAACCGAAACAGGCAACGCCCCGCGAACAGCTTATTGCAAAACTGAAAGAAAAAGGCATTGATGTTACGGCATACGCCAAAGAGCACAATCTTAGCACCCACACAACGGCAGAGGAATTCACAAAACTTTTGGCTGAATTGGGGTGATTGAATGGAATTTGACGTAACAGCTAATAGGGAAGCGTGGATCGGTGGCAGCGACATTTCGGCGATAATGGGCTTAAGCCCGTTTAAGACACGGTATACGTTGCTCCTTGAAAAAGCTGGACTTAAAGAAATCGAATCAGTTCCTACGCGATACACAGTGTACGGTAACAAGATTGAAAGCAAAATCAGAGATTATGTGAATGAGATTTATTTCACGAACTTTCAGCCGAACAGAAAATACGTTGGTGATTTGCGATTGCACTGTGACGGCGATAACGGAGAGGAAATTCTTGAAATCAAGTCAACATCACACATATTCGAGAACGTGAACGAGTATAAATCATATCTTGTTCAGTTGCTGGTTTATACAAAGGAATTCGGATATAACAAGTGCAAGTTGGCTGTTTATCGCCGCCCGGAAGACTTCGACGAGAATTTCGATTCAACGCGTTTGCAAATCTTTGAAATCAACATGAAAGATTTCGAGCCGCTTATCAATGAAATATACGCCGCTCTCGATTCTTTCAGAAAAGACCTTGCGCGTCTTAAAGAAAACCCGCTTTTGTCCGAGGAAGATTTTCAGCCGACAGAAGTTGTAGCGTTGTCTAATCAGGTGCTTTCGCTGGAAAAGAAACTGGCAGAGTACAAGACTATTGAAGCGGACTATAAAAGAGTAAAGAAACAGCTTTATGAAGCAATGCAGAAATACGATGTTAAAACTTGGGTTACTGTAAATGGCGTTAGGGTGACAAGGGTTGACGGAACAGAGGGATCGCTTGAAACCGTGAGTTGGTTTGACGAAGAGCGTTTCAAGAAAGAACACCCGGAAGAATACGAAAAATACTATGTGTCAGAAGAAAAGGTAGTCAAGGCAAGAAACGGGTTTGTGAAAATTACAATACCGAAACAGTAAAGGAGAAATGACAATGTATAACAGAATCACTTACAATGTGGAGTTTAAGCCGTCACCACGCAAATCAATGTATAACATGGAACGCGCTGTAACGCATGACTTTCTCGCGTCTGATTATGATAACGTGTGCCTCGAATACAGCACTGTAAGGGAAAGAGATAATGCGTGTCAAGCGCTTTGGTATTATGCAAAGCAGAACCGCCAACCGTTGAAGTTTTCCGTTCGTGGGAACAATGTTATCATCACGAGAAAAATCAAAGAATAATGGACAGGAAACAATATCTGGAAATGTGTTGCGAATGTTCTAAACTTCCGCGAGAGGTAAAGAACATTCCGGCACATGTGCCTGATAATCTAATAATCAATTACAACGGAATGCGGTTTTATCCGGTGCAATATGTTTTGTCTTACGAAAACGGACGGACAAAACATTATGCTATTCTGCATGATCTAAAGGCAGACAGCGTAACGCAAGTAGACTTAGAGAAATTGTGAGGTAAACACATGGGTTATACAGACAGTGAAATAGAACGCTTGTATAATATCAAACTATCGAAGTATGCAGAACACGGGATTGAGATATCAGACGAACTTGACGATGTTCTGTACGAAGAAGCTGTTCGAGAGACACTTATGCGTAGTTATATCAATGAGAGAGGACGGATAAATGGAAATAAAGTTAGACATAGAAAAGATATTTGATAAAGCTATGGAAAATATCAAACTTGAAATAGGCATGACGTTGAAAGAAGCGGTGGAGAAGCAGATTCCGAAAGAGCCGCTACCCTATAAAGGGTGGGAGGGGAAATGCCCTACTTGTGGAGTGATATTTGTTGATAGGTTGACAAATTATTGTGGTAATTGCGGTCAAAAACTTTTGTGGAAACGAGGTGATTGAATGGGCTGTAACTGCAAGGATATGCAACGGGAAATAACCGATTGCAAAAAGCAGATCGATTATTTAAGAGAATGCTTTATCAAAAGAATGACGGTTGACAGTGAAACACAAGACAGCCGACGCAAGGACTACAATCAGGCGATATTTTGCGATTACGGCAATGGCGAACACGAACAAGTATTTTGCGGCACAACAATGGAAATGGTGCTTTATTGTTTTGACAATGCCGTTAAAGATTGGCGAAAACATTTCTGTGATGTAGAAAATTGCAATAGGAAATGAGGTGAGTAAATGGACTACACAGCGAAAATGTTAAAAGCACTATATGATATCATCGAACTGCTGAATGACATTAAAAAGCAGAACAAAACCATCATTCACAGGCTTGAAAGCATTGATGAAATCAACGCAGAAGCGAATGGGTATGTGTTAAAGGAGGACGATAGCGAATGAAAGCGATAATTGTATCTGTGATTTGCAGATTGCTTGCATACATAGCTGTCTTGGCGTTTGTTTTCGGCATTGTGTTTCTTAGCGGAAACTACAAATTTCTTTGGCTTCTTCTCTTGCTTTTGACTTGTGGCTTTGTGCCAGTTTATGAACGCAAAGGATACGAAGATGATTGAACTGACGGGGAAAATTGACGGATTAAACATTGAATTCTCAACGGGAAAGGCAATTTTGAGTTTGTCTGTGAACGAACGGCAGTCTGTGATGAATCTATATGACGAATTGCACGATTGCGAGAAACTGTCTATCAAGATTGACAAGTACAGAGAAAAGCGGTCACTTAACGCCAATGCACTGTGTTGGAAAGTTTGCACTGAAATCGCAAACGTGTTGAGAAGTGACAAGGACAGCGTGTACCTTGAAATGCTCAAACGGTACGGTCAAAGCGAAATTGTTTCTGTTTTATCTACCGTTGATGTATCTGGTTATTTCAAGTATTACGATACTTTTGGCACTGGATATGTAAAAGGCAAGGAATTTACTCATTACAAAATCTACAAAGGATCGTCAGAGTACGACACGCGCGAAATGTCAATTTTGCTTGACGGCATTATTGACGAAGCAAAAGGGATGGGCATTGATGTTATGTCAGAAAGCGAATTAGCGCTAATCAAGAACGAGTGGGGGCGATAATAAAATGAAAATCGACTTGACTGGAAAACGGTTTGGAAAATTGACGGTTGTTTGCAGAATTGGTACTGACGCTTCTATGAAAAATGCAATTTGGCTATGCAAATGTGATTGTGGTGGAGAGACGAAAACAACAACAACGCATTTGAGAAGCGGTCACACTCAAAGTTGCGGTTGCTTGTGTATGCAACATTTTATGGCTGGTGGAGAAAAAACAAGATTTGAAAAGAAACACGGGCTGTGTAATACAAGGCTATACAGAATATGGAGAGGCATGAAAAAAAGATGCAACAATCCAAACGAACCCAAATATTATCTATATGGAGAAAGAGGAATAACCGTATGTAATGAATGGGAGAACGATTTTCAACTATTTTACAACTGGGCAATGAGCAACGGCTATTCTGACACATTGACAATTGACAGAATAGATAATGATAGAGGGTACTCGCCAGAAAATTGTCGATGGGCAACGATTACGGAGCAGAACAGGAATAGACGGTTTTGTAAAAAACGATAAAAACGATCATAGAGAAGCAGAGAAAAGAGGTGATTATACTGTGCAATCAATAATTCAAAAGGACAAAACGCATTGCTATATATGCAAAAGAAACGGCAATGTTGACCCGCTTGATTGCCATCATTAGCGTGTGTTTTTTGGAACGGCAAACAGAAAGAAGTCAGATCAATACGGATTGACTGTGTATATTTGTCACAACGCTTGCCATTTGAACGGCGTTCACGCAAATGCAAAGTTGTGCCGCGCGTTACAAGCACAGGTGCAGAGAATCGCAATGAAACATTATGGATGGACGGTAGAGCAATTCCGGGAGATTTTCGGAAAGTCATATCTTTAATGTGTCGTTATGAAACATTATAAGGAGGTTGTATGAAATCCGGTAGCAAATTAAAAATACTTGATTTGTTTTGCGGTACAAAGTCGATAGCGAATGCTTTTGAAGCAAGAGGGCATGAGGTTTATACGGTAGATTGGGATGAATCTTTGCATCCCAGTATGATAGCCGATATATCGAAGCTGACCGCAGAAGATATTATAAATCTCTGTGGCGGCAAACCTGATGTGATATGGGCAAGCCCTGACTGCACCACATACAGCATTGCGGCAATATCAACGCATAGAGAAAAAGAAGCAAGCGGAAATCTCAAACCAAAATCAGATTACGCAAAACGGTGTGACGAAACGAACAAACACGTTCTCGATCTTATCAAAGAGCTTTCACCGAAATATTGGTTCATAGAGAATCCGCGCGGCGGTTTGCGCAAAATGGACTTTATGCAAGGTTTGCCACGTTACACAGTTACTTACTGCCAATATGGTGATACGCGAATGAAACCTACTGACCTGTTTACCAATCACCCAAACCCACAATTCAAACCGATGTGCAAAAACGGAGATTCTTGCCATGAATCAGCTCCGCGCGGATCGAGAACAGGAACGCAAGGACTTCAAAATAAGAAAGAACGAGCGAGAATCCCGAAAGAATTGTGCGAACACATAGCGATAATTTGTGAACATTGATTTACAATCTGTTTACAAAATGTTGTAGAAGTGAATACCTCTCTTGCGGTATAATATAGATACAAAGAAAGAGAGGTAATGAAATGGGCGAATGCAAGGACTTGACAGGAAAAAGGTTCGGAAGACTTACAGTTGTCGAAAGAGCAGAAAACAAAGGTGGACAGGTGTATTGGAATTGCAAATGCGATTGTGGCAACGAAAAATCCGTTAGAGCAAGTCATTTGAAGAACGGGTTGATTGTGAGTTGTGGATGCTACAACAATGAACAACGAGCAAGCCGAAAACAACGAATGGTTGAAAATCAAACAACACACGGAATGTCAAAGACAAGGCTTTATAGCATTTGGCACACCATGAAAGAGCGTTGTTACAATCCAAACGCAACGTCGTACTCCGACTATGGTGGCAGGAATATATCGATTTGCGAAGAGTGGCAATCATTCAAACCGTTCTATGAATGGGCTGTCAATAATGGATATGCCGATGACTTAACGATTGACAGAAAGGATGTAAACGGTAGTTATTGCCCGGAAAATTGCCGTTGGGCAACGAGAAAAGAGCAAATGAATAACAGGAGGAATACACATTATGAAACATACGGGGAAGTGAAAAAAACACTGCCTGAATGGTCTGAAGAACTTGGAATAGACAAGAAAAAAACTCAAAAACTGGGTTTACAGAGACAAAATGAGCATCGAAGAAATCATAGAAAAGATTAAAGCTAAATAACCGAGCGGGAGCGGTTATTCTCCCGCAGAAAGGTTCAAGAATGAGTAAATTCAAAATTGGTGACAGGGTAAAGGTTCATGGTTATTCGTATTACGACTTGGAAGAGGGGGATACAGGAACAGTAGTGGAAAAACTGCAAAAAAATGCTTATAATGTTTATGATTATGCTGTGCGTATGGATAAAGAATCCCTGGCTTTTCACGATTGCGACAATAGGGTGGAATTTGGACACGGTTTGTTCTTCAATGAAAGACACCTCACACTAATCAAGGACGAACAGCCAGATCGAGAGTTTAAGGTAATCATCACTTCAAAAGGCGATACGACAACAGCAAAGGTGTATCACGGCGAAAATTGCGTGCGTGAAGCCAAAGTAAACCGTTACTACAAAGACAAATATAGCGAAGAAGCGGCAATCGCAGCAGTTTTGGAGAAGTTGTATTCTTCTGCGATTCCGAAAGAGCAGCCAAAGAAATACTTCACAGGCAAAGTTGTGTGCATTCAGGATGATTCCCATCCAGTGTATGCATCAAAGCCGCATTTCCTCGCAGGACGCGTTTATTTCGTTGATAACGGCGTGATGAAGGGCGAAAGACTCGTATCGATTAAAGACATTGTTAGCGTTGAAGCGCTCAACAAAATCAGCAAAATCTATAAATTCATTGAATTAAAGGAGTGAGCAATGAAAAAAGTAGAGAGCGGTTGCGTGAATTGTGGTTTGCCTTGTTTGGGCAAAAGTTGCCCGAATTACGAGGAAATCCATTATTATTGCGACCGTTGCAAAGAAGAAGCGCCGTTGTACTATTACGACGGAGAAGAACTGTGCATTGAATGTATCAAAAAAACATTAGAGAAAGTTGAGGGCAGTGAAGAATGCTGAATCATTTTGTTGGTATGGGAAGAATTACGGAGAAGCCGGAACTTAAATCTACTCCGAACGGGGTTAACGTTACGTCGTTTACTATTGCTGTTGATCGAGATTACAAGTCGCAGAACGGCGAAAAAGTAACGGATTTCCTGAATTGCGTGGCGTGGAAGCATACAGCCGAACATATTATTAAGTGGTTTGACAAGGGAAGCATGATTTGTGTTGAGGGTGCTGTCAACGTGCGGAAGTACAAAGACAAGGACGGAAACAACCGCTATGTTACAGAAATCGTTGTTGACAAGGTGCATTTCACGGGCGAAAAGAGAAATCAGTCTGAACAGCAGACATATGTTCCGAATGCATACGAAAACAATTCTAACGCGCAGAGCAATTTTAAGGAACTGAACGAAGAAGACGATCTTCCGTTCTGACGCGCTACAGCGGCGCACAGCGGGTATAAACTAAAACCACGTTTCCCAATATAGCGGATACAAAAACAACGCTTATACAGGCTCTAAATTGATTGTAGGCTGTCCTAACAGGCTTGACGGGGAGAAAGCGAAACATCATGAAGAAATTTATTTGTGTGATTGCGGCTATCGTTATGGCAATGGGCATTCTTGCAAGCTGTGGGGCTGATGCAAAAATCAAGACTAAGGATATTGATTGGGAAGTTGTAGAGGGGTTTGACACTGAGAACGATAGAAAAATCGTAAAATTCAAGTACACTAACAACAGTAAGTATACCATTTCGTATCTCAATATCAGAATGAAGTTGAAGCCCGACGTTACCAAGGACGATCTTGAACAGTTTGAATATGAAGACCACTTCGGGGATTATGAACTTGAAGATGTTTGTTTTTACGCCGAAAGTGACGAAATCGTGCATCCGGGTGAGACTTCGCAGAACGGAGAATTTGGAAGAAACAACTGGTTCTATTATTACGTTCGAGATATCAAAGAATACGAGTGCGCTACGCCCGATCTGATGAAGATTAAGTATCTTGACGATAACAACACGGAACACACGCTGTACTATGAATTCTCTTCGCATAAGTATTTCGAGGAATAACTTTTGCGCCGAATCGAAACTGTTTACAATTTCGTAATAACATATCGTAGAATTGTTAATAAAATAATGGTATAATATTATCATAAGGTTGTAGCCGGAAGTTGCGGTCTGACTACGACTGACACGAATAGCTGCAACCTTTAGCCTTTGGGATATATCAAGCCGCAACCTTGATATATTCCAGAGGTTTTTATTTTGAAAAATTAGATTGACAGTCTTATAGCCTACAATGCGGAGGTTTGAAACGTGGGAACAAAATTGAAAGACGAAAATTATTACGTTATACACGGATGGATGATAAACAAACTCGGCTTGAAAGGCGTTGCGCTTAGCGTTTACGCGATTATTTACGGATTTTCGCAGGATGGAGAAAACGAGTTTACGGGAAGTGTTCAATATCTGTGCGACTTTTGCGGCGCGTCGAGCAGAACAACAATTACAAAAGCGTTGAATGATCTTGTTGAAAGAAAACTGCTATTCAAAAAAGAAACATTCATCAATGGAGTTCAATTCAATCGCTATCGAGCCAATATAGAAATTGTATGGGGTGTTCAAAAAATGGACAGGGGGTGTCCAGAAATTGAACAGGGGGATGTTCAAAAAATGGACAGGGGGTGTCCAGAAATTGAACACAATAATAAAGAATATAAAAAAG
>ERZ1034928.44-NODE-44-length-74347-cov-5.312766_pt1 | contig 74347 bp, 63 predicted proteins | sample MGYA00520627_ERZ1034928 | MGnify/ENA primary metagenome ERZ1034928 (study PRJEB33766, sample SAMN09781755) | gut metagenome | biome: gut microbiome | host: Homo sapiens | place: Madagascar | study: EMG produced TPA metagenomics assembly of the PRJNA485056 data set...
CCTGACGATCTTCAGGGCTGAGTTGGGGAATAGCCATCAGTAATCTCCTTCGTGTAAATCAAGCGTTGTCGTGATACTAGCACGTCAACAGTCATCGACAACAACCAGTTACCCAAATCACAAAAAAGTTTTCGCAGAAAAATGGCCTTGTACCTGGGATTCTTCCAAATCCAACGCAAAGGCGCCCTTATTCAGCGACAACACATTATGCACGAACGATGCCAGCTATGCCATGAACGCGCGAAATTCCCACTAGTCCAACTCGGCCACGATGGCATCGAAAGCGGCTGCCGGGTCGGCGGCCTGCGTGATGGGGCGGCCGATGACGATATGCGATGCGCCGTTTTCAAAGGCCTGCTTCGGCGTTGCCACGCGGGACTGGTCACCCAGCGCGCTGCCGGCGGGACGCACGCCCGGCGTGACGATATAGCCCTCGGGGCCGAGCACCTCGCGGAGCATGGCCGCCTCCTGAGGGGACGCCACAACGCCGGAGATGCCGGAGCGCTTGGCCTGCTCGGCGAGCACGTTGACCTGCTCGGACATGGGACGGGTGACGCCGGTGTCGGCCAGGGCGGCCTGGCTCATGGAGGTAAGCACGGTGATGCCTAAGGTGATGGGAACGTCGAAGCCGTATTCGGCCGCGGCGCGCTCGGCGCCCTTTTGCGCCGCGCTCATCATGGCGACGCCGCCGATGGTGTGCATCGTCATCATATCCGCGCCGCTAGCGGCAGCCGAATACGCAGCGCCCTCGACCTGATGCGGGATATCATGGTACTTCAGGTCCAAGAACACCTTGAAGCCGCGCTCTTTCAGGGCGTACACGACGGCAGGGCCGTTGGCATAGAACAGCGTCATGCCGATCTTCATCCACGTGGCCTTACCCTGCAGCTTGTCGGCCAGCTCGAAGGCTTCTTCGATGTCGCAGTCCAGAGCGACGATGACGCGGTCGCGCTCGGGGATATCGGTAAACGTAGTTAGCATTGCAGCGCTCCAATCAGTTCGTTGACGTCCTTGACGCCATGGCGCTCGCAATACTCGGCGATGCCGTCGATGACGTCGATGGTTGCCTGGGGGTTGACGAAGTTCGCGGTGCCCACCGCCACGGCGGTGGCGCCGGCGAGCAGGAACTCCACGGCATCGGTGCCGTTCGAGATGCCGCCCATACCCAAAAGCGGCACCTTCACCGCGTTGTGGCACTGCCACACGCAGCGCAGGGCCACGGGCTTGATGGCGGGACCGGAGAAGCCGGCGAAGGGACGCGACGTGAGCGTGCAGCGACGATCGGCGTCGATGGCCATGCCCATGAGCGTGTTGATGAGCGAGATGGCGTCGGCGCCGGCGGACTCGGCGGCTCGGGCGATCTCGGCGATATCGGTGACGTTGGGCGTGAGCTTGACGATGAGCGGGCGGGCGGTAGCCTGACGGCACATGCCGACCACCTTCTCGACGGACTCTACGTGCGTGCCGATGGTCATGCCGCCGGCGTCGACGTTCGGGCACGAGATGTTGACCTCGTACGCGTCGACGGGTGCATCTTCGAGCGCCTCGATGACCTGAACGTACTCGTCGAAACTGTGACCGGAAACGTTGACGATGGTGGTTACACCCACCTCGGCAAGCCACGGCAGCTCGCAGGCCTTCAGATGTTCGACGCCGGGGTTTTGCAGGCCGATGGAGTTGAGCATGCCCGAAGGAACCTCTGCGATGCGAGGGGAGGCGTTGCCCTCCCACCCGTTAAGCGAGACGCCCTTGGTGGTGACGGCGCCCAGGGCGGAGACGTCCACGAAGTCAGAGTACTCGCGGCCGGCAGCGAAGGTGCCAGATGCCGTGGTCACGGGGTTTTTCATGGAAAGCCCGCCGAGGTTGACGGCCATGTTCACGTTCGTGGGGGCCGCGGTTGCGGGAAGCATGGGGGTTGCAGTCATCTACCACACCACCTTTTCAGCATCGAAAACCGGGCCGTCGACGCACGAGCGCTTCTTGCCGTCGACCGTATCGACCACACATGACAGGCACGCGCCCACGCCGCAGGCCATGCGCTTTTCCAGGGAGATCTGGCACGGAACGCCGGCCTCGGCGGCCTGACCGGCCACGATCTTCATAAGGGGCTCGGGGCCGCAGCACGCCACATACTGATACGGCGCGCCGTCGACGCCGGCGGCAAGCGCCTCCTGCACCAAGGAGGTGCAGAAGCCCTTACGGCCGAGCGTGCCATCGTCGGTTGCCACGCGAACATCACGCGACAGGAGCTGCTCGTAGCGCTTCAGGCACACGAGGGCATCGGCGGTTTGCGCGCCGAGCACCACGTCCACGTGCACGCCGGAGCCGACGAGCTCCTGGCACAGCATGAACAACGGGGCCGCGCCAACGCCGCCGCCCACGAGCAATGCGCGCTGCGTACCGGCGGGCGCCTGCCAGCGGCGACCGACCGGCCCGATGAGCTCGGCGGATTCGATTTCGTTGGCCACATCGGGGGCAAGCGCGGCAAGATGGTTCGTGCCGAAGCCCACCGTTTGGTACAGCACGTCGAGCGTGCCGCCCGCCGTATCGGCCGCGTACACTGAGAACGGGCGGCGCAGCACATGGCCTTCCATTCCGGGGATCTTCATATGCACGAACTGACCGGGTTCGATCGCGGCCGCGATGGCCGGCGAGGAAAGCGTCATGAGATACAGATTCGGGCCGACGCACTCGTTCTCCAGAATGCGGACCCGCTCGTTCACAAGCGCCACAGGGCTCCTTCCGTCACGGTGGCCGCGATGCGGCCCTTGCTACGTTGAGAGCGATTGTACCATTGCTGCAGCTAGCAAGCGCAAAGCCGACAGTTCGAACGCAAACGGCCCACGAGCGCACCCGAAATATCCTATACAAGGGCAGAAAGGATGCAACGGGCGAAATATCGGCGACGGGGACGGCGCCTCGCGCAGCATGCGAACCGCCGCCGCACGAAACGCGCTCCCGTCGCCTATCCCCCGCCGGTTCGCACCGGCAGGGCGATGCGCCTTACTTGACCGGATCCCCCTCTAGCGGCAAAGGATGCTGCGGAAGATCTTGCAGCGCAATCACCGTCAACCCGTTCGCGCGCATGGCCTCCAAGCCGGCGGCCATGGCCTGGGCGCCCGCAAGCGTGGTGATCTGCGTGACGCCGTGCTTGACCGCCTCGGTTCGCAGCTCGTAGCCATCATCGCGGGTGGCATGACCGAACGGCGTGTTGATCATGAGCGCGATCTCGCCGGAGACCAGCATGTCGAGCACGTTGGGCGCGCCTTCTCTGATCTTCTTCACCGGTGTACAATCTACACCGGCAGCGCGCAACGTACGCGATGTGCCCTCGGTTGCCACGATATGGAAGCCGAGGCGCACGAAATCGCGCGCGATGGGCACGATGCCGCGCTTGTCGCGATCGCACACGCTCACGAATACCGTCCCCCCTTCGGGGAGCTTATAGCTGATGGCAAGCTGCGTCTTATCAAAAGCGCAGGGGAAGTTCTCAGCGATGCCCATAACCTCGCCGGTCGACTTCATCTCAGGTCCGAGGATGGTATCCGCGCCCGGGAACCGGCCGAAGGGCATGACCGCCTCCTTGACGCTGAAATGGTCAAGACGACGCTCATCGCTAGGCAAGCGCAGATCGGCGATGCTCTCCCCCGCCATGATGCGGGCAGCTGCCTGGGCCAAGGGAACCCCGGTCGCCTTCGAGGCGAACGGCACGGTGCGGCTGGCGCGCGGATTGGCCTCGATCATGTAGATGACCTGGTCCTTGATGGCGAACTGAATGTTGAGCAGGCCCACCACGCCCAAACGCAGCGCCAGGCGGCGCGCGATGGAACGCAGACGTGCCTGGATGGCGTCGGAGAGCGAGAACGGCGGCGTGCAGCACGCCGAGTCGCCGGAATGGATGCCCGCCATCTCGATGTGCTCCATAATTGCGCCTACGTAGGTTTCGGTGCCGTCGCATAGGGCGTCAAGGTCCAGCTCCACGGCACCCTCAAGGAAACGGTCGAGGTACACCGGATGATCCGGCGTGATTTTGGCCGCTTCCGCCATATAGCGCTTCAACTGGCCGTCATCGTAGACGATGCCCATGCCGCGACCGCCGAGCACGTAACTCGGGCGCACGAGCAACGGGAATCCGATGTCGGCAGCGACCTTTCGCGCCTGATCGATGGTGGTCGCCTGCCCAGCTGCCGGATAGGCGATGTCAAGCTCATCGCATACAGCGCGGAACCTGTCGCGATCCTCGGCAAGGTCGATAGCCTCGGGCTTCGTGCCCATGATGTTGACGCCGGCTTCTTGCAGGGCCGCCGCCAGCTTCAGCGGGGTTTGCCCGCCTAACGTGACCACCACGCCCTCGGGCTGCTCGATGTCGACGATATCCATGACGTCCTCGAACGTGAGCGGCTCGAAGTACAGCTTATCGGAGGTATCGTAATCGGTCGACACGGTTTCAGGGTTGCAGTTAACCATGATGGTCTCGTACCCCGCATCGCGCAACGCATAACTGGCGTGCACGCAGCAGTAGTCGAATTCGATGCCCTGCCCGATACGGTTCGGACCGGCGCCCAAGATCATGACGCTTTTGCGACCCGGCGTGGGCATGGCCTCGTTTTCGTCGGCATCATAGGTCTTGTAGTGGTATGCCGTGGTGCCGGGGAACTCCGCCGCGCAGGTGTCGACCGTCTTGAACGCCGGCAGGACGCCGAGCTGCTTGCGCTGAGCACGTACCTCCAGCTCATCGGCGCCGACGAGGTGTCCGATCTGTATATCGGACAGGCCCATGCGTTTCAGCAGGCGGAAGGCGTCCGCATCGAGCTGCTCAAGAGACATGCCGCGAAGGTTCTCCTCGACCGTGACGATATCGCGCATACGGTCGATGAACCACGGATCGATGCCCGTGACCTCATGCATGCGCTGCGTGCTCCACCCGCGGCGAAGCGCCTCGGCCATATAAAAGATACGGTCTTGCGTGGGGCGCCCGACCAGCTCATCGAAGCCGTCCTGCTCCAGCACGTCCTTGCATTTACCGTCGGCGTTCAGGCCGGCGCGCCCGTTTTCCAGCGAGCGCATGGCCTTGCCTAGCGCCTCCTCGAACGTACGCCCGATCCCCATGACCTCGCCGACGGCCTTCATGCGTGTGGACAGCACGTCGTCAGCGCCCTGGAACTTCTCGAACGCGAAGCGCGGGACCTTCACCACGCAGTAGTCGATGGATGGCTCGAAGCATGCCGGCGTGGCCTTGGTGATGTCGTTGACGATCTCGTCGAGCGTGTACCCGACGGCAAGGCGCGCTGCGGCCTTGGCGATGGGGAAACCGGTGGCCTTGGAAGCAAGCGCCGACGAGCGCGACACGCGGGGATTCATCTCGATGACCACCATGCGCCCGTTATCCGGGTTCACCGCGAACTGCACGTTCGACCCGCCTGTCTCCACGCCCACCTTTTCGAGAATGGCGAGGCTTGCCGCGCGCATGCGCTGGTATTCCACGTCGCTGAGCGTTTGAGCAGGGGCGACGGTGATGGAGTCGCCCGTATGCACGCCCATGGCGTCTAGGTTCTCGATGGAGCAGACGATGATGCCGTTTCCAGCCTTATCGCGCATGACCTCCATCTCGTATTCTTTCCAGCCTTCGATGGATTCTTCAACGAGCACCTCGCCGGCAGGCGACAGCTCAAGGCCCTGCGAAACGATCAAGCGCAGCTCCTCCTCGTTGTGCGCGATGCCGCCGCCAGCGCCGCCCATGGTGAAGCTCGGGCGCAAAACCACCGGATATCCGAGCTTTTCCACGATGGCCAGCGCATCCTCGACGCGATACGCATAATCGCTGCGGGCCGTTTCGATGCCAAGCTCTGCCATGCACTCGTTGAACAGCTTACGGTCCTCGCCGCGGTTGATGGCATCAAGGTCGCAGCCGATCATCTCAACGCCGTATTTCTCCAGAATGCCGGATTCAGCCAGCTCAACCGCGGCGTTCAAACCGGTTTGCCCGCCCAAGGTGGGCAGAAGCGCATCCGGATGCTCGCGAGCGATGACCCGTTCGATGAACTCGGCGGTGATGGGCTCGACGTAGGTGCGATCGGCCATGGCGGGATCGGTCATGATGGTCGCCGGGTTGGAGTTGACCAGCACCACGCGAAAACCCTCGTCCTTGAGCACCTTGCACGCCTGCGTGCCGGAGTAATCGAATTCGCACGCCTGACCGATGACGATGGGACCGGAGCCGATGACCAGAATGGTTTCGATATCGTTGCGTTTAGGCATTCGTGAGCTCCTTCGCTGCTTCGGCGCCGAACCGCCAACCCGCCAAGCGGTCGGCAGCGATGTCGATGTCCAGATAATCCTTGCGTCCTTCCATCAAGCGCACGAACGCCGTGAACAGATAGTGCGCATCGGTCGGGCCCGGCGCGGCCTCGGGATGGTACTGCACGCAAAACGCGGGCACGTCCAGAAACGCCACGCCCTCCACCGTGCCGTCGTTGAGGTTGACATGGGTTAGCCGGATACGCCCGAAGCGGTCGTTTTGCACGACGGGAGCGATGCCGGCGCGTACCCAAAAGCGCAGGTCGTCATGATGCTCGGTATGCCCGCCCGACAGCTCCGGCACAAGCTCGCCCATGCTGGGGAACAGCACCCCGAACCCATGGTTTTGCGCCGTGATCTCCACGCGGCGCGTGAGGAGGTTCATCACGGGATGGTTGCCGCCTCGATGACCGAACTTGAGCTTCTCGATATCGGCGCCGGCAGCTTTGCCCATCATCTGATGACCCAGGCAGATACCGAACATCGGCACCTTACCGAGCAGCTTCTCAACCTGGGAATACGTGCCCGAGACCGCATCTGGATCGCCGGGTCCGTTGCTTAAGAACACGCCATCGGGATGCTGCGCAAGAACGTCCTCGGCAGGCGTATCCCACGGCACGCACGTGACCGAGCATCCAGCGCGCACGAGCCCGTCGAGGATGGAGCGCTTCACGCCGCAATCGTAGGCAATGACGTTGAAACGGGCTGAGGGGGCCTCGGTCAAAGCGAAAAGCACGCTATTCGGCACATCGTCGGCAGTATGTTCATAAGGGCGTTCGCAAGACACCGTGGCGGCAAGGTTTTGCCCCACGATGCTCTCGCTCGCGCGCACTTTCGCGACCAGGCTTTCCACGTCATCATCGACGGTGGAGATGATCGCGCGCTGGGCACCATGGTCGCGCACGTGGCGCACGAGCGCGCGCGTGTCCACGCCCTCGATGGCCGCCACGCCGTTGCGTTGCAAGTACTCGCCAACAGACATGCCGCTGCGCCAATTGCTCGGCGTTGCGCACATATCGCGCACCACCAGCCCTCGCAGTGCGGGCTTGCCCGATTGCGCATCCTGTAGATTCACGCCATAGTTGCCGATTTGAGGATACGTCAGCGTGATGATCTGGCCCGCATAGCTGGGGTCGCTGATCACCTCGAGATACCCCTCGAGCGAGGTGTTGAAGCATATCTCGCCGAAAGCCTCCCCCGCAGCGCCGCACGCCGTGCCGAAGAACACGGTGCCATCTTCTAAAGCTAAAGCCGCCTTCGCGCCAACCCCCTTCGAGGTCCCGCGTAGCAGCTGTTCTGTGATGTTGCTCACATGCAACTCCTTTCGTGATGGCAAGCGCGCACCGACTCCGTAAGGCCGAATCCCGACCTCGTGGGCCGAACACTATGCAATCAAAGCCGGCCATCGCCTGCCATATTCCTTTTCGGTCTCTCCGTACCGCCCTTAAAGGACTTGGAGGAGTATACAACTGAATAGCTGTTTTACTTTGTGTTATGCAGTTTTATTACCTGTTGTTAACGTAATATGCATTGAAATCGGCTGCCGATTTTGTGCAGGCGCACATAAACCCCTGGTGGGACGCGGATTTCGGCCCGCTTTCCCATTGAGGGGAACCTCCCATACGTAGTAGGATGTCTGCTATACGGGGAAATATTCCGGAATCGGGAAGGGGAAACCGATGGGAATCGATGAACAGGCGACAAGCCAACCTCCAGGTGCGATGCGCGGCGCCATCGTGGGAACGGTGGCTTTGGTAACGGTGTTCGCGGCAGCCTCCGCGCCCATCCCGCTTTACGCCACGTGGCAGCAACAGCTGGGTCTTTCCGCCTCCGACGTTTCCATGACCATCGTCATGTACCTGTTCGGCGTGCTTTCCGTCCTGTTCTTCGCCGGATCGCTGTCGGACGCATCCGGGCGCAGGCCCACAGTGGGCGCCGCGCTTGCCTGCGGCGTTGCCGGCTGCCTGCTGTTCATCGGTCTGTCAAGCGGCCCTATGCTGCAATTCGCCCGTTTCGTGCAGGGCGTTTCCTGTGCGCTCTCCATGAGCGCCACCTCTGCGTTCGTAATCGACTGCACCTCGGAGCGCCCTCGCACGTTCGGTATGACCATCGCAAGCACAGGGTATCTGATCGGGCTTACCGTGGGATCGCTAGGCATCGGGTTTTTCGCCACCGTTTCCACCGCCTATTGGCAGGTATTCGCCGTGATGGCCGTAATCATGCTCGCAACGATGCTCGCCCTTCCCTTCACGCCTGAAACGGTGCACAACCGCATCACCTGGAAAAAAGCCGTGAAGCCGATGGTGCACGTGCCGCCCCATCTTCGAAAGCTGCTCCCTATCGTGGCCGGCGGCTATATCTCCACCTGGTCGGTCGGCTTCTTCTTCCAATCGCTTTCCACGCCGGCATCGGTGGACTACTTCGGGGCAACCGATCCGCTCATCCCGTCTTTGGTGCTGGCTTTGGCCATGGCACCGAGTGCGCTAGGAGGGCCTGTTTCGGCGCGCATGGGAACGCGATCTTCTATGATCGTCGGCTACATCATCATGTTCGGCACGATCATCGCACTAGGGGTGTGCATGGTTTTGGGGCTTTTGGTCCCCTATCTGGTGCTCGAGGTGGTGTTCGCAGTCACCACGGGCATGATCCTATCCTCGAGTCTGCATATGCTCATCAGCGCATCCACCCCGCAGGAAAACGCCAGCGTGGTAACGCTTGCTAACCTGACCGGTTACGTAGGGTCGACCGTGGTGTCGACCATTCAAACAGGGCTCACCGCCACATTCGACCTGGCAACGGTGTACGCCTTCATCGCGCTTCTCGCCGCCATCTCGATCGTGCCGGGATGCATATCGATGGCTAAACATCAACGATAACAGTTAGCGAACAGCACGTCGTTTCCGGGGCGCACGCGCCTTGACGCTACCCCGATGCAACGCGACGAGCTTGCAATGACGAGGAGGGGACATGACCGAAAACTGCCACGCATCGAATGCGAAAGACCTGAGAAGCGCCATCATCGCGGCGTGCGCCATGCTGCTGACCTTCGCCGCGGTGGCGGTGCCCGTGCCGTTGTACGCCGAGTACAAGGTAGCCCTGGGGCTGACCGATGCCGACATCTCGCTGACCATGGTTTCCTATCTCACCGGCGTTCTGACCACGTTGTTCGTAGGAGGTTCGCTCTCGGACGCGCTCGGTCGCAGGCCGCTCGTGGCCGCCGCCCTGCTGTTCGGCTCGCTAGCCTGCGCGCTGTATATCTGGCTGCCAAACGGAGCCGCCTTGCAGATCGCCCGTATGGTGCAAGGCGTTTCGTGCGGCCTCACCATGAGCGCGACCTCGGCTTTCATGCTTGATTGCACCTCGCAGCGCTATCGCACCTTCGGCACCACCATCGCCAGCACCGGCTGCTTGATCGGCATGATGATCGGGTCTTTGGGCATCGGCATCTACGCCACGTTCTCGCGCAACTATATCCCCATGTTCGCCGTGCTCATCGTGCTGATGATGCTCAATGCCGTCCTTCTTCCGCTTGCGCAGGAAACGGTCACGCAGCGGATCACCATCCGCAAGGCCATCAAACCGCTCGTGCATATCCCGAAGAACCTTCGCCCGGTATTCCCGCTTGCCGCAGGATGCTATATCGCGGCTTGGGGCACCGGCGTGTTTTTCCAATCGCTGTCAACCCCTGCCGCTGTGGCGTACTTCCAATCGACCGACCCGTTAATCCCCGCGCTCATGTTCGCGCTGGCCATGGCACCGAGCGCGTTGGGCGGCCCCATGTCCGCCCGCACCACCACGCGATTCGCCGTATACGGCGGCACGGCGCTGCTGTGCGTCAGCTACGCGATCTTATGGGTTACGCTCACGAAGGGCATGACGGTGCCGTTCCTGATCGCCGACGGCGTGTTCAGCGTTTCCACCGGCATCCTCCTGTCCGCCAGCATGCATATGCTCATCAGCTACAGCGACCCCGCCGACAGCGCCAGCGTGGTATCGCTCATCAACTTCACCGGCTATGTGGGCTCCACGGTAGTGAGCATCGCCATGAGCACCATCGCCAACACCTTGGCTTTGAGCACCGTTCTTATGGTCGGTTTCGCCATCTCGATGGTGTTCATGATCCCCGGTTTCGCAACGAAGGCGCTGCGCAAGTAGCGCGAATACACGGCACCCGCCAAAGACAAATTGACCACCGCGAATGCAAAAAGGGATGCCCCGGATCGAATCCGAGGCATCCCTTCGTTATATGCGCTGGTAAAGCTCGTCGCTATTCGACGATCTTGCCGTCTTCCATGGTAGCGTAGCCGCCGACGTACACGTCGGTTGCACGGCCGGTGAGCTGGGCACCGATGAAGCCGGAGTTCTTCGCCTTGCTGCAGAAATCAGCGGCATCGACGGTCCAGGCGGCCTCAGGATCGATGACCGTCAGGTCAGCGGTGCTGCCGGCCTCGAGGGCCACGCGCTCCACACCCAGAATAGTGCGCTGGTTGGCTCCCATGAGCTCGGTCATGCGCTCCCAGGAGATCTTGCCGGTGGCGACCAGGTTGGTGATGACCAGGCCCAGGCTGGTCTCCAGGCCGATCATGCCGAACGGCGCCAGCTCGAACTCGCGGTCCTTCTCCCATGCGGTGTGCGGGGCATGGTCGGTGACGATGGCGTCGACGGTGCCGTCGATCACACCGGCGATAAGGGCCTCGGCATCGGCAGCCGTGCGCAGCGGCGGGTTGACCTTGAGGGCCGTGGAGTAATCGTCGCCGATGTTGTCCTCAGTGAGGAACAGGTGATGCGGGGTGACCTCGCAGGTAACCGGCAGGCCCTCGGCCTTGGCGGCGCGCACCATATCAAGGCCGCGCGCGGTGGAGATGTGCTGGATGTGCAGCTTGCAGCCGGTCAGGCGACACAGGGCGATGTCGCGAGCGATCTGCAGTTCCTCGCCTTCCGCCGGCCAACCCAGAAGACCAAGGCGCGTGGAGGCCACGCCCTCGTTGACCTGGCCGTCGCCGACCAGATCCTCGTCCTGGCAGTGGCTCATGACCACGCGACCGAACTGGCTGGCGTAATCCATGACGCGGCGCATCATGCCGGCAGCCTGGATGCCACGGCCGTCATCGGTGAACGCGACGGCGCCGTGTGCGGCCATGTCGCCCATCTCGGAGAGCGTCTCGCCCTTCAGGCCCTGCGAGCAGGAACCCGACACGTGCACGCGGCATTTACCGGCCTGAAGGGCGATGGATTTCACATACTCGACGGCGACGGCGTTGTCGACGACCGGGTTGGTGTTGGGCATGGCGCAAACCGCCGTGAAGCCGCCATGGGCTGCGGCGCGGGTGCCGCTGGCGATGTCTTCCTTCTGCTCGAAACCCGGCTCGCGCAGATGCACATGCATGTCAACCAGGCCCGGGACGACGATCTTGCCGGCCAAGTCGCGCTCAACGCCCTTCTCCAGGGAAATGCCCTGGCCGATCTCGACGATCTTACCGTCGCGGATGAGGATGTCGGCGGTTTCGTTCAGACCGACCTGCGGGTCGATCACATGCGCGTTCTTAAGCAGTAATGCCATCTTCGCTCCCTCCAAGCAGCAGGTACAGGGCGGCCATGCGGGTCAGGATGCCGGCATAGACCTGGTCAAGGATGACCGAACGCTCCGGGTGGTCGGCCATAAAGGAATCCAGCTCGACGCCACGGTTGATGGGGCCGGGATGGCACACAATGCAGTCGGGGCGCATGAGCTTGTTGCGCTTCTCGGTGAGGCCGTAGAGCATGTTGTACTCGCGCAGGCTGGGGTACGGCGCGCCCTCGAGGCGCTCGCGCTGGATGCGCAGCATGTACACGACGTCAAGTTCGGGGAGCACCTCGTCGATGTTGTGCGAGATGTGATCGACGCCGAGCACCTCGGGGCGTGCGGGCAGCAGCGTGGGCGGAGCGATGGCGGTGACCTCGCAGCCCATGATCTTCAGGGCCGGGATGAGGCTGCCGCACACGCGGGAGTGCCCGATGTCGCCGACGACGCCGACCTTCAAGCCGTCGAGACGGCCCTTGGTCTGCCAGATGGTGTACAGGTCGAGCAACGCCTGCGTGGGATGCTGATGCTTGCCGTCGCCTGCGTCGATGACGTGGACGCCGGACACGTCGGCGATCTTGCGCGGCACGCCGGCGTGCTTGTCGCGCACGACGATCATGTCGATCTTGTAGGAGCACAGCGTTTCCACCGTGTCCACCAGGCTCTCGCCCTTGACCGAGGAGGTGGAGCTGCCGCCGAAGTTCAGACTTGCAGCGGACAGGCGCTTCTCGGCCATCTCGAAGCTCGAGCGCGTGCGGGTGGACGGCTCGTTGAACATGTTGACCACGGTGAAGCCCTTGAGCGTGGGCACCTGCTTGATGCGGCGCTCGTTGACCTCCTTGAACTTCACGGCCGTTTCCAGGATGGCCATGATGTCATCGGCGGAATACTCCGTGATGTCGATAAGATGCTTATGGTTGAAAGCCATTCCCTATTCACCTCCCAGCGGTGCGGCGCCGATGTGCGCGCCGTCGGACATTTCCAGAATCTCGACCTCGGACTTGCCGTCCACTTCCTCCAGGAACAGGCGCACGTTCTCCTGTGCGGCGGAAGGCACGTTCTTGCCGACGTAATCTGCGCGGATGGGAAGCTCGCGATGCCCGCGGTCCACCAGCACGGCCAGCTCCACGCGAGCCGGGCGGCCGATGTCCATGAGCGCGTCGAGCGCGGCGCGGATGGTGCGGCCGGTGAAGAGCACGTCATCGACGAGCACGACGTCCTTGCCGTCCATATCGAAGTCGATTTCGGTGGAATGCACTTCGGGGGCGAAGTGGGTGGCGAAGTCGTCACGATAGAAGCTGATGTCGAGCTTGCCGAGCGGCACCTTCGTGCCCTCGATCTGCTCGATCTTCTCAGCCAGGCGCTTGGCGAGCAAATCGCCGCGCGTGACGATGCCGACGAGCGCGAGGTTGTCCGCGCCCTTGTTGGTCTCGAGGATCTGATGCGCGATGCGCACCAGAGAGCGCTCGATCTCGTCTGCGTCCATGCAGACGTTTTTGACCGTCCCTGCGTCAGTCATACACACCCTTTCTCTAGTCGAGTGCGTACAGACAGACACGTCTTCCGGGAAAGCCGCCGAGTTTTTCGGCCCGCCCGAACCTTGACGCCATGTCGCAAGGCATAAAAAACGCCTTTGCGGCTGACAAAGGCTTCATCTCAGATCCGCTCTTGTGAAAGTGAGCGATTCGGGTGTTACCTTGTCGGTCTCTCTGTACCGCATTTAAAGGAACTGTTGGAAGTTTATGCGGACCGGCCCGGTTTGACAACCCCGAATATCGAAAAAATAACCCCAGCGGTCGGTTTTTAGGAAAGGAACCGCCAGCGGGGGGCGTTACCCGATGGCGCACCCCGCCCGCCGATGCGATTCGCGCAGATTCTAGCCGATCAGCTCGGTCATGCGGGCGGCCAGTGAATCCCAAGACACGGCGGTGGCGTCGAACCCGGTTCCCTCAAGGGGTCGCTCCGCCGCCGCTTGAAGCTGTTCAAGCAGCGCATCCGAAAGGCGCTGCTCGAAGGCCGGCAGATCCTCGGGCACGGGCACGTCCACGCCCTTGATGCGCGGCGGTTCAACGAACGAGACGGGGGCATCCGGAAGGGACGCATCAAGCCACGGCCGAACGCCGGGCAGGCTGGTGACCACCGCGCGGCATCCGCTTGCCAGCGCCTCCACCGTCACAAGCGGCAGCCCCTCGAAAAACGAGGGCAATGCGAACACGTGGCTTTCGTTATAGGAAAGCACCAGGTCGTCTTGGGAAACGCGGCCGCCGAACACCACCGGGAAACGGCAACGGCCGGCCAGCTCGACGATACGGTGGTATTGCTCTTGGTCGCTGTAACCGCCCACCAGGCGCAGCTCGACGGCTTCCGGATCAAAGGGCAACAGGTTCATGGCGCGTATGAGGCTTTCCACGCCCTTGGCGCGGCAGATCTTGCCCACGTACAGCACGCGCAACGGGCGGACGGCGCGCAGGCCGCCACGAGGAGCGAACTCCTGGGAGTTGTAACCAGTCCCCACGACGTGAATGCGATCGGCAGCCAAGTCGAACAGCTCGGCGATCTCGACCTTCTGCGCCTCGTGCAGCGCCATCACGCCATCGAGCGAGCGGACGGCTGCCACGATGCGCTCCTTTTCCAAGTTATGGTTGCGCAACTGGCGAAGGTCGGTGGAATGGCAAACCGCCCAGATCGGACACGGGCGGCCCTTCCGACCCACCGCTTCCCCATTCGCGTCCGGTAACCGATTTTCACCGGCCAACTCGTCCAGTACGTCGAACGCAGTCGAGCACGCCAAATACAGGTGATGGCAGATAATCGCATCGGGCTTGAAGTCGAGCATCGCCTGGCGGATACGCTGCCCGAACACGTTACGGAAAGCCTGGACCATCTCAGGCGTCATATCGCGGTATCGCGTGGCCTCATAGGGCATGACATCGCTCATGCCGCACACGGGAAACGGCAGCTCGGGGGTGCGGAAGCGCACCGGAAGGAACTCGACGCCGGGGGCAAGCTGCGGAGAGTCGTCTTTATCGATGCCGGCGATGACTGCCACCTGATGCCCGGAGGCGGCCATGGAGGCGACCGTTTCCGCCAGGTACACGCCGCTGCCGGTGCTATCGGGCTTTTGAGCGGAGATGCAGAGGATGCGCATGAAGGTCCTTTCGGAATCTGGAGAGCGTTAAGTTCGGGAGCGTCGCGGGAGGCGCTACGAGCAGGCGATATCACGCAACGCGCTCAAGGCGTCGTCGCAATCCCGTTGCGAGTTCATTGCGCCGAAGCTGAAGCGCACAACGCCCTGCTGCTGCGTACCGAGCGCCGCGTGCATGAGCGGGGCGCAGTGCGCGCCCGGGCGGACGCACACGCCCCATCCCTGCGCCAGCCGATCGGCGATCTCGCCGGAATCGGCATCGCCCACGTTGACGGCGACGATGCCGCAGCGCCGCCCGGAGCCGCCACCGAGGACCTGCACGCCGTCGATATCGGCCACGCCTTCCAGGAAACGCGTCACCAACCCTTCGATATGCGCTTGCACATCCGCCACCCCGCGCTCCGCAAGCCAGCAGCACCCCGCCGCAAGTCCCGCCAAGCCCTGTGCGTTGGCCGTTCCGGCCTCGAGCGCCTCGGGCATGAAACGCGGATGTCGCTCGTCGAAGCTGTGCACGCCCGAACCGCCTTCCACAAGCGGGGCGATATCAAGGCCCGGGCGCACGCACAGCCCGCCGGTGCCCTGCGGCCCGTACAGGCTTTTATGTCCGGTGAAGCACACGACGTCGGCGCCGATGCCCGATGCCGAGAACGCCCATGCGCCGGCCGTCTGCGCCGCGTCGAGGACGAACAGCGCGCCGGCCTTATGGGCGGAGGCGGCCATGCGCTCGATGTCGTACACATCGCCGGTCACGTTGGAAGCATGCGTGACCACGACCAGACTGGCGCCGACAAGCGCTCGCTCGTAGGATTCCCAGTCAAGCGAACCATCGGGCAGAATGGCGGCGACGCGCACCTGACAGCCGCGCTCATCGCGCGCGCGGTTGAGCGGGCGAAGCACGGAGTTGTGCGAAGCGGCCGTGGTAACCGCGATGCCGCCCGCAGGCAACAGCCCTTCGATGGCGATGTTGAGAGCCATGGTAGCGTTCAAGGCGAACGAAACGCTGCCGGCGCCCCAAGCGTCGAGCAGGTCGGAAACCGCCTGTCGCGCTTCAAACACCGCCATGCTCGCATCGAGCGCCGCCTGGTGCGAACCGCGCCCAGGCCCGCCGAACGATGTCATGGCGCCGCACACCGCATCGATGACGGCCTGGGGCTTGTGCATGGTGGTAGCCGCATTGTCCAGATAGATCATGGTTTGTGCCCTATCGATCGAAAGAGATAACGGTCACCGGCTTTCACCGGCATCCCGAGAGCGTCCCGCAAATAGATGGAGACGACTGCGCCCGCGAAACGCGCAAGTCAAACCGCAAGGCGAAAGCCGCGCAGGCGATCCGCGAACAGCAACGTCGACATCGCCGCGAAACGCTACGCTTCGCCATCCATCTCGGCGGCGATGATAGCCGCGCCCAACGCCCCCGCGAAACGCGCGTCGGGGCAAGAACCCACCGGCGCGCCCAACTCAGCCTCCAAGCGTGCGCGAACGTAATCGTTTTCGCACAAGCCGCCCGTAAGGTGATACCGCGCTGCGGGAACCTGCCCCACAAGCGTGCACACGCGCGCCACGACCGAATCGATGACGCCACGGGCGATGTTCTCACGCGGCTCGCCCTTGCCCACCAAGGAGATGACCTCGGATTCCGCAAACACGGTGCACATGTTGGAGATGACGGTAGGCTGTCCGGCCGCAGCCAGGCGCGCAAGCTCTGCCTGGCTTACGCCCAAACGGTCTGCCATGATCTCCAGGAAGCGCCCGGTCCCCGCCGAGCATTTATCGTTCATGACGAACTTGCGCACCTTGCCGCCGGCAAGGCCGATGGCCTTGGTGTCCTGCCCGCCGATATCGATGACGGTGCCATCTACGCCGAACAGCGCCGCCGCGCCGCGAGCGTGGCAGGTGATCTCGGTGACCACCTTGTTCGCATACGGCACGGCCACACGGCCGTACCCTGTGGCGACCACAGGCATCTCCCCCGCCCCGAAGCCCTCGCAGGCGAGCGCACAGCGCACCTGCTCGGCCACTTCCACGCTGGAAAAACCCGTGGGGATGACCAGCTTGAACGCGATAGCTCCCGAGGGGTCCGCCACGACGGCCTTCGTAGCCGTCGATCCGATATCGATGCCGATACCCGCCATGTACGTAGCTCCTTGTCTTGGGTTTCGGGCCCATAAGGCTCCGCCGTTGTCGCGCTTAGACCTTGATGCAAAACTATGCATACCATGTTCCGACTATACTATACTGGCAATGATACCAACCCGACCCCATTAGAAAGGACCGCACATGAGCACGGACAACCCTGCGAACGGCGCAATGTGCGACGGCGATCGCATACGCCTGACCACGCTCACCGACAAAGGCGGTTGAGCGGCGAAATGGGGTCCGGGAGACCTCTCCAAGATTTTACGCGACATCACGCCGGCCGTGCCCGACCCGAACCTGCTGCTAGGGTTCGACACCGCAGACGACGCCGCGGTTTGGCAGGTGGACAAGGGCAACGCCGCTGTGCTGACGCTCGATTTCTTCACCCCTGTAGTGGACGACCCGTACGAGTTCGGCGCCGTTGCCGCGGCCAACGCCCTGTCCGACGTGTTCGCCATGGGCGGAAGGCCCGTCACCGCGCTCAACATCCTGGCCTTCCCCAGCTGCATGGGCACCGAAGTGGTGGGAGACGTGCTGCGCGGCGGCGCGGACAAGGTGCGCGAAGCCGGGGCGTTCGTGGTGGGCGGCCATTCCATCGAGGACGACGAGCCCAAGTACGGCCTTTCCGTATTTGGCCTGGTGCACCCCGAGCGCATGGTGCGAAACGGCGGGGCGCAGCCAGGAGATGCGCTGTACTACACGAAAACGCTCGGCACGGGCATCATGAACGCCGCGCTGCGGGCGAAGCTGCGCACCGACGAGGACTTGCGCCCGGTCATCGACGGCATGATGGAGCTCAACCGTGCGGCAGCCGAGGCCATGCTGGTATGCGATGTGCACGCATGCACCGACGTCACCGGCTTCGGCCTTGCCGGGCATCTGCATGAGATGCTCGAAGCGTCGGGGTGCGCAGCGCGCCTTGACTGGGACGTTTTGCCGCTGTTCGACGGCGTGTACGAGCTTTCGTGCGATTATTGCCGCCCCGGCAAGACGTTCGGCATCATCGACTGGGCAAGCGCGTTCGTGGAACAAGGCGGTATCGACGATTTCGAGTTCGACGACCGTATGGGCGTGCTATGCGACCCGCAAACCTCCGGCGGTCTGCTCGTGGCCATCCCACCCGAGAATGCAAGCCTTTTCGAGGCGGAATGCGAGCAGCGGCAAGGGCGCAAACCCTCCCGAATCGGAACGTTTGAAACCGGTCCGGCGGGCAAGATCTTCGTGAACTGGTAAACGGGAAGGCTCACGCCCCGCAGCCCCAGCCAAACCGACGCCGCACGTGACCGCAACAAGCCATCCGCAAAACAAAGGGGAGCCGTCAAACGACGGCTCCCCTTGCGTTTAGTACAAATCCACTTCGGAGATGGCTTCGAAGGCAAGCCCTCGCTGCCCAAGCGCTTGCTCGAGGACTTCGCGCTGCTTGACCGGAACGCTCCAGGCAAGGCCGCACCCCGCCGAGATCTCGGAAGGCACCGGGATGACGCGCCCCGGCAGGACGCCTCCGGCCGCGGCAGCCTGCACGGCCATCGCATCGGCCGTGCTATGGAAGGTCACCACCGCATGCGGCGTTTTGCATCGCTGCATCGCACATACCGCCAAGGCTAAGGACGCACGACGACGCCGGCCTCAAGCTGCTTCTGGACGATGACGTACATGTTCGTCACCTCGCCCACCGCAAGCTTATCGGCGATGCCGAAATGATTGAGGCAGGTTCCGCAGCTGAAGATCTCCACGCCTGCTTCGGCCAGCTTTTTCAGGTCGTCGAGCACGGGGCTGCCCTCGACGGTCAGATGCACGCCGCCGTTGTAGGCCAGGATGGCCGCCGGCAGCTCGTCTTGCTGGGTGAGCGCGAACACGAACGCCTTCATGAGCGTGGCGCCCAGTTCATCGTCGCCCGAACCCATCAGCTCGCTGGACAGCACGACCACCTTGCTACCCGCCGGCACGAGCGGCTGGCACTCTTCGCATACCTCAGCAGCAGCCTGCGCTCCCTTCGTGAAGGTAACCGCGAACTCGGCATCGCCGCGCTCCTCGGAAGCAGTTTCGACCTTGAGCGACTTGCCAAGGTTTTCCAGGTTGTGCATGGCCGTCTTGTTGTCCACCACAACCTCAAGGGCACCCTCGCCCATGCCGGCAAGGGCCTTCTTCGCGTTCACCACGGGCAACGGGCACGCCTGTCCCTTGCAATCGAGCTTCTCCATGAGCATCTCCTTTCCGCGGCGTTGTGCGCCGCACTTGCGCAAATCTTCCCGCTACAGCATCTCGATGAATGCGCCCAGGCGGGTTTCCACCTGACCGGCATCGTTAGTAGAATAGTCGGTTTCAAGCTTCATGTAGGGCACGCCGGCCTGCTCGCAGGCGCGCTGCACGCGCACCGCCTCGATGTTGAAGGTATGGCATGCCTGCAGCACCACTTCGACCACGCCGTCCACCTTGTATTTGTCCACCATGTCCATCATATGCTCGATGCGGCCGTCGTTGGGCGACATGACCGAGCAATTGATCTGCAGGTAGCGGTCGGAGATGGCGCGCAGGATGTCGGGCGCATCCTCGTCGACGAGCATGCCCTGGGTGCGCTCACCCGAGCAATCATCGATGCACACGATCACGCCTCCGGCGCGCTCCGCGGTCATGCCGACCTTCTGGATGACGCCGCCCGTGGGGCAGCCCGTGATCATGATGCGCTTGGCGCTAGCAGGCACCGGGCGCTCCCCCGCCTTGTAGGCGCTGCGGCGTTTCTTCGCAAGGTCCTCGAGGGTTTGCGCATAGGAATCGACATCGAAGCTGAACGTGGCGCGCAGCAAGGTGGCCATAAGCTCCACGCCGCTCATGGCGGGAGGCTCGTTTTGCTGCAGGTTGTAAAGGTCCATCATGGCGCGGCGTACGCGGTTGCGCTTGCGAACCGCCTCGCGCAGCACCTCATCGGTGATTTCCACATCAAAGCGCTGCTCGAGCTCCTGTTTGAGCAGCTTGCATTCCTCGTACCAGATATCGCCGGCATAAGCGCGGTTGCGGGCCTGGGGCAGCTGCATGACGTGCACCGGCTTGATGTCGGCGAGCAGCTCGTACATCTTCTTCTTGCCGTCGCACGTGGTTTCGCCCAAGATCATGTCGCTGAAGTAGGTGAAGGGGCATTTGTCGGTGAGCGCGAATCCGTAGGTGCCCTTGATGAGCGGGCAGAGGTTTTTCGGCAGCACCGTTTCGGCATCGGGGATGGTCTCGTTGTTCATGCCGCACAGGCCAACCGCGCCCGCGCCCGCGGCGTCTACCAGCTCAAGCGGGCTGTACGAGCACAGGTAACCGCACAGCTTGCCGCCTTCCTGCTTGTAGTTCATGGCGTTGACGAAGCTGGCGCGGCGCGCCTCGTCGAAGGTGTCGTAGATGCCGGGCAGGTCGACAGGAACCGCCGGTTCGTTTGCGGGTTCGAACATGAAAGCCTCTATTCATTTTCTCGTCTGTGATGATGCGGGCGCAAAAGGGTATGCGCATGTGACGCAAGCGTGCTTGCGTATGCAGAATGATGCGCGCCCGATGGCAGAAAACGGCGCGTCTTTCGAATGACTATAGCACCGCCGCCCAACCACGCCTTCGCGCAAAACGAAAACGGCACCTGCAATCCGCAAGTGCCGTTTTCGAAGTCGATGTTGACGCGAATTCGCAACCGCAACGCTACTTCGCGTTGTTCCTAGCGTACACGAACCAGTAGGCAAGACCGACCAGGACGCCGCCGATGATGTTGCCCACCGTCGCGGCGGACAGGTTGAACAGGATAGCCGTCACATCAAGCGCGCCGGCGTTGGCGACCGCCGCGCCGAACCCGGCGGACTTCATGAGCAGGCCCGTGGGCAGGAAGAACATGTTCGCCACGCAATGCTCGAAGCCGGCCGCAACGAAGAAGCTGATGGGGAGCATGATGCCGAGAACCTTATCAACCACGGTACGCGCCGAAAAGCCGATCCACACCGCCAGGCACACCATGACGTTGCACATGATGCCCTTGGCCATGAGCACGAGCCAAGCGGGGGTGACCTTGCCGACGGCCACCGACACCATAGCATCGCCCACGGCGCCCCCGTTCATCGCGCCGACGCCGCACCAGTAGATGAGGGCCACCACGATAAGCGAACCGACCAGGTTGCCCAGCCACACGATGACCCAGTTGCGCACCAGGCCGCCGATTTTGATCTTCTTCGACGCCAGGCCCGTGACCATGAGCATGTTGCCGGTGAACAGCTCGGCGCCGCAGCACAGCACGAGCACCAGGCCCAAGCTGAAGCAGATGCCGCCGACCATGCGCTGAGCGGCGAACGGCACTGCCGAATCGCCCAAGAACACCAGGAAATACGTTGCACCGAACGCGATGAACGCGCCGGCGAGCATTGCCAGCACGAAGCACTTCGCGCCCGCCATGCCGGCCTTGCCCACGGCCAGCGTCTCGGCCTTCGCCTCGATCTCGGCGGGGCCGAGCGCATCAGGTCGTAGGGCTTTCACATCCGATTGATCCATTGCCATGGAAACCTCCCCCTGTTCGCGATGTCTCGTCTGTAGGAAAAACACGGTAATTCTTGCATGGCTACGCGCATGAAACGACCTCATTGACGCGAACGGCGTGAATTGGCCCGTCTGCGATAGCATTTGCCGGACATTTGGCGCACTTGCCGCCTTGCCCCGAGCCGCCACGGCCCTGCCTGCTATATTGAGAGCCGGAAAACCCGCGGCGCCCTGCATACACGGCGTCGCCGCACGCTATAAAGAAAGAGGATCCATGCCCGAACCACGTACCGACCTTTTACGCGCATTGCCCCAGGTCGAAGAGCTTATGCAAGCCGCTCCCATGAAGGCGCTCGAGGCGATCGTCCCCCGCTCGATGCTCGTCGACCGCACTCGTGCGGCCGTGGATGCGCACCGCCAGCTCATCTTGGCAGGAGAGGCGGACGAGGTCGACGTCGAGGCTATCTTGACCGATGCCGTCAACGGCGCGCTCGCAGCGCTGCGCCCGAGCCTCAGGCGCGTCATCAACGCAACCGGCGTGGTCATCCACACCAACCTCGGCCGCAGCGTGCTCGCCGAGCCCGCCGTGCAGGCGGTGGTGGAGGCGGCGCGCGGCTATTCCACGCTTGAATACAGCATCGAGAACATGGCGCGCGGCAGCCGTCACAACCATGTGGAGCACCTCATCTGCGCGCTCACCGGTGCCGAAGCCGCCATCGCCGTGAACAACAACGCGGCCGCCGTCATGATGGTGCTCGCCGAGTTCGCTGCCGGCCACGAGGCCATCGTCAGCCGCGGCGAGCTCGTCGAGATCGGCGGCAGCTTCCGCGTCCCCGACATCATGGCCCAATCCAACGCCCGCATGGTGGAGGTGGGCGCCACGAATAAAACCCACGCCTTCGACTACGAACGCGCCATCACGCCCGACACCGCCATGCTGCTCAAGGTACACCCTTCCAACTACCGCATGATCGGCTTCACCGAAAGCGTTTCGAAGACCGACCTGCGCCGCATCGCCGATGCGGAAAACGCCCGCCGTGCCGCCGAGGGCGCCGCCACCCCCGAGCTGCTCGTCTACGAGGACCAGGGCTCGGGCGCCTTCATGCACCTCGATGTATTCGGCGAATACGCCGAGCCCACGGTGCGCGAGTCGCTTGCCGAAGGGTGCGACCTGGTCAGCTTCTCAGGCGATAAGCTGCTCGGCGGCCCGCAGGCCGGCATCGTGGTGGGCCGCAAGGAATACATCGACCGCCTGAAGAAGCATCCGCTCGCCCGCGCGCTGCGCCTGGACAAGATGACGCTCGCCGCCCTTGAGGCCACGCTTCGCCTGTATCTGGACCCTGAGGACGCGCTTCGCCGCATCCCCACCCTGCGCATGCTCACCGAAGACGCCGAAACGGTGCGCGAACGCGCCAAGGCGCTGATGGCGACCTTGGCCGAGCGCGTGACGCCAGAGCAGGCGCAGCTGGAGATCGTTGAGGAAACGGGCCGTGCGGGAGGAGGATCGCTTCCCATGTGCGACATCCCCACGTTCTGCGTACGCATGCGATTCCAATCCGGCGACGCGCAAGGCTGCGAGGAGCATCTGCAGCGAAAGCGGGACGTACCCGTGATCGGGCGCATCAAGCGCGAGTGCGTGCTGTTCGACGCGCGCACCATCACCGAAGAGGATATCCCCGAGATCGCCTGCGCCGTGGCCAGCTACTTCACGGCCATCGAAGCGGGAAAGGATGCGTAGCGCACCATGGCAACCGATTCGAAACGAGACCTGGTGCTGGGAACCGCCGGCCACATCGACCACGGGAAATCCAGCTTGATCAAAGCACTCACCGGCACCGACCCCGACAGATTGAGCGAGGAGAAACAGCGCGGCATCACCATCGAGCTCGGCTTCGCTCAGCTTAAACTGCCCGACGGAAGCGCCATGGGCGTGGTCGACGTCCCGGGCCACGAGCGCTTCGTGCGCCAGATGATCGCGGGCTCCACCGGCATCGACGTGGCCCTGCTGTGCATCGCCGCCGACGACGGCATCATGCCGCAGACCGAGGAGCACCTGGCGGTGCTCGAGCTTCTGGCGGTGCCCACCTGCGTGGTGGCGCTGACGAAGTGCGACCTGGTGGATGAGGAATGGGCGCTGTTCATGGAAGACGAGGTGCGCGGCCGCCTGGCGTCCACGCCGTATGCGCAGGCCGCCATCGTGCCCGTTTCCGCGCGAACCGGGCAGGGCTTGGACGAGTTACGGGAAGCCATACAGCTTGCGGCCCGCGCCACCGCCAGCCGAGCCGAGCAGGAGGCGATGCGCCTGCCCGTGGACCGCAGCTTCACCATCAAGGGCGCCGGCACCGTGGTCACGGGCACGCTTTGGAGCGGCATTGCCCGCGTAGGCGACGAGGTGGAGGTGCTGCCCTCGGGCCTGCGCACGCGCATCCGCGGCATCCAGGTGCATGGGCAGGCGGTCGATCAGGCGGCGTCAGGGCACCGCACCGCGCTGAATCTGAACGCCGTGACCACCGACGACGTGCAACCGGGCAGCTTCATCTGCACGCCCGACGCCGTCACGCCCACCGACCACTTCGATGCCGACATCACCTACCTGGGCATCCCCGGCCAGGACAAGCCGCTGGAAACCGGATGCCGCGTCCACGTTGCGCACGGTACCACGGAATGCATCGGCCGCGTGCTGCTCATGGACGGCGTGAAGAGCATTTCCCGTGGTCAAACGGCTGCAGCGCAGATCAGGACCGAAAGCGATATACCGGTTGCATACGGTGACCGGTTCGTCATCCGATCGTACTCCCCCGTGCACGTGATCGGCGGCGGCGTGGTGCTGCGCGCCCATCCGAAGCGCACCACCACGGTCAGCGAAGCGGACCGCGCGCTGCTCGAGGCGCTGCGCGAAGGCGATGGCGCGAAAGCGGTGAGAACCGTATTCGACGCGGCAGAGTTCCCCGTGACGCCCGCCGACATCGCCCACGCAACCGGGCTTTCCCTTGCGAACGCGGCCGAGGAGCTGGAAGCGCTCGCCGCGCGGGGCGCCGCCGAAAAGCTTTCAGGGGCCGCGGGGGCAAGCATCCGGTTCGCAACCAAACGCATGCTGCAGAAGCTTTCGGGGGCGATCGAGAACACATTGCTGCGCTTTCATAGCGCAAACCCCGCGGCAACCGGCATGTCGAAAGACGCGCTGCGCCAAGCCTGCATGTCCCGCTGCGCGCCCGACGCGTTCGATGCCGTGCTTGCGCGCGCATGCGCGGAAGGCAAATCCGTGGCCGATGGCGGCATGATAAGCCACCCGCAAGCCGGCGCCGGCGCCCGGAAGCTGGAGGAAGACAATGCCGAAAAGCTGGCCGAGCTGCTAGCTGCGGCGGGCCCGAAGCCGCCTACGGTTGCCGACCTGCTCAAGCAAGCAGATCTGGCGCCGAAGCAGGGCTACAAAGCGCTCGGGCTCCTGGAGAAACAAGGCCGTGCCGTCAAGGCCAGCGAAGAGTTCTACTTCGATGCCGGCGCACTTGCCTCGCTCGAGCAGGCGGTTCGAGACGCATTGGCGAACGGCCCCGCTTCCGCAGCCGACCTCAAAGACGCCATGGGCCTGAGCCGCAAGCACGCCATCCCCGTACTCGAGCACTTCGACGATACGGGCATCACCCGCCGCGTCGGCGACGCACGCGAATTGGCAAGCTAGCCGAAAACACCCGATCAGGGTTGCAACAATCCGGTTCAGACGCCCACCGCCGAATGCGAATCCCGTTCAAACGCACGGCGGGCATACGTGCGGCGCCTCCCTTCCGCTATATACGGAAGGGAGGCGTCGTCGCTTTCAGGGCAAATGGATAACGGACCGTCCACCCGATAGCCGGCAATGCTTCGCAAGTAAAAACGACGCATATAAAAAGGAGCCCCGAAAGGCTCCTGCTTGCGTCTTATATGGCGGAGACGCGTGCGAATCGAACACACCCGAGACGTTCTGCGCGCCTCACAACGGCTTTGAAGGCCGCGGGGCCCACCAGGACCCATCCATCTCCACGTGATTTCATCAATGATTGTACCCGAACCGTAATCTGATGCGTCCCTATTCGATAAACGGCGCCTATTTTCCAAAAAATGGTTGGATAGCAGTAGCAAATACTAGGATTCTCGCAAAAATAGGACGCCGATGAGCGTAAGCACGACCATCGCGACACCCGCCATACCCGCTGCCGCGATTACCCGCTGCTTCAGCGTAGGCCGCTCAAACCACGCGAACAGCTTATCCAACGGCCGAGTGTCGACAAGCAATGGAATCGGCCAATCCAGGGCGAGCCACACGCACACATACGATACCGCGCAAGCGACCGCAGGCAAACGAGCCATGTCCCCTTGCGGGTTCATACCGGAGGCAACGCATGCGAAGGTCATGACCACGCACCAGGCTGCCAGCAAGATATCCCAAGCAACCCCCACGCCCAAAGGCAAGCGGTGCGCAATGCCGGCCCAAAACTCCCACAGCCATCGAAAAGCGGCTTTTGGGCCATGCGCAAAAGTCTCGAATGAGCCACGCTCCTTGGTCTCGAGCGAAGCGGGTGCGCAAGGCTCCGCAACCGAAACAGCCTGCCCGACCGCATACCGGAACGCCGCGAGCATTGCAGCCACCGACCCGAAACGGTCAGCGGGATCGAACGCCGTCGCCTGGGCCACCACATCGCGTACCGATTCGGGAGCCCCATGGGCGCGTAAGCGCTGCTGCACCGTCGAGGGAACAGGCGTCTCCTCGCATAGCAGGTAGAACAGCAGCATACCGAGCGCATAGATATCGCTGCGAACATCGGTCTGACCGTAGCCGAACTGCTCGGGCGGCGCGTAGGCGCGCGTGCCGAAATGGCTGGTATCGCACACGGCGTCCTTGTCGAAGGTGCGGGCGATGCCCAGGTCTATCACCAGGACCGTGTCACCCTCCACCATGAAGTTCGATGGCTTGATATCGCGATGGATAAGCGGCGGGTCGAAACGGCTATGCAGCTCGGCGATGGCATCGCATATGCCGGGGAACAGACGCTTGGCCGCATCAAGGGACGGGCCGGTTTCGTAGAGCTCGTCGGCAAGCGTGCGTCCGGGCACGAACTCCATCACCACCGCATCCTGCTCACCCAACGAATAGCAATCGATGATGCGCGGCAGGTGCAGGAACCGTTGCCCCTGACGCTGCGCATCCAACACACGCCCGTACGCGCCGCCCAACCCCGATTCGGCTTCGAACACCTTGCGCACGTAGGGTCCTTGCTCGGCACCGTTGGCCCCGACGAAGAACACGCGCTCCGTGCGCTCGAGGCGGCCTTCCTTCAATACCGCATCGACGCGATAGCACTCATCGCGCGCAAGGCTTTCAAGATGTTGTTGGAGGGATTCATTCATAACGATGATGATGGTAGCAGATGCGCCGGCCCGCCAATGCCCGCATGCTGCAAACGGGACCGTAAACCCGACGCCTCCTGACGCCGTCAGCTACTCGGTGATGGTGTCCTCGTGGAAGGCGTACAGCTGCTCATCGACGGTTTGCAGCGTTTCGCCATGATCGATGCAGAAGATGATGATGGCATCGCGGCGGTTCTTGCAATACAGCTCGTTACAGCCGCCCGCCTGCAGCAGGCGGTTCGTCTCGCGCAGCGACAGCTTCATGGCGAAGGCCAGCTGCAGCAGCTTGTTGCGTGAAGGATTGCGCTGGCTGACGAAGATCTGATACCCGAACGTGGGGTTGATGCCGGCCCGACGAACCACCTCGGGACGTCTCAAGCCGCGTTCGTCAAGCAGCTGCTGAAGATAATCGGGCAGGCTGCGGCACGCAAGCTTGTGTTTGCTGGCGAATGCGGCAGGGTCAGGTGAATCGAGCAGCTCGCTGAGCAGGTCCTCGGTCATAGGTTCTTTCACTCGCCGCTTCCTTCTGCGCTTCGCCTGTTTTCGTTTCCTTTGTTCCATAGTAGCAAAGAAATGCCCATCGGATACAGGCGCGACCGCCCGACCCGATGGGCACGATCCTTCGCGAAACCTAGACGATATCCCAGGAAACGTCCGAACCGCGGCCGATGAAGGCGTTTTCGTACAGCACCTTCACCACGTCTCCCTCGAAGTACAAGTCGCCCGAAACCGTGCCGCCTGCGGCAAGGGTGCCAGAATGCAACGCGTTGTCGCCATCGGTGTAGAACGCTTGCGAGCGCTGGGCACCTTGGGCATCCTCGGCCTTCCAATCGTACGGATTGAACGACGCCAGGCTGTTGCCATTGTTCTGATAGGTCACGCTTACCTGCGTGATCGGCGTTCCGTCATAGTTCTGAAGCCCGGTGACCACGCCGTCGACCGTGAGCACGAGGCCGTTTTTGAGCGTAATGGAGTTGCCCGCTGCCGTTGCCTGGGCATCATCAGCGTCGTCATCAGACGCGGGGACGGTGGTCGCAGGCTGCTCGGCTGCCGACTGCGGCGCCACCGAGGTGCCGGATAGCGCATCGTCGACAGCCGAGCTGTACATGCTTTGCGTGGCCAGCACCACGGCGAATGCGATGACGTTCATCACCACGCCGGCGATGGACAGCCCCTTGCCCGACTTCCTCCCCTTGGCGCACGCGATCGTGCCGATGAGCGCGAGCACAAAGCCGATTGCGGCAAGCAAAGCCGAGAAATTGTTGATGATAGGCAGAAACGATGTCGCCAAAGCAATGATTCCCAGAACGAAGCCGGCGATTCCCAGCCCTGATTTCGACGGCTGCGCCAGCGGCGCGGCTTGCACGGTGTTGGTTTCCATGAACATTCCCTTTCCCTAAACGATGCACTGACGTGCTGAAACGATGTCAATGCTAGGGAAAGGGCTTTATGATTTCATTAGCTGGCAGCTACGATTCCGAAACCTTTTCGGCGAAAAGGGAGGGCGGCCACATGCGAACGAGACAAAACCTTCTCAGTGAAAAGGGGCCGGCTGCCACATATGAAAACAACAAAGCCCAACCGGTAACCATCGGTAACCGGTTGGGCTTTGAATGAGTTTACGAGACCCTGGGCTATCGCGCAGCTCGTGATATCGAGCGCGGTGTGCACCCGCATACCCGGGCTATCGCGATGCCGAGAACCACCAAGCGCGAATTCAGCCTGCATCTCCGGCACGCCACGCCATGCACAAGATCATGCATGGCGTGCGCAGCCAGGCAGCATCAAGCGCTGATCGCACCTGGATTCCCGGCATGCGACGCCAAACGCGCCTCGCGCCCATGCGATCAGCCTGCGATGTCGATCGTAGGCTAGGCCTGGATACCCAGCTCCAGAGCGCGCAGGTTGCCTGCCAGCTTGTCCTTCTTACGCGCCGGGACCACAGCGGCCACAGCCGCGCGGATGGTCTCCTCGCTGCAGAAGCGGGTTTCGGCGAACAGCTTGCCCACCAAGATGACGTTGGCCAGGCCCTTCAGGCCCGCCTCCTCGGCGAGGGCCGTGGCGGGCACGGCGCACACCGTGACGCCGGGCATATCCGGGATGCGCGGCACAAGCGTGCTGTCGGCGATGACCAGACCGCCGGGCTGCACGCTATGCTCGAACTTGTCGAGCGACGGCTGGTTCATAACCACGAGCACATCGGGGTTGAGCACGAGCGGGCTCCCGATGGGGTCATCGGAGATGCACACGCTGCAGTTGGCGGTACCGCCGCGCATCTCGGGCCCGTAGCTGGGAAGCCAGGAAAGCTCACGGTCCTCAAGCAGGCCGGCGTTGGCGATGATCTTGCCGGCGAACAGGATGCCCTGGCCGCCGAACCCGGCGAGCACGGCCTGCATGCAACGTTTCGGTTCGTTCATCGCGCACCCTCCTTGCCCTCGGCGCGGTTCTCGGGATGGGCCACCGGGCAGTCGGCGCTGCGCGCGGCCGCAGCCTGCGCCGCATCGGCGAACCCGTCGGCCACCACATCACGGTACACGCCCAGCGGATAATACGGCAGCATGTTCTCGCGCATCCACGCGAAGCTGTCCTGCGGCGTGAGACCCCAGTTCGTGGGGCACGTGGACACCACTTCCACCAGCGAATAGCCGATACCGTCGATCTGGTTCTGGAACGCCTTCTTGATGGCGCGCTTGGCCTGGCGCACATGCTTGGGCGTGTCCACGGTCACGCGTTCCAGATATGCCGGGCCGTCAAGGCTGCTCAGCAGCTCGCACACGCGAACCGGGTAGCCGGCGGTGGAAACGTCGCGGCCATAGGGGCTAGTTTGCGTGACCTGATTCGGTAAGCTGGTGGGGGCCATCTGCCCGCCGGTCATGCCGTAGATGGCGTTGTTGATGAAGATGACGGTGATATGCTCGCCGCGCGTAGCCGCATGTACGGTCTCGGCCATGCCGATGGAGGCAAGGTCGCCATCGCCTTGATAGGCGAACACCACGTTGTCCGGCAGCACGCGCTTGACGCCCGTGGCAACCGCCGGGGCGCGGCCATGCGCCGCCTCGATCATGTCGCAGCCGAAGAAATCCGGCGCGGTGACGGCGCAGCCCACCGGCGCGACGCCGACGGTGCGGCCTTCGATATCAAGCTCGTCGATGACCTCGGCGACCAAACGGTGCACGATGCCGTGCGGGCAGCCCGGGCAGTAGTTCGTGACCACGGGCAGCAACGACTTCGGACGCGAGAACACCACGCGGCCTTCGCCCTGTTTCTGCTCAGCCATGTTATTCACCGCCCTTCCCCGCAAGCTTGCGGATCGCGCCCAACACCTCATCGGGCGTGGGGATGATGCCGCCCGTACGTCCGAAGAACTCCACGGGGACTCGGCCGTTGACCGCCAGGCGCACGTCATCAACCATCTGGCCCATGTTCATCTCCACCGACAAGAACGCCTTCGCGCACCCCATGCAGCCTTCGATGGCGTCCACGGGGAACGGCCAGAGCGTGATGGGGCGCAAAAGACCTGCCTTGATGCCCTCGGCACGGGCGCGCACGACCGCCGAATGCGCGATGCGCGCGGTGGCGCCGAAAGACACGAGCACGATCTCGGCGTCCTCGCACATGAACGTCTCGGCACGCTGCTCGCGGGCCTTCACCGTCTCATAGCGCTCGAAACGCTCGATGTTCAGGCGCTCGAGCTCGTCTGCCGTCAGGTAGAGCGAGTCCACGATATTGTGCTTGCGCGCGCCCTTATGGCCGGTAGTTGCCCAAGGCTTCTCCGGCAGCTGCTCCACACGCTCGGGAAGCACCACCGGCTCCATCATCTGGCCGAGCATGCCGTCGGAGAGGATCATGGCCGGCATGCGGTACTCGTCGGCCTTCTCGAAGGCCAGATACGCCAGATCAGCCATCTCCTGGACGGTGGAAGGCGCGAACACGAGCACCTGGAAGTCGCCGTGGCCCATGGCGCGGGTTGCCTGCCAGTAGTCGGACTGGGAAGGTTGGATGCCGCCGAGGCCCGGGCCGCCGCGCTGCACGTTCACGATGACGCCGGGAAGGTCGGCGCCCGCCATATACGAAACGCCCTCGCCCTTAAGCGACACACCCGGCGAAGACGACGACGTCATAACGCGAGCGCCCGCAGACGAAGCGCCGTAGACCATGTTTATGGCCGCGATCTCGCTTTCCGCCTGCAGATACGTGCCACCCTCCTTGGGCATGCGCTTGGCCATGTAGGCGGCAACCTCAGTCTGCGGCGTGATGGGATAGCCGAAGAAGAATCGGCATCCGGCGCGGATAGCCGCCTCAGCCATGGCCTCGTTGCCCTTCATGAGCACCTTTTCCTGAGACATCAGCGCATCACCTCGATCGCAACGTCAGGGCACATAAGCGCGCACGAGCAACATCCCGTGCACTTGGACGCATCGATCAGCCGGGCCGGATGATAGCCCTTCGCCGTGATGCGGGAACGGTCAAGCTCGATGATATGGGCCGGGCATGCATCCACGCACAACCGGCAGCCTTTGCAGAAACCGTCATCGACCGTTATCGCTGCCATGAGCCTTCCTTTCTCGTCTGAGCCGGCACAAGCGGCCGGCATATGGTTATCGAACACTCCCCCGAAGAAACTCCTTGAACAGAGGCATGGCCCTGCCAGAATCCACCGAAACGGACCTTGCCCTTACTCCCAGGGTTTTCGCACGTGCACCGAAACAGGATAGCGCACACCCGGTATATCGGCATCTTCCAGCATGCAACGGGGCACCACGGTAAACGCCAGAGGCAAACCGGCCAGCGCGGCGACCTCCTGCGCGAACACGGCACCGCGGCTGAGCACTTCCCCGTCGGTGAAGTCGGCCAGGTGGGTGTTGTTCGCAACCGCCGTGGCACGCAGATGGCTGACCGCCTCGATCTCTCGAAGCACGGACAGCGCTTCGTGCGCATCGTGCGTGAGATTGCGGCTGCGGTTCACCACATACAACAGGTCGTAGTCCCCCTCGGCGACGCCGCGGGCGAACCTGCCGAGCGCCGTAGCGCCCACATCGTCGCCGCCTGCATCGATGAGCAGCAGCCTTCCCTGCTCCCCGCGCGCCCAATCGAGGGCGGCGGAAACCTGCCCGGAGATGGCCGGCGCATCAAGCGTAGTGCCCGCATACCGCGGGGCGATCACCTGCACGCCAGCGTCCTCGAGAAGACCACGGTAGTCGCTGCTCCGGAAATACGGGTTGACGATATCCAAGTCGGCAACCCGCACCTCCATGCCGGCATACCGAGCATCAAGGGCCAGGTTGATGGCCAGATTGGTCTTCCCGACCCCATAATGCCCTGTGATAACGGTGACCGATTTCAACCGTTTTACATCGAACTCGTTCAAGGCCGCACCTACACCAAGCCCTCGGGCACCTTGGTCTTCGGCTTGCGCTCCTGGCTTTCATCGGCCTCGCGGATGGCGGCGCGGCGGATCTTGCCGTTGACGGTCTTGGGAAGCGCGTCGACGAACTCCACGATGCGGGGATATTTGTACGGCGCCGTGCGCTGCTTGACCCATTGCTGCAGCTCGCGCACAAGCACCTCGGAACCCTCGAAACCGTCCGCCAGCACCACCGTAGCCTTGACAGCCTTGCCGCGCACGGGATCGGGCACTCCGGTAACGGCGCATTCGCGCACGGCTTCATGCTCGAGCAGCACGCTTTCAATCTCGAAGGGGCCGATGCGGTAGCCTGACGACTTGATGACGTCGTCGTTGCGGCCAACGTACCAGAGGTACCCGTCCTCGTCGACCCAGGCGGTATCTCCGGTGTGGTACCAACCGTCGTACACGGCCGCTTCGGTTTTCTCGGGATTGCGGTAGTACTCCAGCATGATGCCCGGGGCCTTCTCATGCACATCGATGCAGATCTCGCCCGTCTCGCCGACGTCGCAGCGGCTCCCGTCGCCGCGCTGCACCTCGATGGTGAACGCCGGCGAAGGATGGCCCATGGAGCCGGGCTTGGGCACCGCATGCGTAAGGTTGGCCACGGTGAGCGGAGTCTCCGTCTGACCGAAGCCCTCGAAGATAGTCAGCCCCGTGTGCTCCTTCCAGAAGTCGAACAGGTCGGGGTTGAGCGCCTCGCCGGCGGTGGTGCAATACGTGAGCGTGCTCAAATCGTGGGCATCAACGTCGGCCTGCATCATCATACGGTACATGGTGGGCGGGCAGCAAAGCGTGGTGACGCCGTAGCGGGGGATCAGATTCAAGATCTCATCGGCATGGAAGCGGTCGAAGTCGTACGTGAGCACGCACGCCTCCATGAGCCACTGGCCATAGTACTTGCCCCACACCGCCTTGCCCCAGCCGGTGTCGGCGATAGTCAGATGCAGCCCGTCGGGCTTGACGTTGTGCCAATGCTTCGCCGTGACCAGGTGCGCCAATGCGTAGTAGGAATCATGCAGCACCATCTTGGGGTTTCCGGAGGTGCCGGAGGAGAAGTACATGAGCATGGGGTCGCCGACATGGGTTTCCACGCGGGAGAATTCCTCACAGGCATTGCCTACGCCGGTGTTGAAATCATGCCAGCCCTCACGCTGCGCGGGCACGGCGCACACGCCCTCGGGGCCGGAGAGCACCGCTCCCACCGGGCCGTCGACGGCAAGCCAATTGCCATCCGCGTCCTTCTCGGTCAGGCCGCCGCCGGCGCCGTTGACCAAAAACAGGTTCTCGACCGAAGGGCAGCGATCGACCACGTTGTCCACCACTTGCGCGATGGTGCCGATGGAGGTGCAGATGACGGCCTTGATGGAGGCTCCGTTCAAGCGATACTCCAGGTCATGCTCCTTGAGCATGAAGGTAGCCGGCACCATGACGGCGCCGAGCTTGGCAAGCGCAGTGGCCACGAACCAGAACTGATAATGACGGCGCAAGACCACCATGACCATGTCGCCCTTGCCGATGCCATGCGCGGCAAGGTAGTTCGCCGTCTTATCTGACCAGCGCTTCATGTCGGCAAACGTGAACAGATGCTCCTCGCCCTCGGGGTTGCACCACATCATGGCACGGCGGTCAGGGTCGTTCTCCGCGATGTCGTCCACCACGTCGTAGCCGAAATTGAAGGTATCGGGGCACTTCACCTTGAAATCGGTGAGCACGCCCTGCTCGTCGTAGGTTTCCTCGCAGTAACGCAGATTGATGTCTCTCATGGTGTTGTCGGACTTCCTTGAAATATTGTGCGCGGAACCGGACCGCGCACGATGCGGTCGATATGAAGGTTGGTTTTTGGCAAGCAACCCTAGACGGGCGCTTGCCTAGATAATGTCTTCCTTCGCCTTCAGAACGACAGCCAGGAATTTGCACGGTGCGCCATCGATAGCGATCATGCCGTGCCCGCGTCCGGAATCATAGAGCAGCATGTCCCCGGGGCCGAGCTCCTCGGTATGCTCCTCGTACTGGAAGCGCATGCGGCCTTCCAAGATGTAATCAAGCTCCTGCCCGGCATGATACGACAGGTGGATAGGCTTATCCTGCAGCTCGGGACGGTAGTCGGCGGTGACGAAGAACGGCTCGCACAGCTTGTTGCGGTAATGCGGGGCCTTGTGCAGGTACTCAAGGCCGCTGCGGCGCTTGACGGCCAGGCCCTCATCGGCGCGCGTAAGGGTATATCCCGTCAGGTGCGGGGTTTCGCCGGTGAGCAGCTCGATGGGATCGACGCCCAGATTCGCCGCGCATTTGTACAGGAAGGTGAACGAAAGCTCCTCCGCCCCCGATTCCTGCGCCTGATACTCCGCCAGGCTACGGCCGGTGGCATCGGCCATCTCCTGCATGGTCAGGCCCATATCCTCGCGCAGCGCGCGAATCCTATTCGCCACCTCTTGATAATTCGGCTCCATGTAAACCTGACCTCCTCACGTGCAATCGCGTCTAATTCATAGTAAATGGATGGTACGCGCGAAATTGTTTCCAATATGTTTCATGCCGGCGAAGAGGCCTTCGCCGGCATGAAAACGGGGTGTTAGATTATTCTTGCGGCTTACGAACGAAGCGCACGGCGAAGTGTGCATCGGACGAGCCGGGGGCAAGGCGGGTTGCAAGGCAGTTGCGGCCGCACAGTTGGTCGAGCGTGAAGCCGGCGCCCTCCTCGCTTTCCAGGAACGCCTTCACCACGCCGGCGTTCTCCTCGCGCGTGACCGTGCACGTGGAATATGCCAGCGCACCGCCCGGGGCAACATGGCCCGCCGCAGCCTTGAGCATGCCCAGCTGGGTTTCCACGAAACCCGCCAGGTCCTCCTCGCTCGTACGCCAACGGATCTCGGGGTGACGGCGAAGCGTGCCCATGCCCGAGCAAGGGGCGTCCACGAAGATGAACGAGAACATGCGGTCGGGCATGATGTTGTCCAGCTCAAGCGCATTGCCGGTGAAGGCCTCGGTCACCACGACGCCGTACTGCTCGGCGCGCTTTTCAAGCAGGCGCGTCTTGTAGGCGTGGTTGTCAATGGTGACGTACTCCTCGATCTGCGACCCGTACTTGCGGCAGGCGTTGGACTGCAGCAGGATGGTCTTCGTGGCGCGGCCGGCACCGATCTCGAGCACGCTTTCGGGCTTCTCATCGGGAAGCACGTTGGCGGCCACCATCTGCGCGGCGGCGTCGGAGACCAAGATCTTGCCCTGGTCGAGCTGGCGGGCAAGCGCGGGCACCAGCAGGGCACGGCTTTCAGGCACGCGCAGGCAGCCCTGCACGTTCATGTCGCCGAGCGCAACCGGCTGCACTTCCTCTTCCGCACGCTCGAAGGCCTTAAGCACATGGTCATCGTCCACCTTGCAGGCGTTGACAGCCACATACAGCGGCGCCTGCTCGTTGGATGCGCGCATGAACTCGATGGCGGCCTGCGGGCCCATCTCCTCCATGAGCTTCTTGGCCATCCACGTGGGGAACGCCTGGGTACGGGCAAGCGCATCCAGGTCGGTGGCCGGGTTGCCGAACGGGAAATCGATGCGCAGACGCACGATCTTGTGCAGCACGGCGTTTGCCACGCGCGCCGCGGGGCCCGGGCTGAACGACTTCACCATCTCCACGCCCTGATCGACGGCCGCATGAGCCTCCTTGCCCAGGAAGATGAGCTCGTAGGTTGAGATCTGCAGCGCGTCGCGCGTCTCGCGGAAGATGTCCTCGGGCGTGTCGAGCGCGCGGTCGATGATCTCGTCGAGTGTGCCGCGGGCGCTCACCGTGCCAAGGGCGAGCAGCGTGGCGAACGCGCGGTCCTCAACGGACATGGTGGACTTGTCGATCACCTGGGCGATAACGTCCTGCGCGAACGCGTTGCGTTCGCGGACGGTGCGCACCACGTCGAGCGCCGCCAAGCGAGCAGGCGTTGCGTTGGACTTGCGACGCGGACGTGCCGGCTTGGCAGAACCGCGGAAGCCGCCCTTTTCGCCGCCGCGCGGCGCGCCCTGGGCGCCCTGCTCAGGCTTGCGACGAGGGTCGCGAGCGGTGTTACGGCCGCGGAAATCGGGCTTCGGCTCGCGCGCGGGGCGATCGGAGCCGGCATGTTGCGCGGTCTCGGGGCGCTGACCGCCCTCGGCGCCTTCTCGCTTGAAGTCGGGCTTGCCGTCGCGCCTGAAATCGCGCTTCGGGCCGCGATCGCCCTTATAGCCGCCACGACGGTCGTCGCGGCCGCCGTTGTAGCCGCCGCGGCGGTCGTCGCGGCCGCCGTTGCCGCGACACTCGCGCTTCTCGCCGTCGCGTCCACCCTGTCCGCGGAAGTCCCGCTTCTCGCCGTCACGGCCGCGATATCCGCCCTTGCCGCCGTCGCGACGCTGGCCGTCACGGCTACCTTGACCGCGATATCCGCCGCGACGATCGTCACGGCCGCCGAAACCGCCTTTGCTGCCATCGCGGCGCGGGCCGCCCTGACGATTGCCGTGGCCGCCGTGCTGGCCGCCCTTTCGATAGCCGCCGTTGCCGCCTTCGCGGCGCTGACGCGGCGCGCCTTCGTTGTTATGCTGTTCAGCCACGCGGGCCCTCCCAAGTCTTGGTGTCTTCCTTGATTCCCTGAATGCCCGCAGCGAAGGCCTTGGCCGCCATGGCCGCCTTGCCTGCAGGTTTCACTTCCATAAGCTCTATCGCGCCGTCCGCCGCGCCCAAGTACAAGCGTTTTGCGGCGAAGCGCACGCTGCCGGGCTCCATGCCCACGCTTACCGCGTCCGCCTGGTCGGCTGCTGCCGGTTTCGCGGCGAGCACGGTGACGTCCTTGCCCGCTACGGTCGCATGCGCCGGATGGGCAGCACTTGATGCGCGCACCTTGCGGCACGCCTGCTCAACCGTGTCGGCCGGGCTGAGAGAAAGCTCATCCTTGCCGATCTTCTCGGCGTAGGTGACGTGCTCGGCGTCCTGGCGCGTCCAGCGGATGCATCCGGCCTCCAGCTGCGAAAGCGCCGTGAGCAGCGCGTGCGCGCCCAGATCGGCAAGCAGGTCGGTGAGCAACGCGACATCCTTGTCGCCCACTTCAAGCGATCGGCACACGCAGTAATCGCCCGTGTCGAGCCCTTCCTCCATGCGCATGATGCACACGCCAGCCTCCTCGTCGCCGGACAAGATGGCGCGCTCGATGGGAGCGGCGCCACGCCAGCGCGGCAGCAGCGAAGCGTGCACGTTCAGGCAACCATGCTTGGGGATGGACAGCACCTCGGCAGGCAGCAGCATGCCGTAAGCGGCAACGCAGATGGCATCGGGCTCAAGCGCCGCGAGCGCCTGCTGCTCGTCGGCGTCGCGCAGCGTCTTGGGCGTGAACACGGGGATGCCGCGCTCGCACGCCTCGACTTTCACCGGGCTGGGCACCAGCTGCTTGCCGCGGCCGCGCACGGCGTCGGGGCGCGTATAGACGGCCACCACGTCGTGCTGCGAGGCAAGTTCGGAAAGCACCGATGCGGCGAAGTCGGGCGTGCCCATGAATACGATGCGCATGTCCCCTACGCCTCCACCGAAGTCTCGCCGGGGCGCGCACCGGCTGCCAAGGCGCGCTCGTAATCCTCAAGGGCCTTCAGGCGGGCCATGGGCTCGGCGCGCTCGAACATGGTGACGCCGTCAAGGTGGTCGGTCTCGTGCTGCAGGCAGCGACCGAGCAGCCCGTCGCCCTCGATCTCCCAAAGCTGGCCGTCAAGATCGTAGTAACGGCAGCGGGCGAACGGCGGGCGCGCGATGGGCACGGAGATGCCAGGGATGGAAAGGCAGCCCTCGTCCTCCGCGACCGGCTCGCCTTCGCGGGCGACGATGACGGGGTTGAGCATGACGATGGGCTCGCGGACGCCGTCCTCTTGGTCGCAGTCGATGACCACGAGGCGCTTAAGCACGCCCACCTGGGGCGCGGCAAGGCCGCATCCGGCGTTCTTGTACATGACGTGGGCCATCTGCTTGGCGAGGCGCTTCAGGCTCTTGTCATTGAAATCGCAGGGCTCGCACACCGTGTTGAGCAGCGGGTCTGGCGATTGCACGATTGAAAGCATATGCATTTCCTTTAGCGGGTAGGTATGGTTGGCGGCGGGTGCGCAAAACGCCCGCCTTTCTAATCTGATTATTGTGACATGCGCGCGCAGAGAACGCCCTTGCGGGTGCAAAGTTCCACAAAACCCCTGCTCGGCATGAATGGAAACGAAGGTCTGCCGAAGGCGGCCGATAAGATGATCGCACCATGCGAGCGCAATGCCGGGGAGCGCGAAAGCCCTACCTGCCAGAAGCCGAGCTTTCGGCGTGGGCCCTTTTGCGGGCTGTCAGCTCGCGCTGCATGGCGGCCACGGTCTCGAACATAAGCTCGTAGTCCTCGGGCGACATGGACGCGGGGGCCGACATCTGCGCGCGCATAGCGGAGACGGCCTCCTCCGCATCGCCGATGGAAAGCTCCTCGACCAAAAACGCCGCCAGATCCTCGGGCACCGCCGATTCGGGAACGCCCCTTGTCAGGAAGCCGGCCGCACGAGGCTCGGCCATGCTCGCCGCGCCCACGATGGCGGCCGGCGCCGCCCCAGGATCTTCGGCCAAGGTATCGAGTATGCTTGCGGATACGGCTGCGCACGCCGGATCGTGCCACTGCACCGACGCGAGCGCATCGGCGTGGACCAGGGCCAGATCGGTACGTGCAGCGCACAGCGCCAGCAGCTGACGCTCGAACCTGCGCCGGTTCATCTCAGACTGTGGCAGGCGGCGACGCGCCGGGGCGGCAGGGGCTCCGTGATCGGCACGACCGCCGGCACCAGGCGCTTCCGCATCGAAGACGCGCGGAGGCTTAAGCGCCGCCAACTGCTCCAACACATCCTTCTCATCCGCGCGTGCCCAGCTGGCGATCTGCCGTGCGTAGTCTTTCGCAAGCAGCGAATCCTTGATGGGCGCCAGCACGCTCAATGCATCGGCGACGGCGCCGGATCGGCCTTCGGCACGCGAAAGGTCCCAGTTTTCCAACCTTCGGTCGATGCCGTATTCCAGCAAGGGCTTCGCCTGGTCTATCAGGGCCTGCAGCTCCTGGCCGCCGTGGGCGTCGATGAACTCGGCAGGGTCGAGGTTGTCGGGCAGCGTGACGGCGAACAGGTCGATGCGCGCCGCGCCCGCCTCGGGCGTCATGGAGGAGTCGATGAACTGCAAAGCGCGATCGGCGGCGCGCTGACCTGCGGCATCGCCGTCGAACAGATACACGATGCGGTTGCGGGCATGGCGCGAGAGCACGCGGATATGCGTACGGGTGAGCGCCGTTCCCAAGGTGGCGACCGAATTACGGATGCCAGCCTCGTGCATGGCGATGACGTCGGTGTAGCCCTCCGATACCACGGCCACGCCCGTGGACGCCATAGCCGCCTTCGCCTTATCGAGCGCATAGAGCATGCGGCCCTTGTGGAACAGGGGCGTTTCCTGGCTGTTCAGGTACTTCGGCTCGCCTTTGCCGATCACGCGCCCGCCGAAGGCGATGCACTGGCCCTGCTCGTCTTTGATGGGGAACATCACGCGGTTGAAGAACCGGTCGCGCACACGCCCGTCGGAGCCGACGACGGCGACATTGGCTTGAATCATCTCGTTGGATTGGAAGCCCTTCGACGCCAGATGGCGCACGAGCGCGCCTTGGCCGGGCGCGAAGCCGAGCATCCAGGTTTTCGGGATATCGCCGCCAAGACCACGCTGCGAAAGGTAGGCGCGCGCGGCGCCGGCCTGCGGGCTTTTGCTGCGCATGAGCTGCATATGGAAGAACTCAGCAGCCTCCGCGCACACGGCGCGCAGCCGTGCTTTTGCGCCCTGCCCCATGCCGGGTCCACGTTTCGTCTGGTCATCGGCGATATCGATGTGGGCGCGCTCTGCCAGGTAGCGCACCGCTTCGGGAAACGACAGGTCCTGGGACTTCATAATGAAGGCGAACACGTCGCCGCCTTCGCCGCAGCCGAAGCAATGCCATAGCTGCAGCGCCGGGTCTATCTTGCACGACGGGGTCTTCTCGTTGTGGAACGGGCAGCACAGCCAAAAGTCGCGGCCGCGCTGCTTGACCGGACCCGTCTCCCCCATGATGGCGACCAAGTCGCTGGCCTCGCGGACCTTTTGGATATCCTCATCGCTGATCGCCATGGATTTGACCGAACCCCCGCCTTACTCCCGTGTGCCTGATGACGGCCGCGCGAACGCGAAGCCGTTTTCCTTTTCCGCAGAAGTATACCGCATAGAACCTATGTTCCCGTACGGGCGGAGCGTGCGATACAATAAGCGCGTAACATCTCGACATGCGGAAAGGAAGCGCCATGAGCGAACCCGCATACCTGCAGCTTGACCCCGATGTAGAGCATGCCATAGCCGAAAACCTGCGCTCCGGGCGCATGCATCCGCACAGCTTCCCCGACGAACAGGTGCTCCGGCGCGAGGACAACCCCCACGATGCGGCCACGCTGGCGCGCCCTGCGTTCTCGCGCGATATCGACAAAATCATGAACATCCCCGCATATAACCGCTATGCAGGCAAAACGCAGGTGTTCAGCCTGGTGGAGAACGACGATATCTGCCGTCGAGGACTGCATGTGCAGCTGGTGGGGCGCATTGCGCGCAACATCGGCCGGCTGTTGGGGCTGAACTGCCAGCTCATCGAAGCCATCGCGCTCGGCCACGACCTCGGGCACACGCCCTTCGGCCATGCCGGGGAGAAGTTCCTGTCAAGGTGCCTGCAAAGCCGCACGGGACGTAGCTTTCACCACAACGTGCACTCCGTGCGGGTGATGGACCGACTCTATCCCCGTAACATCAGCCTGCAGGTGCTCGACGGGGCGCTGTGCCATAACGGCGAGTTCGCCCAACAGGTACTGCGCCAAGGCGACACGGAAACGTTTGCGCAGCTCGATGCGTTGGTCAAGGAATGCGCGCTCGACGAGTCCGCCATCAAGCGCCTGCGCCCCTCCACGCTCGAAGGCTGCGTGGTCCGCCTGGCCGACATGATCGCCTACCTGGGAAAGGACCGCGACGACGCCATGGCCATGGGCGTGCTGCCTTCCCTTGACGGCTTCGAAACCGAGGTCATCGGGCGCGACAACGCGCGCATCATCAACAACATCACCGTCGACGTGGTCAACCACAGCTTCGGACAGGACGATATCCGCATGAGCCGCCAGGTTTTCGAGGACGTCAAGCGCGCAAAACGGCAGAACTACGATCGCATCTACGATTGCGAAGGCTGGCGCGCCGGAAGCGGCAACGCCGTCGGCGAGATGTTCGAGGACATGTACGACAGGCTTTTGACCGACCTGCAAACCGGTGACGAACGGTCACCGGTCGTATCGCACCACGCCAAACAGCTGGCGGCAAAGTCCCGCAGCATCACGGTGGAGGATTACCTTGCGCATACCGACCCCGATCAGGTGGTTGTGGACTACATGGCGTCCATGACCGATCGGTACTTCATGGAGCTGTACCGTTACCTGTTCCCCAACAGCGAAAAACACATCTTGGCGCGAGGATACTGCGCCGATCTGCCATCTATCGAAAGGAATGACCAGTGAAATTCGTCATCGCATCCGACCTGCATGGCGCGGCGCCCGCCGTCCGCACTTTGATGGAACGCATCAACCAGGAAGCACCCGACCGCGTGCTCCTGCTCGGCGACCTGCTCTATCACGGCCCACGCAACAACCTGCCCGAAGGCTATGCGCCCAAAGAAGTGCTCGCCACCCTTAACGGCATTGCCGAGCGCATCGTAGCCGTTCGGGGCAATTGCGATGCGGAAGTCGACCAGATGGTGCTCGATTTCCCCTGCTTGAGCGACTTTTCCCAAGTATGGGCCGATGGTCATCTGCTGCATCTGAGCCATGGGCACTTGGCAGGCAACTCGCCTGATCAGCCGCCGGCGCTACCGCAAGGAAGCGCGTTGCTGACGGGCCACACGCACATCAAGCGGCTCGAACTTGTCGACGGCGTGATGTTCGTGAACCCCGGGAGCACTTCCATCCCCAAGGACGGCTGCGCAAGCTATGCCGTCTACGAAAACGGCGCATTCGCCCTGAAAACGCTTAGCGGGGAAACGTTGCTGGAAGCAGGCTGGGAGTAACGGAGGCACCTGGCTGAACCGAAGGCACCGACCCCGGACGGGTTCAGGAGTCGGTACGCAGCGGCGTAGCCTTTATGCAAGCCGTCCTTATCTTGGGCCGCAGCTCTCAGCTGCGGCCTTTCTTTCTTTATGCGATTCGCGAGCGCTCGGCTACGACAGCCTTCCGCGCTCAACGGTGTAGGAGACATCGCAGATGCCGGCCGTGGAAGCGCGATGGCTCACCAGCACCACCGTCTTGCCCTGACGGGCTTCGAGCAATGCCCGCAAAACCGCCGCCTCGTTGAGACTGTCGAGGTTGCTGGTAGGCTCGTCGAGCAGTACGAACGGTGCATCATGCAAGAACATGCGCGCAAGGCCGATGCGCTGGCGCTCGCCGCCCGACAACGTATCGCCCAATTCGCCAACAGGCGTGTCCAGACCTTGCGGCAGACGCTCGATCAATCCAGTCAATGCCGCCTTCTCGCAAGCCTCCATGAGCTCCTCAGGGGTGGCATCGGGCTTGGCGAGCGCGATGTTATCCCCCACCGTGCCGGAGAACAGGTGCGTCTCCTGCGTCATATAGCCCTCGATGGTCCGCAGGCTTTCCGTGCTCACGTCTCGGATATCCTGCCCGGAAATGCGTATGCAACCGTCGCTTGGATCCCAAAACCGCATGAACAGCTTGCAGAGCGTCGATTTACCCGAACCGCTCCTGCCAGCCAAATGCACGATCGACCCAGGCGCCACCTCAAGGGTCACGTCCTTGAGCACCGGGCTGCCGCCGTACGAAAAGCCAACATGCTCGGCAGCCGCGCCAGAGAACGAATCCACCATGCAACCATCAACGATTTCCCGGGTTTGCGGTTGCTCGTCGAGCAGATCGAGGACGCGCGCTCCGCTTGCGAGCGTCTGCTGCAAACCGCTGCCAAGGTTCGCGACGGCGATCACCGGGCCGAAAGAAGACATCAGGGCGGCAACGCACACGAATGCCTGCCCGGAATCGATGACGCCCTGCGCGCAGAGCACGCAAGCAAGCGCGACCATGGCCACATCGAGCGCAAGAACCAGTCCGTTCGTGGCCGCCATGCTGCGCGCCGCACGGCTCTTCAAGCGATGCCCCACCTTCGAAAGCGAATCCATCCGAGCATCAAGCTGCTCGGATCGCGCATGCTCCTGACCGAATTGCAGCGTTTCGCGAAGGCCGCGCAAGCTATCGAGCACGAACGAGTTCATGCCGCCAAGGGCATCGCGCAGCTCCCTGCCGCCATCCCCCGCCGCACGCGACGCCGCCCAGGGCGCCGCAATGCCAATCAGGACGTATGCGACGAACGCGCCGATGGCAAGCTGCCAGCAGACGCTGCCGATGAAGGCGATCATTACGGCGCAGACCAACACGGCGATGAGCACCGGGGAAAGAGTATGTGCGTAGAACACCTCAAGGAGTTCGACGTCCGAGGTCACAAGCGACACCAGGTCGCCTTTGCTGCGGCCCTCGAGCTTCGCTGGGGCAAGCGTGCGCAGCTTGCCGAACACGCGATCGCGGACGAGCGCCAAGATCTTGAACGCAAGATAGTGGTTGCACATCTGCTCCCCGTAATGCAAGGGACCGCGCAAAAGGCCGCAGACGGCTACCAGGACGATGCCCGCACCCACCCCAAGCGCCGGTTCGAAACCCGCGATTCCCGTGAGCACCAAAGCGGCGCCCACCGTAAGGAAGATGGCGCACAGAAAGCCAACGACGCCCAGGATCACCGCAGCGACCATGACCGGCACTAGCGGCTTGACGAGCTTCACCATGCGGCACATGATCGAGAGGTTCGACCTAGGGCGCATCGGGGGCTGGCTAGCATGCGCAACCGTCGAATCGACGCCGGCACTTTGCGATTCCCCAGCTTCGCCAATGCCTGCCGTGCGCCGCTCGGCCTGCGACACGAACGCCTCAAGCCCCATCTGTCGGCCCCACAGCTTCGCGTACGCCCCATCAGCGCCGCAAAGCTGCTCGTGCGACCCGCTCTCGGCCACGCGACCGTTTTCCAGCACGAAGATGCGGTCGGCTTTTGCAACCGACGCCAACCGATGCGAGATCATGATGACGGTGCGGCTTTTCGCCAGCTCATGGATAACGCCGACGATGGCTTGCTCGCTGTCTGCGTCCACGTTCGAGGTGGCCTCGTCGAAGATGTAGACGGGGGTATCGTGCAAAAGCGCCCGGGCAAGGGCCAAACGCTGGCGCTGACCGCCGGAAAAGTTCCCGCCCTGCTCGGACACGGGCGCATCAAGCCCACCTGATGCACGAACGAACCCATCGATGCGGCAGCGCCGCAAAACGTCCCAAAGCTCGTCGTCGCTCGCCTGAGGACGCGCCACCAGCAAGTTCGAGCGCACCGTCCCGGAGAAAAGATAGCTGGAAAACGGGACGACGGTCACCGTTTGCGCCATGCTTTCTCGGGAAACCTCATCGAGCGGCACGCCACCGATCTCCACGTCGCCCTCAAAACCTCGATTACGCCCGCACAAGATGCCGGCCAATGTGGATTTACCCGAACCGCTCTCGCCCACGATGCCGGTGAAGCTGCCGGCAGGGGCGGCGAAATCAACATGATCGAGCACCGTGCGCTGCCCATCGTAGGAGTATGAGACACCGCGCACGACGATGCCTGCGTGCGCGGGATCTACGCTGCGCGTCCCCTGCTCGGGCTCGGGCGCATCAAGGATGGCGAACATCTTCTCGGCAACCGCCATGCCGTTCATGGCGGTATGGAAAAACGACCCCAGCGCACGCATGGGAAGGAAGAACTCCGCCGACAGGAACACCACGCAAAACGCCGCGTAGAACGGGACCTGGCCGTTGGCGAACTGCACCATCGCCGCGATGATGCCCACGGCCGCGCCACCGAAGGCGAACACATCCATCACGGTGATGGAATTGAGCTGCATGGTTAGCAGCCGCATGGTCGCCCTTCGGAAGCTCTCTGCCTGTTCGTTCATCTGGCGGTGGCAAGCCTCGTCGGCCTGATAGATCTTCAACGTGGTCAAACCTTGCAGGTTCTCGAGAAACGCGCCGCCAAGATCGGTATAGGCGCCCCAATAGCGCCCCATTACGCGCTTGGCGATCTTCTGCACCGCCACGATGGAGATAGGGATCAACGGCACGCATATCAGCAAGGCCACGGCTGCGGGCAGGCAAAGCGGGGCCAGGAACGCGAACACGGTCAGCGGGGCCAGCACAGCATAGAGCAGCTGAGGGAGATACTGTCCGAAATAGCTTTCCAACTGCTCGCAACCCTCAACGCTGACCTGCACCGCCTCGCTTGTGGCGATGTGCTCGGAATAGCCGGGGCCCATGCGCACCAGCTTGTCGTACACTTGACGGCGAACCGAGCGCTTTGCGGCCATAGCGGCCGCCACCCCCATGCGCTGCGCGAAGGTCAGGCACGCCACACGCACTGCGATAACGACAACGCCTGCGCCCAGGAGCATCGCAATCCAGCCATCAACGGTGACACCGTCGAATAGACGCTGCAAAAACAACCCAATGAGGAGCATGAGCACGACGTTCGCCACAAGTGCCACCCATTGCGCCACCACGTTGCGCACGACATACCGCATAGCCTGCGGCACCATCGATATCAACCGTTTATTGAACACGGAAATGGCTTCCTTTCGATCTCGAAGACTGCACAGCGCCGACTGCGGCGCATCAACCTCGATTCAAGCAGTCGAATCGTACCATTGGGAAACTTTGATAACCAGAACAAACTATCGGATATCGATAATTGTTACACAAGACTAATCTATCATGCGAAAAAAGCCCAGCGCATGCTGGGCTAATCTATTCGATATGCCATTGCAGTTCGAAAATCCGCTTGCGGAGCAAGCGTGTTCAGGAGCCCCCTACCGAGCCCTCCTGTTCTTCTGATGCAACATAATCAAGCCTTTAAGCGTGAGCTGATCATCGGCAACCTGGATACGTCGAGAAAGCCCTGCCATGGCCTGAGCGTCATCGCCGGTGGCGACAACGCGCGTTTCGTAGCCAAGTTCGTCCCAAACGGCTTGGATCAGGCCGTCGATACGGGCGACTTCGCCGATAACGATACCCGCCTGCATGGCATCGCGCGTTGATTTGCCGATGATGGTCCGGGGCGTATGCAGCCCGATGACAGGGAGCTGGGCAGCGGCATTCGCCACCGCACGGGCAGCCAAACGCAAGCCCGGAGCGATAAGCCCACCCTGCACGACGCCCGCATCGTCGATGACCTCAAGCGTAGTTGCGGTCCCGAAGTCAACGACGATAAGCGGGAATCCATACAGCTGCTTTGCAGCCACGCAATCGGCCACACGATCAGCGCCGAAATCCGCAGGGCTGTTCAAATGCAGCTTCAAACCGGATTTCAAACCCGGTCCCACCACTAACGGACGTATGCCGCAAAGCACAGACAATGCCTCTACCCAAGCATCGGTAAGCCCGGGAACCACGGAAGCCACAATGGCGTCGCGTACTTGCGCATCATATCCGCGTACCCGCAAAAACGACGTCACGCACAGAAGCGCCTCATCAGCGGTCAAGCGATCAGGAGTGGTCACGCTCCATGCGGACAAAAGGTCCCGTTCGCAGGCTAGTCCTAGATTGGTGACGGAGTTCCCGATATCAACGACGAGGATTACCCCGGATCCGCCTTGATTCGAACGCGCCATCATGCGACCGCCTTGCTGTCCTTGTCCCCCTTGATGACCCTGAACGCCACCGCTCCGACAATCCCGCCTACAATGGCGAAAGGCAACCAGCTAAAGCCAAGATCGGTGAAGGGAAGTGCCTTGATAGCGGGCAGCACGCCATAGGTGTCATCAATCGTGGTGAGCAGGCTGATGACGAACGCCCCGAGGGCGGCGCCCTTGATCGGCCATGTGGTGCCCATCCGCTTCTTGAACAACACCATGACCACGCACACCATGAACGGCGGGCAAACCACCGACAGGATAGGCGCTGCGAACGCCACGATGGCGTTCAAACCCAGATTGCAAATGGCGAAGGACACCAAAACGGTAACGATGACGCCAGTGCGATACGAGATTTTGCCGTGCGTGGTGCGCTCGAAGTACGATGCCGATGCGCCGGTAAGGCCGATCGCAGTAGTCAGGCACGCAAGCCCGACGATGATGCCGAGGATGATCACGCCGGTGTTGCCGAGCAGATGCTTGGTGATCTCCACGATAAGGGTAGAACGGTCCATGCCTGCCCCGAAGGCAAGCGCGCTCGAGGCGCCTAGGTAAGTCAAACCACCATAGATGACAGCCAAAAGGGCACCGGCAACCACGGAAGCGCCCGCGATGACCTTGAGCTGATCCTCACGGCGCGTATAGCCCGCAGTGCGCGCCGCGTTCTCCATGACGATGGCGAAGCCCACGCAGGCGAGCACGTCCATTGCCTGGTAACCGGCCAAGATTCCATCCTGCGCGGCGTGGCTGGAAAGCGGGGCCCCGATCTCACCGAGCGGGTACACGACGCCGGTGACGATAATAACGAACACACAGAGCACCAACAGCGGGGTGAGCACCTTGCCGATGATGCTGACCAAACGCGTTTGGCGAATGGAAAGCGCAAGCACCACCGCAAAGAACAGCGCGGAAAACACCAACATGTTCACAGAATCGCCGAACAGCGGGATGATGGACATCTCGTAGGTGGTAGCGGCCGTACGCGGCTCGGCGATGATCATGCCGGTGCACAAGATGACGGCAGTGTTAAGCACCAACCCCGGCACTCGCCCCAGCGAGCCCTCGACGGCTGCGTTCGCCCCGCCTGCAGCGTTGAGCGCGAAGATGCCCAGACAGGAAAGCGCCACGTCGATCAAGATGAAGCACAAAAAGCCGATCACCCAATCGGTTCCGCTTTCCATGCCCAAAAACGGCGGGAAAATAAGGTTCCCAGCACCGAAGAACATGGCGAACAGGGCCAGTCCGGTGACCAAAGTGTCTTTCTTCAAGAATGCTCCTTTATGGAATTGCGTTCGAAATGCCTATTATGACGCAATCCAAATGAAAAAAGAAGCCGGCAACTCGGCGCGATTCCAAAACGTTGCAACAAAAAAGACCTGCGCGAGCAGGCCTTTTCGCTTAACGCTTAATTGAACTTGAAAATCCTCTGAGCCACATGGTACCCGGTGATGCCGATCTTGCGCCCCAGGTTCGTGGGCAGATTCGTGCCCATATTCAACACGCTGTGCCTCACGCGGCGGTACACATCGGAGTTGTTCTCCTTCAGATAACGCCAAATCGCATCGCGCTCATCCTCGGCGTCGACGGTGTTGATCATACGCAGGAAGATGCTGCAGATGCACATCATCATGGACAGGTAATTCTCCATGTAACGCTCCAGACGCTTCTCGGGCACATCACCGGGAAGCTGCACGGCATCGATCATGATGCGCGCGACGCGCAGCTGCTGATCGATGCGGCTCATCATGACCGACTCATTGACGCTTTGGTCGTCGCGGCCGATGAAATAGCGGTACATGTCAACATCAAGGTAGTAGATGGTCTTGACGTGCGGCAGGGGCACGTACACGAAGATGTTATCAACATAGAAGGTGTGCTTGGGCAGCTGAAGGCCCATGCCGCGCAGCAGCTCGGTGCGGTAGATGACCGAGTGCATGAGCAGGTATTGGCTGGGGTTGAAATGCCCCACCTCGGACCATCCGAACTCGCGCCCCTCGGGGAACACGTTGCGGTAATGCATGATGGTGCGCGTGCTCTCGTGCACCTTCTCATACACGTAGTTGGCGATGACCAGATCGGTCGGGGCGGTACGTCCCACCTGGCTGCGCACATATGCCATGACATCCTCCATGGCGCGGCGATCAAGCCAGTCGTCGGAATCCACCACCTTGAAGTACAGGCCGGAAGCGTTCGCCAAACCGGTGTTCACCGCTTGCCCGTGGCCGCCGTTTTCCTGATGGACGGCCTTGATGATGCCCGGGTGAAGCTGCTCCCAGCGATCGGCCTTTTCCGCGGTATCGTCTTTGACCGACCCATCGTCGACGATGATGATCTCGATGTCATCGCAGCCCTTATCGCCTCCGCATGCAAGGATGGACTCGATGCACTTATCCATATATGCCGCGGAGTTATAGCACGGAATGGCGAACGTGATGCTTTTCATGCCTGTCCTTTCCTGAAAGCAACGGCGAAAACGAGATCGGGAACGCGCCGTTCAAATGGTTCGCTCGCCATTTTACCGGTAGAGATGCACACGGCTGTCCCCCTGCGGGGACATTATGGATAAAATCCAAGTGAACCGCTTGGGCGCCGTATAAACCAAATATCTCTTGCGGCAACGGCGTCCGACACATCGCGAAGAAAGGGAACGAACATGAGCTCGTTTTTGGACACCATGCTTGCACGCGCCAAAGCCGACAAGCAGACCATCGTGCTACCCGAGGGCGACGACCCTCGTACGCTCGAAGCGGCCGAAACCATCCTCGCGCAAGGCGTTGCCAACCTGATCATCTTGGGCAACGTTGCCGCCATCAAGGAATCGGGGCGCAAACTCGACGGCGCCACGCTGATCGACCCGCAAGACTCCGAACTGCACGACGAGTTCGCGAACACCCTGTACGAACTGCGCAAGCATAAGGGCATGACGCCTGAGAAGGCCGCCGAGCAAGTGCGCGATGTGCTGTTCTTCGGCGTGCTTATGGTGAAAACCGGGCGTGCCGACGGCATGGTGTCCGGCGCCTGCCATTCCACCGGCGATGTCCTTCGTCCCAGCCTGCAGATCCTCAAAACCGCTCCGGGCGTGAAGCTGGTCAGCAGCTTCTTCATCATGGTGGTGCCCAACTGCGAGTACGGACAGGATGGCACCTTCCTGTTCAGCGACTGCGGCCTGGAAATCCAGCCCGACGCCGAGAAGCTCGCGCATATCGCCGTCAACTCCGCCCAGTCCTGGAAAACCCTTATCGGCACCGAGCCGGTTGTGGCCATGCTCTCCCACTCCACCTACGGCTCCGCCAAAAACGACGACGCCAACAAGGTCGTCGAAGCAGCAGCCATCGCCCGTGAGCTGGCACCTGAGCTGGCCCTTGAGGGCGAGATGCAGGCCGACGCCGCCATGGTGCCGTCCGTGGGTGCCTCGAAGGCCCCCGACAGCAAGGTGGCCGGCAAGGCGAATTGCCTGATCTTCCCCGACCTTGACGCGGGCAACATCGGCTACAAGCTCGTGCAGCGCCTGGCGCATGCCGAGGCGTTCGGCCCGGTCACCCAGGGCATCGCGGCTCCGGTCAACGACCTGTCCCGCGGCTGCACCGCGCATGACATCGAAGGCGTCATCGCCATCACTTGCGTTCAGGCCCAGGCGAAGAAGGCCGCCGAGGCCCAGTAGCCCAAGCTAAGGGCAAAGCCGCTCGAGCAATCGGAACCTGGCACCGAAACCGAAGCGCCCCGCTTCCCAAGCCAAACACGACGTTCGGGAAGCGGGGCCTTCTTGTCGAATCCGCAGATAGCCAGACCGCCGAAAGGCCCACGCAAACCCGCATGCCTCGAAGGCGCTGACGGCCCTTCGGCGCTTCTATCCGCAAAAAGACAGGCGCTCGCGGCGCGCGAGATTCAAGGCAATAGCAGCTGCTACCCGAAACGCCCAGTGAGTCCAATACCCAGCGTGCGCAACCCACAACCTAGGTCCAAAAGAAAAGCCCTCTGACGAGGGCTTTTCAACATCGCATATTATGCAACGCCTTGTTGTTTCGCAGACAGAGCGCTTTACGGTTGGATGCCGACCATTTGGTCGTGCACGATCTCGTAGGTGTCGCGCGCGATCATGTACTCTTCATTGGTGGGAATGATGATGATCTGCACCTCGGAGTCATCGGTGGAGATGATGCGCTCGAAGCCGCGATGGCGGTTCTTCTCCTCGTCAAGCACGATGCCCAAAGGCTGCAAACCGGAGAAGATCATTCGGCGCATCTTATCGCAGTTCTCACCGACGCCGGCGGTCAGCACGATGGCGTCCACGCCGCCCATGACGGCGATGTACTGGCCGATATACTTCTTCACCGAGTTGGAGAACATGTCGTATGCCAGCATAGCGCGCTCGTTGCCCTCTTCGGAGGCGGTGCGCACACTGCGCAGGTCGTTGGACACGCCGGAGATACCGAGCAGGCCCGACTGCTTGTTCATGAGGTTGTTCATTTCCCCGGCGGTCAGGTTCTCGTGCTCCATGACGAACGGCACGATGGCCGGGTCGATGGCGCCGCAGCGGGTGCCCATCATCAAACCGTCAAGCGGGGTGAGGCCCATGGATGTATCCACGGCCACACCATGGTCGATCGCCGATGCCGAGCAGCCGTTGCCCAGATGCAGCGTGATCAGCTTCAGATCCTCAAGGGGCTCGTCGAGAACCGCGGCAGCACGCTCGGAAATATAGCGATGCGAAGTGCCATGAGCGCCGTACTTGCGGATGGCGTACTTCTCGTAGAGCTCGTAAGGGAGCGGGTACATGTACGCCTTCGGCGGCAACGTGGTGAAGAACGAGGTATCGAACACGGCAACCATGGGGATGCCGGGCATGTGCTTCATGCAAGCATGGATGCCCATAAGCGCCGCACCGTTGTGCAACGGCGCCAGCTCGGCAAGCTCGTCGATCTTCGCGATGACCTCATCGTCGATGAGAACGGAACGATCGAAGTATTTGCCGCCCTGCACGATGCGGTGACCGACGGCGTCGATCTCGGACAGCGAAGCGATAGCGGCGCCCTCGCCCGAGACCAGGGATTCCAGCACGAGCGCCATAGCGTCGTCGTGGTCCGCCATCTTCGCGTCGATGACCACTTCGTTATCGTCAAGACCGTGCTTGTGGAACGCCTCGGCCGAACCGACGCGCTCGCAAATGCCCTTGGCCATGAGCGTATGCGTTTCAACATTGATAAGCTGGTACTTCAGCGAAGATGAACCCGCATTGATAACCAAAACGTTCAACGGCCTGCCTCCTTACCAAAAGATTTCGAGCACTCATTGTAGATGCAAAACATGCCGCACGTTGCTGCAAGCGGCGCCCGCGCGGCACTCTGTCGGCAAGCGGCGTTACGAAAGCGTGGTATCGCGCTGTTCGTCCGATACCTCCGGCTCAAGCTGGCCCATGAGCACGTCGACCTTCTGCTGCGCCGTTGCCAGGCGGCCCTGCAGGGCGCGCAACAGCGCAACCCCGCGCTCGTAGCTGGCAAGGCTGTCCTCCAGCTCGAGCGTGTTGGATTCAAGCACGCCGACGATGCCGTCCAGCTCCGCCATAGCCTCGCGAAACGTCAGATCCTCTACCGGCTTCAAAGCTTCATTGCCCATTTTATGATTCCTTCCCCGTAAAGCCATCTTCATCGGCGCGCCGGACCCCCGACACGCTGCACTCGATCACGCCGTCCGATACCGTCACATCAAGCTTCTGCCCCGCCTGGGCTTGCTCGACCGATTTCACCACGCCACCGTCGCCGTCACGGGCGATCGAGTAACCCCTGCCGAGAACCGCCAGCGGCGATAGCGCATCAAGCTGCGCGGCCGAAAGGCCCGCCTGCCGGCGAAACGGCTCAAGCAGCTGGCAGCCCGCCGCGCGCAAACGCCGCTGTTCGTGATCGAGCGCGACGCGTTGCCGCTCGCATGCCTGCGGCAGCGCCCGTATCAGCCGTTCGCGAGCGCGTTGCGTTTGCGTCGTCGGCGCGTCGACAACCTGCGAAAGCGCATGCGTCAAGCGCTCGCGTTGCCGCTGAACGGCGGCTGCATCGAGGGCCAAGACGCCGGGAAGCGCCGAACCCAAACGCTCGCGCAAACGATCGACCTGCGCACGGTCGCGATCCAGGCTAGAGGGCAACGCCCTTGCCAGCCTGTCGGCGTGCAAATCGACACCCTGCGCCGAAGCCGCCAGCAAAGCGTTAGGGTCGCAAAAGACCGGGCGGCTGGCAATGCGTCCAACTTGCGCGGCGCTGCCCTCAAGAGCACGCCGAATGCAGGTATCCAGGCTGCCGCGACGCGCACCGAAGAGCGCATCAAGGTTCTCGCGGGCGGGGCTCACCGCCTCGGCGGCGGCCGTGGGCGTTGAGGCGCGCACATCGGCGACCATGTCGGCGATAGACGTGTCTGGTTCATGTCCGATGCCCGTAACCACCGGCACGGGGCATTTGACGATCATACGGGCCAAGAACTCGTCGTTGAACGGCATAAGGTCCTCATACGATCCGCCGCCGCGCACCACGAGCACCACCTCGGCGCCGGCGTGGACCACGGCGCGCATGCCCTCCACGATGCCGGCCGGGGCCTGCGGACCCTCCACCGCCACGCCGGAGAACAGCACCCGCGCCACAGGGAAACGGCGGCGCAACGTGCGCAGCACATCGTGCACCGCATCGCCGCGCGGGCTTGTGACCAAGCCGATGGTAAGCGGATATGCAGGCAAGGGCAGCTTTCGCGCGGGGTCCGCAAGGCCTTCGGCTGACAGCTTCCGGGCAAGGTTGGCCACCTGCATGCGCAATTGGCCCTCGCCCACCGGCGCCAACGAGAACACATCGAAGTTCATGCGCCCTTTCGCCGCATACAGCGTGAACCTGCCCGTCAGCTCCACCAGCTGGCCGACCGTCACCTGCACGCCGGCGGCGCGGAAACGGTTGTTCCACATCATGCACGGAAGACTTGCCGACTTATCTTTGACCGTAAAGTACACGGCCTTGTACCCGGGCTTGTTCGACAGCTCGGAAATCTCACCGACCAGGCGCACCGTCACGCCTTCGAGCGCCCCTTTCGCCAGCTGCATGGCAGCGGATACCGACATGGCACGCGAAGCGGATTCCTGCGTTGCCGCTCCCCCGTTACGCGAAGTCGCGTTCGCACCCGCCGCCTTATGCGCTCCGAACGCGGCAGCACAGGCGCGGGCCGCCTCCTCGGCGTTTCGCGCCTGGCCCGAGGAAGCCCCCGAGTTAGCAAAAACGCCGCGGGGTCCTCCCGCGGCGCCGTTATATGATCGATCGTAGGCCACGTTGCTACTCGTCACGGGACTGCAGCAGCCACAGCAGCTGCAGGATGGACGTCAAAGCGGCGGCAACGTAGGTGAGCGCGCAAGCGCGCAGCACGGAATACGCCCCTCCCTGCTCGGCCTGCGAGATGCCCTGGGTCTTGAGATACGCAAGGCCGCGACGCGACGCATCGAACTCGACAGGCAGCGTGACCAGCTGGAACAGCACCACCACGGCGTACATGATGATGGCGAGCGTGGTAAGGCCCGACAGCTGCATGAAGATGCCGAACATCAGCAGGAACACCCAGGCGTTGGAGGCGAAGTTCACCGCCGGCACGAGCGCGCCGCGGATCTTCATGGGGGCATATCCCTGCGCAAACTGGATGGCGTGGCCGGCCTCGTGGCACGCCGTGGCGATGGCGGTGATGGAGGTTCCGCCGAACGCATCAGGGTCCAAGGTGATGGAGTTGCTGCGAGGGTCGAAATGGTCCTGCTGCGGGCCGCCGCGATACACCTGCACGCCGTGGACGCCGTTTGCGGCGAGCATCATCTCGGCCATCTGCGCGCCGGTGACGCGCGTGGACGCGGGAACGTGCAGGTATTTGTTGATCTGGCGGTTCACGTACCATGACGCGCCCATGCCGATGACCATGGTGACGACGATCAGGCTCAAATAGCTCATGCTCATATGGGTGATGCAACTCCTATCGAAAGCGTACGGCGCATACCCTGCGCCACGGGCGCGGCCGCAAGGCGGCGCGCTTGGTTCAACGAACCAAAAGTATACCGAAGCGAAACCCCTAGCCCGCAGCTTCACGAATGTTCCCGCGAAACGTTCGCAATCCGTTACCGGAAACGCACCGCATTCGCCGCGTTCAAATTATCGTGCAAGGCGGCGACGCGCTAGCTACTCTTCGCCATCCAGACGCGTGACGCGCAGATCATGGCCGCTCAAGGACAGCACGAGCTTGCCTTCGAGCAGCTCGATGAGCTCCTCGCCCACGAGCGCCCGGCGCCATCCGCGCAGAAGGTCGATGCCTTGACGATATCCGCGGGCCATGCGCACCAGGTCATCGTGGCTTGCCAGCGTAGGGAAAGCCACGCCGTTCTCCTTGGCGCGCAAGCGCACGAGCGCGCTCATAAGGTCGAGCGGGGCATCCACATTAGGCTCGTTGCGCCCGCTGCGGTCGAGTTCCGGCCAGCTTTGCGGACCGGATTCCAACGCCTTCTTCATAAGACCGGCAACCGTTCGAGCATCGCGGGTGTTGAGCTTCTCGCGCATGCCGCGCACCATGAACAGCTCGTCGATGGTACGGGCCTCGCGCTTGCACGCCTCCACGATCTGCTCGTCGGTGATGACCCACTTACGCGGCACGTTGCGCTTCTGCGCCGTGACCTCGCGCCATGCAGCCACCTCGCGCGCCGCCGCCAGCTGCTTTCGCGAAAGCTGGCCGACGCGCTTGAGCCTGCGGTAGCGTTCGCGTTCATCGGATTCGAAACGCGCAGGATCGCACATCTCGGCGAACTCGGGATCGAGCCAATGGAGGCGCCCTTGGCGCTCCAATTCCTGCTTCATATGCTCGTACATGCGGGGAAGATAGATGACGTCATCGGCGGCATAGCGCAGCTGGGATTCCGACAGGGGGCGACGCGACCAGTCGGTGAAGGAATCGACCTTCTTAAGCGCCACGCCGCACTCGGCGCCGACCAAGGCCCCATAGCCGATCTGCTGCGTGTGCCCCAAAAGCGCCGCCGCAACCTGCGTGTCAAACAGCGGCTGGGGCAGCACGCCCACCTCGTGCCATAAGATCTCAAGGTCCTGCCCGCCGGAGTGCAGCACCTTCATGACGCCGGCATCCTCGAGAAGCGGGGCCAGCACATGCAGGTCTTCTATGCAAAACGGGTCGACCACCGCCACCTCATCGTCGGTGGCGAATTGGATCAAGCACAGGCGCGCATAATAGGTCTTCTCGCGTAAAAACTCGGTGTCGATGGCAAGGACGCTTGAGCAGCGTGCTCGCTCGACGAACGCCTCCAGTGCTTCTTGATCTTCGATATACACCCGGTAATTCCTCACGTTCATATCGTTGTGCTTTATGATGTAAGAATACCGCAACGGAAGGGAAAACCGTGAAACTGCTTGTCATCAACAACCTGGCATCGGGATACGGCGAAGGAGCCATCTACGATTTCATGCGCAGCTTCGCCGCCGACGGCGACGATATCTGCATGCGCTGCACCAACGGCACCACCCCGATAAGCACGCTGCTCGACGATGCGAAGGACTTCGACGCCGTGATCGCGGCGGGCGGCGACGGCACCGTGGCCACAGTGTGCTACCTGCTGGCCAACACCGGCATACCCGTGTTGCCCTTCCCCGCAGGCACGGCCAATCTGCTGGCCCTGAACCTTGCAAGCCCGCTCGAGCCCCATGCGCTTGCAAAGATGGTGCGCGCCGGGCAGACCCTTGATTTCGACATGGGCGAGATCTGCGTGGACGGCAAGCGCTTCGGTTTCTCCATCATGGCCGGAGCGGGTTATGACGCCGTCATCATGCGCGGGGCCCAGCGCGGCAAGCGCCTGTTCGGCCCCATGGCCTACCTCCAGTCGGCGGTGGCCAACGCCATGCCGCAGCAGTCGAAGTTCACGCTCACCCTGGACGGCCGTCAGGTGCAAAGCGAGGGCCTCGGAGTGTTGCTGGTGAACTTCAGCAAAATCCAGTTCGATATCACGGTCACGCACGACAACAAGCCGCGAGACGGCGAGTTCGACGTGGTGGTGCTGAAAGCAAAGACCGCATTCGACCTGATACCGGCCGCCATCGCAGGCCTTTTGGATCGAGACGGCGAATTCCCCGACCGCACGGATGCGCTCGAGCTCTTCCGCGCCAAGGAGGTCACGATCGAAGCCGGCCCGGCCATGGAAGTCCAATACGACGGCGAGGCCACCGGCCTTTCCACGCCGTTTTCCGCGCGGATCCTGCCCAGGGCAACGCGCCTGTTCATCTCCGATGAAGGCTACTCGCAGTTCAAGAAACAGTAGCGCCGCAAGACGGATGAGGCCCTGCAGGTTCGATCCTGCAGGGCCTCATCCTTTCGGGCTTACCACCCGGAACCGCCGCGCGGACGCTATCCCGCGAAAGAGCCCGTCGGCCGCACACGGAGTCCGACGGGCGTTCAAGCTTGCCTTGACGCTATCAGGCTAGCTGTTCAGTGCCTCGCCCTTGCGAGGCTCACCTTCGAGCTCCTCGCTCCTGCGCTGCACGCTTTCGAGCTCCTCGTTGTTGCCGTGCTCGCTTTCCAGATCCTCGCTCTTACGCTCTTCCTTCCATTTCGCCAGATTCGAGTTATAGCGCATTTGAATCAGCTCCAGCACCACCGCGAACACCATGGCGCAGTACACCATGAGCTTCTCCATATGCATGTCCAGCACCTCGATGCCGGAGTTGATGCCCAGCGAATCGAAGAACAGCAGCAAGCCGATAACGGTGATGAACACCAAGGCCAAGATCTTCATCTCCGTGTGCCTGTTGATGAAATCGGCGATGGCATCGATGAACACCATCATGATGACGATGGCGAAGATGACTGCCATGATCATGATGATCAGATGCTCCGCCAAACCCACCGCGGTGATGACCGAATCGATGGAGAACACCAGGTCCATAACCATGATGGTGGCGATAGCCTGGCCCAGGCCGATGCGGTGCAGCTGCTTGTGCTCCTCGGAATGCGCGGCCTTCTCCTCGGTCAAGGCCAGCACGTCGCGAAGCTCGTCGATGCCCTTGTAGATGAGGTATGCGCCGCCCGCCAGCAGCACCAGGTCGCGCACGTTGAACGCATGCTGGAAAAAGCCCAGGTCCAACGTGAACAGCGGTTTGGTCATATGCACCAAATAGCTTGCAAAGCACAAGAAGATGCAGCGCGATATCATAGCGCCCAGCAAACCGAGCTTACGACCGATATGCTGGTGCTCGGGCGCCAAGCGGTTGGTGGTGATGGAGATGAACACGATGTTGTCCACGCCCAGCACCACCTCCAAAAACATCAGCGTCAGCAGGCTGATCCAAGCTTCGGGCGTTGCGAAGATGGAAAGATCCATTGTCATTGCTCCTTTATGTCGTTTCGTCCGATCCAAAGCGCGCCGTTGCGGACGGCGCGCGGTTTACCCCGCCTCATCAGATGAGCAGCGCAACAAAAAAAGACTCATGGCGCAACGCTTTGAAAACGTTGCGCCATGAGTCTTGCAATTTCAGGTACGCCAGACCGTTGCCGGCCACGATGTTGAACGCACCGCAGGTATGTCCTGCCAGCTACTCCCCCATGGGCATTCCGTAGGCTACCATGAGCGCCCCCTTAGGGCAATGCTATACTTACCCACGCACACAAACCGACTAAAAACCGACAGGCAGGTACCCATGTCGTTATTCCATCGCCATACCGATTATTCCATCGAACAGGGCAATATCCGCTACATGGACGGTTCAAGCCTGCTGCGTCCCATGGACATGCCGCGCAGCCAGCAGATCGTCATGGCGGTTTTCGTCGTCATCGCCGTGATCATCGGCGTTCGCCTGGCAGCCGGGGCCATCACCGCGGTGAACGATTCAAACGCCCAAAGCCAAGCAAGCGTCGAGGAGAACCTCTCGCGTACCGTCAGCTACAACCTCCCCGTGCTCACGCAAATGGCGGATATGGACGACCAGGCCATTCTGGATTCGCTTGCCGCTGCCGGCTACACCGTATATAACCAAACCGCCGAAGGCACCGCCGGGCTTGACCTGGTCAAGCTTCCCGACGACGTTACCGTGGCCGATGCCGCGGCCATGTACGCAAAGGGCGTTGGCAGCCTTTCGGCGTCTCAGGCGGCCCTGCTGCTCAACGGCAGCTGGACGCTAACCGTCGACCGCTCCGATACCTTGACCATGGCGGTCAAGTACGCCGACTTCTCGTCAAGCACGCTCGAGGCCGCCATCCAGGCAGCCGTCGCCGCCGAGGGATTCCAGGCCGCAAGCACGTCCACGGACACTGACGAGGTGGGCAACACCTTCCAAACCGGCACCGTCGACATCGATGACGTCACCTACACCTGGCGCGTGTCCGCGGCCCCGCTGTCGGACAAATACGACATCAAAGGCCTGCCGAGCACCGCAGCCTACGTGGGCATTCGCCTGACGGCCATGTAGAACGGCCCCCTATGCAGCAAGACACCCCGCAGATCGCGAAACGCCGAGCTCGCGAAGAGAAGACCATCTCGCAGATGGTGGCGCTGTACTGTGCCGGCAACCATGAGCCTGCCAGCAGGACCGGAACCGCCGTATGCGGCGAAGCCGTGTGCCGGGAATGCGCCCAGCTTGACGAATACGCGGCGTTGCGCACGCGCAGATGCCGCAAAATGCACGTGAAGACCAGCTGCGACGCCTGCGAGAACCACTGCTACAAGCCGGAAATGCGCGAGCGCATCCGCCAAGTGATGCGCTACAGCGGCCCCCGAATGATGACGAAGCACCCCATTGCCGCCATCAGGCATTTGCTAGGAAGGTGAAACCGAAACGGCCATGCGATCGCACGGCCGTTTCCTTATGCCCGCAAACCATGGCGCCTATCCCCTAGGATGCGCCCTATGGTGTTCGGCGCCCAATCGCTCGGGAGTGGTATGCGTGTAGACCTGCGTAGTAGACAGGCTGGCATGCCCGAGCATCTCCTGAACGCTGCGCAAATCGGCGCCGCCGCTCAGCACATCGGTGGCGAAGGTGTGACGCAGGTCGTGCGGCGTGATGGCGGACGGAAGCCCCGCAGCGGCAAGCGCCTGCTTGAACATCTTGCGCATTGCATCGGTGCCCATTTGGTTGCCACGCGTCGAGACGAAGAAATACGGGCATTCCTTCTCCTTGACGAGCAAGGGTCGCGCGAACAGCAGATACGTACGCATGCTCGAGAGCGCAAGGTCGTGCAAAGGCACGATGCGCACCTTGGACCCCTTGCCGAGCACACGGCATTGACCCTGATCGAAATCGACCGCGGAAAGCAATAGCCCCGAAGCCTCCGATACGCGCGCGCCGCACGCATACAGAAACTCGAGCAACGCCTGATTGCGCATCTCCGAAGGCGTGCGCTCATCGCGTCCTTGGGAGTCAAGCCGTTTGCTGTATACGCCCAGCAGCGCGGCAACATCCTGAGGACGAAGGTGATGCGGCAGACGCTGCGGCTGCTTGGGGCCCGAAAGCGCGCTGGCAGGGTCCTCGGACACAATCCCGTTGACGTTGAGCCACTGAAAGAAGGTTCGCACGGCTGACAGGCGACGATTCACCGTCGCGCGCGAATACTGCGCCTGCTCAAGCTGGCTTAAGTAGCGACGAAGTTGCCGGTGGGTGGGATGCAGGCCATCGACGCGGGTGCGCTTTGCCCACCTAGCGTAATCGAGCAAGTCGATTCGGTACGCGCGCAACGTGTTCGCAGAGGGGTTGCGCTCGGTACGCCACGAGCCGATGAAGCGCTCGATAGCCGAGAACAGATGCGCATCCACATCTTCCGGGGCCGTATCACCGCACGTGGCTTCGGCCTTAGGCGTCATACCCAGCAGCTTCCCCCGCGCAGCCCAGAAGCCCGCATGCGCGCAACTCGTCGCAATAACGCTCAAGAGCCTGCGCTCCGCGCTCGGCATAGGCCGCATAGCGTTGCCCCTTGTTGCGGATTCGCTGCTCAAGCGGCTCCATAATGCCGAAGTTCACATGCATGGGCTGATAATCGACGGTGTCAGGGCTCGTGGCGTATGCCAGCAACGCTCCGAACGCCGTTTCCGCCGGCAGCTGCGGAGCCTTCACGCCACCGAGCAGCGCGGCCACATGCAGCGCCGCATGAAGCCCAGAGCGGATTGCCTCGCAATAGCCCTCGGTGCCCGCCAGCTGACCCGCCACGAACACCGGCGCATCAACGCCACCGGTGCTGCGAAGCCTAAGCTCGGGCGTCAACAGCTTCGGGGCGTTGATGAACGTGTTGCGATGCATGACGCCATAACGCGCGAACTCCGCCTGCTCCAAGCCTGGAATCATACGGAACACGCGCTTTTGCTCGGGGAACGTCAAATTGGTTTGGAAACCCACCAGGTTATAGCTTTCCCCATGCGCATCCTCGGCGCGCAGCTGCAAGGCCGCCCACGGGCGCCTGCCCGTGGCTGGATCGGTCAGGCCGACGGGTTTGAGCGTGCCGAAGCGGGGCGCATCTACGCCCTTGCGGGCGATTTCCTCGATCGGCTGGCAAGCCTGGAACAGGTCGCGCGTCTCGAATTCGCGGCGGATCACGCGATCGGCGCCAACCAGCTGTTCGATGAACGCCTCGTATTCCTCGCGCGAGAACGGCGCGTTCAGGTAGTCGCCCACCTGCCCACCCGCATCCTCGTAGCGGCTTTGACGGAACAGCTTGCCCATATCCAGCGAATCGGCCATGACGATGGGAGCCGCCGCATCATAGAACGCCATATGATCGGACCCCGTGATCTGGACAAGGGATTCAGCCAACGCATCCGAGGTCAACGGACCGGACGCTAGGATGACGGCATCGGCGCCCTCGCAGGCCTGCTGCACCGAGCGCACCTCCGCATGCTCCAAAGAAATGCGCGGGTGCTCCTGGATACGCTGCGTAATCTGGCGAGCGAACGCCTCGCGATCGACCGCAAGGGCGCCGCCTGCTGCCACAGCGTTGTCAAGGGCGGCAGCGTGCACCTGCGAGCCAAGCGCGGCAAGCTCGGCTTTCAGCATGCCCGCCGCGCTTTCCGGCTTCGTGCTCTTCAAGCTGTTCGAGCAGACAAGCTCGGCGCACAGGCCGGTTTTATGCACGGGCGTGCCCTTTTCGGGGCGCATTTCCACAAGGCGGACCGAGAACCCTCGGTCCGCTAGCTGCAAGGCCGCCTCGCTTCCTGCAAGACCGGCCCCGATGATTGAGATTCGTTTCATAGTTTCCATAGGCCATAGCATACCAGACGCTAGGCCCGTGGCCCCCAACGCCCATCAGGATAACGCGCGAACGAACCAGCTTGCTCGCCTACCGCCAACCGCTCCATCAGCCAGGCGCGCGCATCCCGCTTGCCACAGTGCTCGCTGGCTAGTTCGAAGAGCTGCTCCATACCTAACGGCTCCGCCTGCAGCGCAGCCGTGATCGGGTCCGCAGCCACGCGGCTTGCGCTGCGGGCGTCCCTCGAGCCGACTGACCCTGCTTGACTCCCTTTCCCGCTCAGCTCATCAGCATCTTGCATCTTCAGGCAGCCGAACACGCTGAACAGCACATCGGAAAACGATTCATCGTCGACTACGGGAAACGCCCCCTGCACGAGCAAACGATTCGCCCCCTTCGAGGAAGCCGAGTTGATGGCGCCGGGCACCACCAACACGTCACGACCCGCCGCAAGCGCTTCGTCAGCGGTGGAGAAGGTCCCTGAAGGCAAACCGGCCTCCACGATCAGCGTCGCCCGCGCCAAACCCGCGATAAGCCGGTTTCGCGTGCGGAACTGCTGGGGCAAGGCCGGCGCGTCCCAAGCGTGTTCGGATACCACCGCTCCACCGGAGAGCGCTATCCGCTCGAACAGGCCCGCATGTTCTCGAGGGTACGGGACATCGCAGCCGCCACCCAAAAACGCCACCGTTGGCGCGCCTTCGGAAAGCGCCGCCTCGTGAGCGGCGGCATCGCAACCCCGTGCGCCGCCGGATATCACCGCGATACCCCGCTGCGCCGCAAGCCGCGCGAAACGCTTCGCCGCGCCGATGCCGTAAGGCGTGGCCTTGCGCGCGCCGACCACGGCAAGACCTTCCGTAAGCACCTCGGGGTCGCCCAGCACGTACAGCCGCTTCGGCGGTCGCGGGATGACGCGCAAAGCAGCGGGAAACCGTGGGTCGTCGGGCAACAGCACCGTCCTCATCCCCGCCAGCCGAATACCCTGCCCCTCCGAACGCCCGCCCGTCATCATGCGCCTCCTTCGCGCAACCGGAATCCCACCGCTTCGCATAAGTGGTCTCGGCCCACCTTAGGCACCTGCTCCATATCGGCGATGGTTCTCGCCAGCGCCAACGTGCGCATGATGGCGCGACCGCTCATCGATCCGGATGCGGCCAACTTCTCCAGAAAGTCGCGATCGGCTTCGCTCATCGCGCACGACTCGACCAACACCTCGGCCTGACGCGCGCGTTCATCAAAACCCGTGGTGCTGCGGCGCCACGATGCGTATTCTCGAGCCGCAAGCACGCCTTCGCGAAGCTTCGCCGACGAGGTCCCATGCCCCGTGGACAGCACCTGGCCCGGCGGGATGCGCGCGACATCGATATGCACGTCGATGCGGTCCATGAGCGGCCCGCCCACACGTCCCTGATACTGATGCACCTGATGCTGCGAGCAGGTGCACATGCGCTCGGAGTCGCCGAAAAAGCCGCAGGGACACGGGTTGGCAGCCGCCACCAGCATGAAGCGCGCAGGAAAACGGACGCTCCCATCGGCTCGCGTGACCACCACTTCGCCGGCCTCCATGGGCTGCCGAATGCCCTGCAACACCGAAGGAGCGAACTCGGGCAGCTCGTCCAAAAACAACACGCCATTATGTGCCAGCGAGATGGCACCCGGTCGCGGAGGCGAGCCCCCGCCCACCAAACCTGCCAGAGTCGCGCAATGATGAGGCGCATGAAACGGCCTGATACCCGCCAGCAGGGGCGCGGCATCCCGACCGGCAACGGAATGGATGACCGCCGCCTCAAGCGCCTCCGAGCGCGACAAAGGGGCCAAGATCGAGGGCAGGCGCGACGCCAGCATGGTCTTACCGGAGCCCGGAGGACCCATCATCAGCAGACCATGGCCGCCGGCCGCCGCTATCTGAAATGCGCGCTTGGCCATGTCATGACCCGCGATGTCGCGAAAATCAAGTTCTTGGGGCTTTTCAGGAGTCAACGCGCCCCCAAGTTCGGCGAACTCCCCATGGCGCAGCTGCCCAAGCGACTCAATAACGCGCCGCCTTATGCCCTCTATGCGCCCCGCGCCGTCCTCAGCCGCGCTGACAAGCGCAAGATCCTGCCGCTGGGCGCACAAGGCATAAGCAAGCAAGCCGGCAATCGGCCGCACCGTCCCTTCCAACGAGAGCTCCCCAGCAAACAGCACGCCATCGAGCACAGCAGGGTTCACTTGGCCCGTTGCGCACAGCAAGCCGACGGCTATGGGAAGGTCGAAGCCGGAACCGGTTTTACGCAGCGCGCTCGGTGCAAGGTTCACCACCACTTTGCTGCTCGGCATGCTGAAACCGCAGGCTCGCAACGCAGCTCGCACGCGCTCCCTCGATTCCTGCACCGAAGCATCAGCCATTCCCACAACCGAAAAGCCCGGCATCCCATTGCTCACGCACACTTCAACCTCAACGGGAACCGCCTGCACGCCGCGCAACGTTGCGGCATGCACCACGCACGACGCGCTCATAGCGCCTCGGCCCCGAAGGCGTTGATGTAATGACGGATAGTGGCATGCGCGTTGTCGGTGACGACCAGCGACATGACATCGAAACGAACCTGCAGGTCTCGCACGTCGTATCTGTTTGCGAAAAGCTCGGCGATCTTGAGATACTTCCCGCGTTTTTTGCTGTCGACGGCTTCGCTCGGAAATCCTTTCTCGGTACTTGATCGCGTCTTCACCTCGGCGAACACCAAAATGTCATCATCACGTGCGATGATATCCGCCTCGCCAGCCTGGCACGTCCAGTTGCGCGCGATGATCTCGTAACCACGCGACACCAGATAACGCGCCGCGACATCCTCCCCTAAACGGCCCAGGCGCTTGTTATGCAAATTAGGTTGGTTGGCAGCGCCCTCGGTGTCCTTGGAAGCCTGGTTTGCGCTTTGTTCGTCTCGTTGATCGTCATGGCGTGATTCGGCCATAGCGTGCTCCTTTCCTCGCTATGACCCACCATAACGACGCCATCTTGCGCAACCCTTGTGCGAACCTTGCAGATAACGCCACGCAAGCTTGCAGAGCCGCCTCGAATCACGCCAAATCAGGCTACAGGCACGCAAAGGCCCCACCTTCGCATAAGGCCTGCAGATAGAGCAAAGCATGCCAACCATTAAGAACAACGCTCATCGCAGCCCGACCACACGCGCAATTCCTAGACACTGCGCAGACACCGATCAGAACAAGCTTTCCTGTGCGAATGCATGGCAAAAGGAAGCCCGGTGAATCGGACAAAGCCCATGGTCCTTGATAGCCTGGATATGCGCGGCGCTGGCATATCCTTTGTTAGACGAGAAATCATACTCGGGATACTGCCGGGCATACTCGCACATAAGCGCATCGCGCTCAACCTTCGCCACAATGGAAGCCGCGGCGATGGAAGCGCATTTCCCGTCGCCTTTCACCACGTTCACCTCTCGCGGGTCCATATGCAACGGATTGCCATCGAGCAGCACCGTGTCGGGTTTCACGCCAGCTGCCTCCACTTCCGCAAGGGCAGCCCGAAACGCATGCAACAAGGAAGCCGTCATCCCATTGGCATCGATATCCTCGGGTGAAACGTATTGGACGGTCCAAGCAAGCGCAATCTCCTTGATGCGACGAGCAATTACCTCGCGCGATTCCGGTTTCACCTGCTTGGAATCATTAAGCCCTGGGATATGCGGCTGATCCGGCAGCACCACTGCGCCAACCGCCAACGGACCCGCCAACGGACCTCGTCCAACCTCATCAAGGCCGACCACCAAGCCCCCATGGGCGATATCGCCTTGGAAGGCATACATCCCCTCCAGGCGCGCAGCTTCCTGAGCTTCGACGGCAAGTCGCCTTCGAGCCGATTCGACCGCCGCACGAACCCCTTTGCGTGTATCCGCAACCAACGAACGCTCAAGAACAGCAAACTCAGCAGCATCGGCAGCTTGTAGCTTCGTTTTGATTTCTGCAACCGTTGGACCCATGGTTTCCTCTCCTGTATGGCGTGCAGTAACGTATGGCCGCCAGTACCCCTGGTTTGAAAGCAGCCTATCTCGAAATCACGTCCGGAATCGCACGATTCGCATTCAGCGCAAGCCACACGAAAATGGAACAATACTCTCTCGGACCTTCTTCGTCCCAGCCGATAGAGCCAAATCCAAGCGCAAGTAAATGTAGACGTGTTCCGAATCAAAAAGAACCCCTCCTCCATTCGGATGAGGGGTTCTTGAAGTCGCATATGCCTAATATCGGCTTAGCGGAAGGACTTCTCCTTGATCTTGGCGGCCTTGCCCACCTTGTCGCGGAGGTAGTACAGCTTGGCGCGACGGACATCGCCCTTACGGGTGACCTCGATCTTGTCGATCTTCGGGGAGTGCACCGGGAAGGTACGCTCAACACCGATGGAGAAGCTGATCTTACGGACGGTGAACGTCTCGCGAACGCCATGACCGTGACGACGGATCACGTCGCCCTGGAACACCTGGATACGCTCACGATTACCCTCGGTGATGCGATAGTGAACCTTGACGTTGTCGCCAACGTGGAATTCGGGGAGATCGGACTTGATCTGCTGCTGCTCGATTGCGCGAATGATATCCATTGCCTGTTCCTTCTTATATGTTCAGTAAAACCTTTACTTGTCACAAGACACGATTGGACAGTATACCGCCATTGCCCTTATCGTGCAAGTTATTTGGTCCGCTAGCTGCGAATTCCTTCACAACTACCCAAGCTCGGCAAGCTGAGCCTCGACACGAGCCAACTGGTCCTCGATCTCGGCGAGCTTGGCGCGGTCCTTCTCCACGATCTCGGGAGCAGCCTTTGCCAAGAAGCCCGGATTGGACAGCTTCTTGGAGAACTTGGCGGCATCGCCGGCAAGCTTCTTCTGCTCCTTGGCAAGACGAGTGCGCTCGGCATCGAAATCGACCATGCCGGTGAGCACGCTGTACACCTCGGCGCCCTCGACCACCACGGCCGCGCTCTCAGCAGGCTTGGGCGCGCCTGCGGCGACCGCGAGTTCGGACACACGTGCCATGACGGAGATCTGCGAGGAAAGTTCCTCGAGCACGGTTACGTTCTCGGGCTGAGCGTTCACCACGACCGCAAGCTCCTGCTTGGGGCTGATACCGTAGCGGGCACGCGTGGAGCGCACGGCGCCCACGACGCCGCACAGCATGCCGACCGCGCGCTCGGCCTCGGGGTCGATCCAAGACGCAAGCGTCTCAGGCTCGGGCCACGCCGCGACCATAAGCGCCGGCTTCTCGCCTTCGGCCTTGGGAAGATGCTCCCAGATGGCCTCGGTCACGAACGGCATGGCCGGATGCAGCAGGCGAAGCGCGTTGTCCAGCACAAACACCAGATTGCGCTGCGTCTGCAGGCGCTCCTCGCCCTCGGCGCGCAGGCTGGCCTTCGAAAACTCGATGTACCAATCGCAGAACTCGTTCCAGAAGAAGTTGTGCAGCTCGCGCGCAACCTCGCCGAACTGGTATGCGGAAATCCCCTCCGTGACAACCTTGGACAGGCGGGCCAAGCGGCTGAAAATCCACGCATCCGCCTGAGTGCGCGCCACGGGCTCGTCAGGAGTGAAGCCCTCCAGGTTACCGAGCACGAAGCGGCTGGCGTTCCAGATCTTCGTGACGAACGAACGCGCCTGCTCGGTACGCGGGCTGTCGATGAGCTCGCGGGTCTTGTTGTCGATGTTGGCATCGAAGCGCACGTCCTGGTTGTTGGTGACGAGCGTGAGCAGGTTGAAACGCATGGCGTCGGCGCCGTACTTCTCGATAAGGTCCATGGGGTTGACGCCATTGCCCTTGGACTTGGACATGCGGGTGCCGTCCTTGGCCAGGATGGTGGCGTAGATGACCACGTCATGGAACGGGATCTCGTCCAGGAAGTAGGTAGAGGCCATGATCATGCGCGCAACCCACAGCGCGATGATATCGCGTGCGGTGAACAAAGCAGCCGTGGGATGATGCCCCTTCAGCAGCTCGGTGTTGTCGGGCCAACCCTGCGTGGCGAAGGTCCAAAGCTGGCTGGAGAACCAGGTGTCCAAAACGTCCTCGTCCTGGCGCACGTGATGGCCGCCGCACTTCGGGCACACATCGGTGTCTTCCATCAGCGCATCTTCCCAACCGCAATCCTCGCAGTAGAACACGGGGATGCGATGACCCCACCACAGCTGGCGGGAGATGCACCAGTCCTTAAGGTTCTCCATCCAGGTAAGGTAGGACTGCGTCCAGCGCTCGGGATGGAACTTGATGTTCCCGGAGGTGACCGCCTCGGTTGCCGGGCCCTTCAGCTTGTCGACGGCCACGAACCACTGCTCGGACAACCACGGCTCCAACGCGGAGTCGCAACGGTAGCAATGCATGACCGAATGATGATGGTCCTCGACATGATCGAGCAGGCCATGCTCCTCGAACCACGCCACAACGGCCTCACGGCACTCCTCGCGGCTCATGCCGGTGAACTGGCCGTAGCCCTCCACGACGTGCGCCGTCTCGTCGAAGATGTTGATCTTCTCCAACCCGTGGCGCTCGCCCATAGCAAAGTCGTTGGGGTCATGGGCGGGAGTGACCTTCACGAAACCGGAGCCGAAACCCGCGTCGACGTAGAAATCGGAGAAGATCGGGATCTCACGATCCATAATGGGCAGCATGACCTTCGCGCCCACGAACTTATCCTTGTCATGGTCTTTCGGAGATACGGCAACGCCCGTGTCGCCCAGCATGGTTTCCGGACGGGTGGTTGCGACCACGATGTAGTCCTGGCCGTCAACAGGCTCGACCAACGGGTAGCGCAAATGCCACAGGTGGCCGTCTTCCTCTTTGTACTCCGCCTCGTCATCGGCGATGGCCGTGGTGCAATGCGGGCACCAGTTCACGATGCGCTTGCCGCGATAAATCAGGTCGTCGTGATACCAGTCGCAGAACACCTTGCGCACGCCCTTGGCGTAATCGTCATCCATAGTGAAGTGCGGGTCGGAGAAATCAACGGAGCAGCCCATGCGCTTGACCTGCTCGACGATGAACCCGCCGTACTCGTTAGTCCAGTCCCAGCACGCATCGATGAACTTCTCGCGGCCGATCTCGCGACGCGAGATGCCCTCGGCGGCAAGCTTCTTGTCCACCTTGGTCTGCGTGGCGATGCCAGCGTGGTCCGTTCCCAGGATCCATCGCGTGGAACGCCCGCGCATGCGGTTGAAGCGCACAAAGGTATCCTGGATGGTGTCATCCATGGCATGGCCCATATGCAGCTTGCCCGTGACGTTCGGCGGCGGGATGGTCACCGTGCAATCACCGACGCCGGCACTGCGACGGTAATAGTCGCCCTCAAGCCACTTGTCCAGCATGCGCTGCTCAACGGCGGCGGTATCGTAGGTTTTCGGCATTTCTTCCATGTTAGACGCTCATCTCCGGTTGCTCGGGAATAGAAGCGATCACCGGGGTGGTCTCCCCTGTGATATCGGTGGCGCGAACCACCACCGTCGAAGCACCATCGTGCTCCGGCAGGTCATACATAACGTTTTGCAGCACGCGTTCGCAGATGCTGCGCAGGCCGCGCGCGCCCGTGCCGTGCTCCAAAGCCTCGCGCGCGATGGCGCGGAGGGACTCGTCGGTAAACGTCAGCTCGGATTCCTCGAATTCGAACATGCGCTTGTACTGCTTGACCAACGCGTTCTTCGGCTCGGTCAGAATGCGCACCAGATCGTCCTCGGAAAGCTCGGACAAGCTGGTGACGACCGGGATGCGGCCGACGAATTCGGGGATCATGCCGAACTTGTTCAAATCCTCGGGCAGAACCTGCGCCAGCAGCGCGGCATCGGCATGCTTTTTGGATTCGGGCATATCAGCATTGAAACCCAAGCCCGACTTGCCGACTCGCTCGGCGATGATGTCCGCCAAACCCACGAACGCACCGCCCAAGATAAACAGGATGTTGGTGGTGTCGATATGGATAAGCTCCTGCTGAGGATGCTTACGGCCGCCCTGCGGCGGCACGGATGCCTCGGTCCCCTCGACGATCTTGAGCAGCGCCTGCTGAACACCTTCGCCCGACACATCGCGCGTGATGGAAAGGTTCTCGGCCTTACGGGCCACCTTGTCGATCTCGTCGATGTAGATGATGCCGATCTCGGCTCGCTCGATATTGAAATCAGCTGCCGTGATGAGCTTGAGCAGGATGTTCTCGACGTCCTCGCCGACATAGCCGGCTTCGGTGAGCGTGGTCGCATCCGCGATGGCGAACGGAACCTGCAGCGTACGGGCGAGAGTTTGGGCCAGCAGCGTTTTGCCTGAGCCCGTGGGCCCCAGCAGCATGATGTTCGATTTCGCAAGCTCGACATCGCCTTCCTTGGCCTGCTCGCCAAGGCTGATGCGCTTGTAATGGTTATACACCGCAACGGACAAAGCCCGCTTCGCGGCCTCCTGCCCCACCACATGCTCGGACAGCTCGGCATACAGCTCATGGGGCGTAGGAAGCTGCGAGAGCACAAGCTCGGGGCTAGGCGCTGCATCTTGCTCCATATGGGCCTCTACAACCCTGTCGTTACCGGCCTCACCCATGGCGGGTACCTGCAAACCCAGGTCGCGCATCATAGCGTCGGCGCATACGGATATGCACTCATCGCAGATATAGATGCCGTTCGGGCCCGAGATCATGGCCGCAACCTGATGCGGATGCTTGCCGCAGAATGCGCACACGATGTCCTTGGGGTCCTTGCCCGCGTATTGATCGTCGTGTCTATCGTTCATCGAGATTATCGTTCCTATTCAGATTTGGCCATTGCCGCACGGGACGTGACGATACGGTCCACAAGGCCGTACTCGAGTGCCTGCTCGGCGGTCATGTAATTGTCGCGTTCAGTGTCGCGCTGGATGGTGTCCAGAGACTGGCCGGTGTTATCGGCCAGGATCTTGTTCAGGCGCTGGCGGGTTTTCAGCATGAAGTCTGCCACGATGGCGATCTCGGTCTGCTGGCCCTGAGCACCGCCGGAAGGCTGATGGATGAGCACCATGGAATTAGGCAGGCACAGACGCTTGCCCTTCGCGCCGTTGGACAGCAGCACGGCTGCCATGGAAGCGCACTCGCCCAAGCAGATGGTGGAAACATCGCACTTGATGAAGTTCATGGTATCAAGGATGCCCAGACCAGCGGTCACGCTGCCGCCCGGGGAGTTGATGTAGAGGCTGATGTCCTTTTCAGGATCAGCCGACTCCAGATGAAGCAGCTGCGCGACCACGGAATTGGCCACCTGGTCGTCGATCTGCTCGCCCAAGAAGATGATGCGCTCGTTGAGCAAGCGGGAATAAATATCGTAGCTGCGCTCGCCACGCGGCGACTGCTCCACAACGTAGGGGATCAGAGCAGAATGTGGGTTGAAACTCATGTAAGCCTCGCTTCTCTTGAAAAGCCGCCGCAGCGGCCAAAAGGTTTGATAGCTATAGTGCGGCAACATGGCCGCGCGCGCAAGCGCTATGACGCATTCATGGAGTAACCACAGCCCGCCCAGGCGTGCACACGATCACGCGCGCACCTCCTGGGCGGGCTGAAAATGGCTGACAGCTTGTGCTATTCGGCGTCGTCGGCCTTGGCAGCCTTCTTGGCGGTCTTCTTAGCCGGCTTCTCGTCGGCGGCCTTCGGCTGAACCTCGGTGACAACCGCCTTGTCCATCAGGTCCGTGACGGCCTTCGTGCGCAGCACGCCCTCGCGAACCATGTGCAGCTGGCCGTTCTTGCGCCAATCCTCTTCCAGAGCGGCCGGATCCTCAACGCCGGACTTCACGAACTCCATGGTGACGTCGGCATCGGAGACCTGCATGTCGAAATGACGGGCCCAAGCATCCAGAGCCAGGTCCTGCTTGACGTTGTCAGCGGCCTGCAGCTTGATGTCGTCCTTGAAGTTCTCGGCCTTCAGGCCCATCTGCTGCAGATAGGCGTCGAAGGACATGCCGGAAGCCTGCAGCTGCTGGAACAGCTCCTGCAGCAGGTTTGCCTCAGCAGCCTCGGCCATGGCGGCGGGAACCTCGACATCCATGCGCTCGATGAGCTTGTTCAGGCAAGCGTGCTCCTTCAGGCCCGGCAGCATGGACTTCTTCTGAGCGGTTAGGCTCTCAGCCAAGCGCGTGCGCAGCTCCTCAACGTTCTCAAAGCCCAGGGTCTCCTTGACCCACTCATCGGTGACCTCGGGGAGGATCTTCTTGCGGACGGCCTTAACCTCGACATCGAAGTGGATCTTCTCGGTCTTGTCCTTGAGGGCGCGCAGCAGGACGGGCGGGTTGGCCGGCATGTCCAGGTCGAACTCTGCGGTCTGGCCCTTCTTCAAGCCCACCAGCTTCTCCTCGAACTCCTCGGGCAGAAGGCCTGCGCCCATGGTGTAGGGGCGCTCCTCGGTGGACAGGCTCTCGATGGCCTCGCCCTTGTCGTCGGTGGACTTCATGGCGATGGTCAGCTCGGAGTCGACCTTGACCTTGGTGTTGGCCGGGGCATCCTTGAACGTGAAGTAATGCTCGCGGAAGTGCTCGATCTGATCCTCGATCTCCTCATCGGTGGCCTCTTCGCCGGGAAGCTCGATCTCGACGGGCTCGTAGCTGTCCAGCTCGACCTCGGGCTTGCACTCGATGGTGAAGGTGTAGGAGTACTCCTTGCCGTCCTCGACCAGGCCGGGCTCCTCAGCGAACTCGGGCTTACTGATCGGGAACAGGCCCTTTTCGTCGATGGCGATGGGGGAAAGGCCGTTCACCACTTCGTCGGCGACGGAAGCGCGGACGGCGTCCTTGCCCAGAGCGTTATCGATAATGGGACGCGGGGCCTTGCCCTTGCGGAACCCGGGGAAGTTGTATTTGTTAGCGAATTCCTTATACGTATTCTTGATACGGGCGTCGACGTCCTTGGCATCGAGGGTGATGGTCACCTTCGCGCGGTTGCCCTCAAGAGCCTCAACTTTAGTTTCCACGTAGCTATCCTCCATCGTTACTTGCTCATAGGTGCTATAGCGCACCGACCTGTTATTATGGCACATTCCACCCGCTCGATAAAGCTGAGCTCCCGCGTTCACGAACGAACCACGGAAACGCAGGCATCGACCGCGCAATGGGACGCGGGAAAACCACCGCGCCGCTTGCCACATTTGCCTACCAAAACGAACCTGTTCAGGGTATCATAACTATGTCTGAAAACGCACACTCAACGCACCAGAGGAAATCATCATGGCTTCCATCGAATTGAACATCCTGCAAGAGCGGGAACTTGGCCGCTTGCTTGATTACGAACGCGCAACCTGCACCGTCGACGGCGAGCTGGTCTATCGCTGCGCATTCCCGTTGCGTCCCGACGATGATCTGCAGCGCGAGTTGATCGAACGAGGCGCGCTCGCAAAACGTCCGGACGATCGTCGAGGCACTGTGGTAGCCATCACCACCGACGGCTACTCCTACTTCCCCGCAAAACGCAAGGAGCAGGAGGAGCGCAACCGAGACAAACATCATGACACCCGGCTTGTGGGTCTTTCAGCTTGTTTCGCTGCTGTATGCGTGATCATCGGCTTTTTGTTGGGCAGGTTTGTGGGATAGCACGCAATCCCCTCTTTCATAAACGATTTAAGGGCGCTTAGGCGCCCTTTTTCGTTGCCCGCACCTATACCCCTCAAAATACAATCGAGCGTCAATGGCGGCGCCACACAAGGCGAACCCCTGGTTGGTGCATGCTTATCGCAACCGTTTCCGCCCTTGGAGGCTTACGCTATCCGTCAACGACATCCAGTGGCCATCCCAGCCCAAAACCCTCCTAAGCGGACACCGAACGCCAACTGCCACACGCAGGGCGCGCCCAAATGCCATGCCCGTCGTAAAATCAGGACCACCCGCATAGCGGGTGGTTTGCTCTTAGGGTATAACCCATGGA
>ERZ1034928.45-NODE-45-length-74178-cov-6.753423_pt1 | contig 74178 bp, 56 predicted proteins | sample MGYA00520627_ERZ1034928 | MGnify/ENA primary metagenome ERZ1034928 (study PRJEB33766, sample SAMN09781755) | gut metagenome | biome: gut microbiome | host: Homo sapiens | place: Madagascar | study: EMG produced TPA metagenomics assembly of the PRJNA485056 data set...
AGTAAAGGGCTTACCGTATTTCTTACGGTGCTTCTCATCTGCTTTATGGTTGCGGTTGTTGCCGGCGGCTCGATTGCCTTTACGGTTTTTTACGATGTCGGACTTATCGGTCACATAAACCCCGATAAAGAGCAGGCGGGTATCGACTACATAGACCTGAACGAGTACATTGCCAACCAGCAGCAGACGACCATTGTCTATGCTTACGACAAAAATATGAAGGAGCAGGAGATAGCTCGTCTGCACGGTTCGCAGAACCGTATTTGGATAAAGCTCGACGATGTAAGCAAGTATGTAAAAGAAGGCTTTATCGCGTTGGAGGACAAACGCTTTTATCAGCATAAGGGCGTTGACTGGATAAGAACAGCCGGTTCTATTGTCTACGACCTTTTGGGGAAGGATCTGCAAGGCGGTTCCACAATTACGCAGCAGCTTATAAAAAACCTTACCGGTGAAAACAAGAAAACGCTTGTTCGTAAATATAACGAGATAAAAAATGCCCTCGCCCTCGAACGGCACTATTCAAAGGACGAAATATTCGAAGCATATCTCAATACCGTCTACCTCGACATGGGCTGCTACGGAATAAAGACGGGTGCCGAGTATTATTTCGGCAAGGAAGCGAAGGATCTTACGCTCATGGAGAGCGTCACACTTGTTGTTATAACAAACGCCCCCAGAAAGTATAACCCCATCATCAACTACGAAAATAACCTTTCCCGCGCAAAGCTCTGCCTTAGCTATATGCTCGAACAGGGCAAGATAAGTCAGGAGCAGTACGACGCGGCTCTTGCCGAGAAGCTGACCTTTGTCGGTAAGCTCGTCAAAAATAACGACGATGAAGAAAAGAAGGAAGAAACCAAGAGCGAATATCAGAGCTACTATGTCGATTTTATTATCGACAGCGTTATAGACGACCTCGCCGCAAAATACGGCTACTCCGAAAACGAAGCGTGGCGCAAGGTCTATTACGGCGGACTTAAAATCTATTCCGCCGTTGATATGGATATTCAGGAGGAAATGGAGGATGTATTCTACAATAGGATAACATTCCCCAAAGAGGAGGACACCGAGGAAAATCCCGCAATTCAGGCGGCTATGACCGTTATGAATTACGAGGGCAGGGTGCTCGGAATCATGGGTCAGCTCGGTCCCAAGACCGGCGACCGCGTTCTGAACATAGCTACCGATTCGCCCCGAAACCCCGGTTCGTCGATAAAGCCGCTCAGCGTTTATGCACCCGCTATCGAGCTTAACTATTATTACTGGTCGAGCTATCTGCCCAACTTCGGTATAATGCTCCCCGGAAACACCAAGGCGTGGCCCACAAACTACGGCGGCGTTACCGGCAGCATAAGCGACCTCAGAAACTTGCAGGAGGCTCTCGCGCCGTCACTCAACACCATTCCCGCGCGAATAGTTCAGACGCTCACCCCGGCAAGAAGCTACTCGTTCCTGCGCGACAATTTCCACATTTCGACGCTTGACCCGTCCGACGCGGACTACGCTCCCATGGTAATAGGCGATATGTACCGCGGCGTTACAACTCTTGATATGGCTGCCGCGTATGCGGTTTTCGGCAACGGCGGCAAGTACTACAAGCCGTGGTGCTACTATAAGGTCACGAATTCCTCCGGAACGATGACGCTCCTTGAAAAAGACAGCGGACCCGAGCAGGCTATAAGCGCCGCTACGGCAGATGTCATGAACCATATGCTTCAAACGGTCATCACCGCTTCAAACGGTACGGGACGCAATTATCCCGTCAAGGGCTTCACGATGTTCGCAAAAACCGGTACATCGTCGAGCAACAAGGATAAGTGGATGTGCGGCGGAACACCGTACTATGTTGCCTCTGCGTGGTCGGGCTTTAAGGACAACCGCGAAATAAACATCAACTACTACACCTCTTACCCGGCAGCAAGGGTATTCCATGAGGTCATGAACCGGATTCATGACGGATTGGAATCGAAGGAGTTTGAATACAGCGGCGATGCCGTTCAGCGCAGCTTCTGCACCGCTACCGGACTTCTTGCAGGCGACTCCTGCTCATCGGTAAAAACAGGCTGGTTCAAGATAGATAACCTGCCCGGAGTATGCAAAAACTGCCCCGGACGCCGTCAGAGCAGCGAAGAAACAAGCTCCTCCGACAGCAGCGGCGTTATTACCGTTTTCGGTTGAGGTGAATGAATGGTAATCATGTCGGTTGATTACGGCGATGTCCGCACGGGGGTCGCCGTGTGCGATAAAAGCGAGTTTCTTGCGTCGCCCGTGTGCGTTATAACCGAGCGCAGCGCAGATAAGCTTGCCGAGAAGCTGACGGCACTTGCAGGCGAACACAAGGCGGAGCTTATATGTATGGGGCTTCCTAAAAATATGGACGGCTCCGAGGGCTTTCGAGCCGAAGCGTGTAAAAGCTTTGCCGCTTTGCTCAAAGAAAAATCGGGACTTGAAGTCGTGCTTCGTGACGAACGCCTTACTACCGTTAGCGCTCACCGGCTTTTAAGTATGAACGATGTTCGCGGAAAAAAGCGTAAGCAGACGGTGGATGCCGTTTCAGCCGTGCTGATTTTAGAGGATTTCATCGCGGCGAGAAAACGGGAGTCGCAGGCGTAAAAGCAACGCGTTGTTTCCCGGCTGTAAAAAATGTTGAGCTGCAAGCGCGAAGCCGCAGCAATGCGGTATACGGATATTTCGGTATGCTTGCAAAACCGGGTATAAAACAAATATAGTAACAAAACAAGCACGGGAGAAAAGCATTTAAGCTTTTCTCCCGTGCCGTTTTATGTTCGGATAAAACCTGTTTTTCGTTTCATTGTTATGTTATCGTTTTTTTCTCCGGGGCTTACGGCGCTCGGTTTATTGACGGGTCAAAATATCAAGAAGCACGGGGTATATCTTTTTCGCCATCATATAAAACCCGAAACTGTTTGGGTGAGTGTTATCGGTGGTGCAAAGCGATACCGTTTCATCCGTAAAAAAGTCGACACTGTCAATAAAGAACACATTTTTGTCGCCGCGTGAAACGGCATTTTCATAAGTTGACTTTACTATTTTCCGTCTTTCGAAATACTCGCTGTCTTTCACGAAAACAGGGCGGTTGAGAATAACGATCGGAAGCTCGGGATTTTTCTTTCTCACCGTTTCAAAAAACGGCTCGTGGTTTTTGCGGAGTTCTTCAACCGGTGAGTTGTGGTCGTAGTCCATCACGAAAACGCTCATAGGTATACCGGCGATGAACTCGGCTATCTCCGGTTCACCGTGAGCCGAACCCGAGAACCCGAGGTCGTAAAAATCAGCGTCAAGCCAATCGGAGAGGAGGGAAGCGTATGCGTCATTGGGCTTGTCCGCATGACCGCCCTCTGTTATCGACGAGCCGTAGAACAGCATAGGAGCAAATTTATACGGGGTCGGAGCTTCTGTCTGCGCGTCATCGTCAATCTCAAAAAAAATGTCCCTGACAATTTCATTTCGTGGAAACCATATCGTAATATCCTGCATTTCGCCGGACAGCTCAAATTCTCTTTCGGCGGTTTTTGTTTCATAATCGGGAGGGTTCACTCGTCCTAAAAATGTTTGAGTAGGACGGTGTCCTGTCGTAACTATCGCAGATTGACAGGCGTATATCGACATTCCGATATCAAACGAGAGCGTTTCAAATTCAAGCGTTACTTTCAGCTTTTTTGAATTCGTTCGAAATGCGAGCCTCGCACCCATGCACCGCCGCCCGAAAAAACCGAGGGACGGCAGCTTTTGTCTGATGTCCTCCGGGAGCCGCTCCAATTTTTTGTTCTTTGCAAAAAACGGCAGCCCGAATACCCTTACGGGAGTATCAAGATACGAGTATTTCTTCATTTTAACGGCTGTTCCTTTCCTTTGTGCTGCGCAAAAACGGATAATGTCCGACTTCGTGCAGCGTAAAAATAAATTTTCGGTAGATCTACGGATAGTTTTTTATTCCGAACAGCTTGCGGTCAGACGGCTTGCGTTCAAACAGTTTCCGGTCAACAATTTTCGCGGCAAACAGCTTTCGGTGTAAATAGCTTTCGCGGCAAACGGCTTACGGCGGAGAAATACGGTACTGCGCTTCTCCGCCGCAAAATGTTCGGTGTCCGGAATTATTTAACTGTTTTCAGCCAGTCGGAGGGCTTGTCAAGGTTTACCGATACGCGGAGAATGCTGCGCGCGTCGTTAACGGACGCTTTCGGCTGCGGCTTTTCCGTGGGAGTGACCTGAGCCGCTGCAAGCTGTGCATTCGTGTATGTGTCAAGACCGACTGCATTTCTCAACGCGCTTCTTGCATCGTCAACGGTTATTTTACCGTCGCAGTTTGCGTCGCCGAGAACGACTATTTCGATTTCATCGACTACGGTATTGCCGTTGAAAAGCTTTAATTTCATTCCTGTTTTAAGAATGTTGCTTCCGGGCTTTGTGAGATCAACGGGCGTGTTGTCTGCATTATAGAGCTTTGTGTTTCCGCCGGTCGCTTTTATAAGCTCGTTCGGAGTAAAGCCGGCAACTATCTTTGCCGAATTTCCGGATTTCTTAATTGAAGCGCTGTTTTTGATTTCAATTTTAGCTGCCGGAAGTTTGGGCAGAATTTTCTCCTCGACCTTTCCGCAGTTGCGGCAGGAACGAATTGCGAGTCCGGCTGCGGTTGTTGTTGCGGGCGTTTTTACCGTCCATGCGCCGAATTCATGAGTGCAGCCCGGCTTTGTTTCTGCCGAAACATCGAGAATTTTGATTCGAACATTTCCGTTTTCAAGCTCGGTAACAAGATACTGCACGAAGCCCAGTTCGCAGATTCCGGCGCAGAGATACTCATTGTCGCCGTAGAAATCGAGCTTTGAAACAAGAAGATTTTCTATGTGGAGAACCTTTGTTGTCTTGTCGTCAAACTCAACGGTGACAGCAATATTTTTCTCCTTTGCCGTGTAGCTGTTCACGGTCATTTTCTTGATTATTTTGTTAAGTGTCACCGTTGTGTCTGCGGTGCTTCTCGCGCCGAGATAATTGGCGGAAATCTTCACTCCGTTTGAAGTGTACACAGCCGTCAGTACAATTTGATAGCCGAAGGCTCTTACGAATACGGATTGACCCGCACCGTCAAACTCAACTTCGAGATTGTCTTTTGTGATAATTACGCTTTTTTCCGAGCCGTCCTTATAGCGGATATTTATAATGCTTCCCAAAAAGTCCGGCAGGAAATCTCTTCCGAGATACTCGGTTCCCGATTTGTAGATGAGCTTGATGCTCTCGACGGGGGAGGGGAGCATTGTGAGATTAAACGACGCACTCTTGCCGAGGTATTTGAGCGTAACGGTTATTTGCGCTTCGTTGTCTATTACGGGGATAGCGTCAAAGTGTTCAAGCTCTACGCGGTTGCCGTCAAGGCATCCGTCTTGGGTTATGTCTTTAAGACAGAACTTTTTGTCGGGTGTCGAATCGTTGTAGCTTACGGTGAAGCTGATGTCTTGTAAGTGTTTGCCGTCTATGAACGGATTGAAGAAGTACATTTTGTTATTTGCATCATACCAGCCGTACTCATAGTCTCCGTAAATAAACTTTGTTGTCGGATAAGAGTCTATTTTTATTTCTTTGACAGTGTTTTCGGCAACGGTAACGGGAATATCGCATTCCGCGCCGAGATACGAAACATGGATGTAGTAGGTCTTGCCCTTTTCCCAGTGTTCCGAATACTGGTTGTCGGAAACGCCGAACGAATATCCGTCATGATCCTCCGTGACAGGTACGGTCACAGGCTCATCGGAATTTTTGTAGTAGATACGAACCATAGGGTTAAGCATCCAGATATCGTAGCAGTAATACTCGTTTCCGTCACCGTCTCTCTCGGTGTGGCCGTTGGCGTTCTCGATAACTTCGAGCGGTATGCCCTCAATTCTTGCAACCGGCGATTCGCCGACGGTTATCGGAAGTTCAACCGAAACGCCGCTGCATTCGACATATACCTTGCAGCCGATAGTCAGGCGCTCGGGAGCTTTGATTACAACCCCCTCGCCGTTTATTGACATTCCGTCATTGTCGAAAGACCAATAAGTTTCGCTGCCGCTGCTCCATGTGACTTTAAGCACAAGACCGTCGAGAGCAATCGAGTGGCGCATGGCGTTTTCAAAATACTCGGTTTTATCGGGAGGTGTCACGATCTCTAATTTTGTGATTCTCGGTACTTCTTTGATATCAAGAGCTATGGTGTCTTTATTGTAGCTGTCGGAGCCGACCTCTATCGAGTAGGTTGTACCGGCTGTGAGGAGTGCGCTGTATCGGAAGCCGGTTTCGCAATAGGTATAAGTGTTGTCGACATAACCGTTGCTGTCGTAAAGGGAGAAGAAGATGCGTTCAAGCTCCGTGTTGGAAATTTCATACCTTCCGGTCCTTACGGGAGTGAAAACGAAGTAGGCTTTCTTTCCGTCGTTTTCGGGGATTGCAAACGCTTCCGCAGTAACATTTTCAGTCACAACTGTCGGTTCGATGACGGTTATTTCGACTTCGTCCGTCAGTCCGTTTTCGGAAACCGCCTTAATTTTTGCTTTGCCGCCCGAAACGGGAGTCAGCTTGCCGTATTCGTCCACAAGAAGCACATCTTCATTGTCGGAGGTCAACGATACTATCGGTTCATCTACCGAAAGCTCCGGCTCGAATTTGTGACCTACCCACAGTGAATACTGCAAATTTGTTGTGATGACGGTTCTGTCGGGGAGGAGTTTCAACTCTTGTGCCGGAACGAGCTTGTTAAATGTGAAGCCGTAGTGAACCGTGCCGTATTGAGCCGGGTTGACGTCTACGGACAGGTAAATAAAGATTGCTTTTCCTGCTTCTGCATAGAAGTCGGCGGACAGCTCTTCGCCCCTCTGATCAACCACCAAAACACGGTTTTCTTCGTATATCGTGCAGATTTTCCAGCCGTCGATTTTTTGTCCGGATTCTGAGAACACATAATTCTCGGTTGACGAAATACGGTAATAACCGTCCTCGGCTGCCGTGAATTTATACACGAGCTTTTGGTTTTCGTATGAGAAAACAGCGGTGTTTATGTCGCCGGGTGTCAGAACCGTCATTGACGATACCGTGATGTCGCAGCTTTCGCTCAGGTTATCGTCAAATGTGCAGGTAATTTTTGCCGTGCCTTCGCCGACTGCCGTCACAATGCCGTTTGTGTCGACGGTCGCAACATCTTCGTTAGACGAAGTGTAAGTAAGTCCCTTTACCGCCGCATTCCACGGAACGATTTTTGCATTGAGCGAGTATGTGTCGCCCACAAACAGCGGGGCGGACGGTGCTTTTACTGAAATGTAATCCGGTTCAACCGCTTTTTTGACTTCGCTTGATATCCAAGCCGATGTGAAGTAAAGGGTTACTTCGATACGGTAAGTCTTATCTTTTTCGCAGTTAACGGCAAAAAGAAGAGAATCCATGTCTTCTTCAAGGTTATGTGTCGACTTGTCTTTCGCAATAATCTCGCCGTTTTCGTCCTTTATAACTGCACTGCTGGTGTTGTCGGTCTTGAAACGGAAAGCGTATGTGCCGTCCTCCGAGGGGGCGAAGGTGTACACAGCCGTGTAGTTATATGGGAAGCTGTCGGTCGTTTCGTCTGCGTTTATGTCCATAGCCCTGCCCGAAAAAACGATAACGCTTGCGGCTGTTTTTTTGCCGTCTGCCGTTTCGATGCAGAGCTCCGTTTCGCCGGGTGCTACGCCGGTAAAAGTCACCTCTGCTTTGTATGTAACTTCGCCGTTTTCGTCTATCGAGCCGTGTGCTTCAATGCTCTCAACAACGGCTATCGAGCTGTCTTTCATGTAAACCTTCGATGTTTGTGCATCAAGATAACCGGTTTCGCCCATGTCGATTATTTCGATCGTACGATGTGTTCCTTCGTCGATGCAAAACTCCTCTGCGCCGTAAAGATGAGTCGGAGCTTCGGCTTTTCTTACGGTCAGACGGTAGTCGTCATTGATGTTCTGCATTGAAACGGTGTAGGTACTGTCGGCTTTGAGATACTTATACTCGTAGTTGCGCAAGTCGTTCATTTCAAAAAAGCTGTTGCCGTTCTCTCTGAAATAGAAAATGTTGTTGTTTGAAATAACGGAATAGTATCCGCTCTCCTCAGGTGAGAATGAGTAAACATTTTCGGGTGAAAGCGCTTCGTTCTCGATAGGGAAGCTAAGCCCTACCGTGGTGCCTTCAATTGCCGCGAACGCAATTCCGGCAGGCATTGATGTGAAAATCATTGCAAATGCCAAAACGGCGCAAAGTACGGTTTTGAGTCTGTGTGTCATTTTTCTTCCTCCGTTTAGTGATAGTCACGGCGGCTGCCGCGCGTTTTGTCACAATACTATTAAAACAGATTCCACAAATAATTTCAACACATATTTGCGAAATTGTACTTTTTTTAATAGGTTTCAGTATGTTTTTAATTAAAAAGAAAACGAACCGCGGAGGTAAGCTCCCTTCCGTGATCCGTTTTCGGTCAAGTTGTTTTTAGTTTTCAGACGCGTTTTCCGTGTCCGGAAGCAGTCTTTTTGCGTTTTCTTCGGCAAGGCGTTTAATAATCGCGGGACGGACATTTATGTACGCATCCGAAAGATGTGCGGCAAGCGTTTGTGCCGAAACGGGAAGCCTGTTTTCGAGCCAGTGAACAGTTACCGTCTGAATGCCGCCCAAAATGAACGCGAGGTAGCACATAACATCGTTAAAATCCTCAGCCGGAATCATTTCTTTCAGCTCTGCCGTGAAGTTGTCTTCAAGCCGTCCGATTATACGGCTTTGGAGCCTTTCACCGTTTGATGAGGTCACGAACAGACGGTAGTAGTCCTTGTTTTTTTCAAGAAAGGTGAGTGCCCTTGTCATTGCCTCAGTCGGGTCGAGAATAACATTTTTCGTACCCAGCTCATCCAAAAGCTCGTCTATTGCCTCTATCATGTTCGTCTGAATCGCCGCATAGAGGTCATAGACATCGAGGTAGTGCGCGTAGAAGGTGCCGCGCGAAATATTGGCGCGGTCAACAATATCCGTTACGGTGATTTTGTTGATATCCTTTTCATTCAGAAGCTCAGCGAACGCGGTTTTTATGAGCATACGCGAACGCGTGGCGTTTTTGTGTGACGATTTTTTTATCGCAGCCATTTCAACACTCCTATTCTTATTTTATTCTGAACGGTTTCCCGTTTTTTTACCGGAGAAAAGCGGGTTTATTGCGCTTCAAAACGCACCGACCGCTTTTTAGGGTACTTCGGCGCGTTTTGGCTGGGAAAATATGTCGTTTTTCGGTGAACTTCATTCGGGGAAAAAATGTAAAACCGAGTAAGAGCGACGAGGAAAGTCGTACGGCTTCGTACGCATTTTTTTTGCGCTGCTGCTTTGTATTTTTTTCAAAGCGGTACATTTCATGCTTCGGTAATCGAAAGTGTGAAAACCGGCATTCGCAACGCGTGCGAAATTTGATTCTTTGTCAGCCTGCCGCAAAGTCCCTTTTTTAAGAAAGTCGGACTTTAACGGTTATCTGTTGCTCTTGTTTTTCTTTGAGTATTTAGTCTTGTAGACAACTCTCATCAAAAGACTTTCGGCAGCATTTATCGGCTTTGTGCCGTAAAGAGCCGCTGCGGAGAATGCCTTGCAACCCTTCTCGGTAACAAGCTCAACCGCTTTTGCTTCATCGGAGTCTGCCCCCACACAGACAGCACCGTTGTGCTTGATCATAACGGCATCGCGTTTACCGAGCTTTCTGACGATTTTTTTTGCGCTTCTTGACGCGTTTGACGGGTCAAAGTCGACGCATTTCAAAGAAATTCCGACTATCTGCGCAAAATCGTCCAAAAACGGCTTGACCGTAAGACCTGTTCTCGATGCCTTTACAACGGCGTCCTCCTTTGAGTGGATAACGGCGTTCACATCGTGCCGAGCCTTGTAGACAGCTGCGTGAACGGCGGCTGTGTCGGGGCAGGGAGTGAACGGGTCGAGCGGCATTCCGCTCTCAATGTCAATGGCGGTCTTTTCGCCCGTCGTTTTATCGGTAAGTTCGCAAATGCCGAACTCCCTTACCGAGTCGTAAGCACCGAGCGAGTCGTCCGCCGCCTCCGTCATAAGGTTGTTGGCTATATAGGTCGTGAGCGAATCGAAGCCCTCGGCAATGTTGCCGGTGAGCTGGTGATACCGTTTGAGAAGCGCATTTTTGCACACCTTTTCAAGCGTTGTTGCAACAGCGAAGGCGTTTTCCCTGTCCGTTCCGAGGCACAATGCGCCGTGGTGGAGCATCAGTACCGCGTTTGACGGGGAGCGTCTGAGCGCATTGACAACGCCCGTGCGGAGCTTCTTTGTGCCGGGCAGACCGTAGGACGCTACCGGAATGTCGCTTCCGATGACTGTTTCATCCTCTTTGTCGAGCGTGTTTATGTCAAGTCCCGACAGACCTGCAAGCGAAGCGTAAGTCTGGTGCGTGTGTATGACGAAGTTGACGCTCGGGCGCAATTCGTAGCACTTCGCGTGGATCCCTTTTTCCGACGAGGGCTTTATGCTGCCCTCATAGCTGAGATCCGCAATGTTGACGATAACTATGTCGTCCTCCGTGAGCGAGAGATAATCCCGTCCGCTGGGAGTGATAGCGAAGCGTTCACTGTCGATACGGCAACTGACATTGCCCCATGTGCGCTGGATAAGTCCGTCCTTTACAAGCTCCTTACCTGCTTCTATAACGCTGAGTTTTGCCTGTTTTATGTCCAAAACTATCATTCCTTACTAAACGACCGCCGCGGTCGGTGCAAAAGGGAGAGAAAAGTGTAAATAGCCGTGCTGTAAACAAAAGCAGCTGTAAGGTCGATATAAGCCGCCTGTTGCAAGGCGCGTTGTCGAGGTGTTTGTCTGTGCTTACTTTTTTCTTCCTCCGGGTGCAGACAAATGCGGCGTGCCGTACTTTATTTTCAGTTCTCTTTTACTGCGATGTTCTCGAATACTCTGTCGAAGCGTGCAAGAGCGTCGTCAATAAGCTCGGGAGTGTATGCCGCGCTCGTGTAAAGACGGCTGCCTGCAAGTGTTACAAGTCCTTCCGCCATGTAAGCGGCACCCATGTGAGTCATTTCCGTCTTTCTCTCGTTTGTAGCGTTGAGAACGCCCGGGATAGTCCACGGCTTCGACCAGTCGATGGAGAATTGAAGCGTGCCGACGGTTTCGAGGTGGCAGATAGAGCCCTGGTTGAAGGCAACGAACGGAAGATGGCGCTTTGCGATGATTTCGTTGAGTCCCTTGGTGATTCTGTCGCCCATTTCGCCTGCTTTCTGGCAAGCGTTTTCTCTGTCGATAGCTTCAAGAGTGTAGTAACCTGCCGCGCAGCTGAGCGGGTTTGCGGAGAGCGTGCCGCCGCAGAAAGCCTTCTTGACCTTGACTGCGCCGTCAAGACCCGCACCGAGGTACTTCATGTATTCTCTCTTACCGCCGACGCCGCCTGCGCCCGGATAGCCGCCTGCTATAACCTTGCCGAATACCGTAAGGTCGGGCGAGCAGCCGAAGTAGCCCTGTGCGCCTGCCATGCCGATACGGAAGCCCGTAACGACCTCGTCGAAGATAAGGAGTGCGCCGTATTTGCGGCAAAGTCTTTCAACGCCCTTGCAGAAGTTGATATCAACGGGACGGGAGCCGCTTTCGGGGCCTATTGCTTCGAGAAATACGCCTGCCGTACCGCCTCTGAGAAGGTTTCTTCTGAGAACTCTTTCAAGTGAATCGAGGTCGCCGGGGAAGAACTCCTGCGTATCTCTCATTATTCTTGCCGGAACGCCGTTTGCCTGTGTAAACTTTGTTCCGGGGATTCTTATGCCGTAGCCGAGCTGATCGCTCCAGCCGTGGTAAGCGCCGCCCATTTTTACGATGTTTCTCTTTTTGGTCGCAAGACGGGCGATACGGGCTGCGAGCATACAGCCCTCGGTGCCGGATTGAAGCATACGGAACATATCGATGGTTTCCATGCTGTCCGAGATCTTTTTTGCGAGCTTGTATTCAAACTCGTGGAAAAGACCGGTGGAGGGACCGCAGGTGTTGAGCAGATCGATGACCTGTTTTCTTACCTCGGGCGGATTTGAGCCGAGGACGGTGGGACCGCCGGCTTGAAGGAAGTCGTAGTATCTGTTGCCGTCGAGGTCATAGAGATAGCAGCCCTCAGCCTTTGTGAAAACAAGGGGAAAGGGATAATTGAAGGCGAGGTTGTGCTGAACGCCACCGGGAATTATCTGCTTGGCTTTTTCGATCATAGCCTTTGACTTTGAGCATTTTGCGTCGAAGTAATCTCTTTCGTATGCCGCGAGAGCCTCGGGTGTGATGGTGTAGATTGGCTTTTTGATAAGCTCGTTGAGCTTACGGTTTATGTCAGCCGCATCGGGGTATTGGGAAATAGCAAATCTGGTGTCCATAAATTAACTTTCCTCCTGCCGGAAAAAATTGTATATTCACTGTTCTATTGTACCACAGGTGTCGCGCAAAATACAAGTACAATAATTATTCATTTTGTACTTTATCTCGGCGAGCATGAGCTGCTGCTGCGGACGAAAAGTCAAAAGCACAGAAAAGACCGAAGGCGGAAAAGACGATAAAATACGAAAGCCGTTTTTTCCCTGCCGATTCTTACATTTTTTTAGCATATTCTGTGGACAGGACGGGAATGGTATGTTAAACTGAATTTAAGTTTTCTTTTTTTTCGGATGCGGATATTTTCGCATGGGACTCGAAACGCCGTCCGGCTTCAAAAAGGGCGTGCATCCGTTGTCTTTTATTGCAGCGACTGTATTTTTCCGGACTTTTTTCGGCGCGTCCGGCGCGATATGATTTAGGAGTGAGCGAAAATGGTGTCAAGGGGCAGAAAGATAAATCTTCTTCTTGCCGATGTCGGTGTGTTTGCCGTTGTTTATACGGTCGCTATGACCTTCGGTTCGAGCGACACGCTGCGCGCTCCCGACTTTATTACACCCAAGCTTATCGTTGGGTTCTTTTTCTTTTCGGCGGCTGTTATATTTGCGATGCGCTGCCTGTTCGGTATTTACGGCAGCATATGGCGCTACGCTTCGTCCGGTACATATTTCAGGCTTATCTTCTCCGATATGCTCTCGTTCTTCGTCGTTTTCGGCATGCGTTTTGTCTTTCCGCCGCTCAACATGGGCTTCGGAATGACGGCTATGATAGCGGCGCTCAACTGCCTTGCCGCAGTGGCGATGCGTTTTCTGTACCAAATTATTTATCAAAGGCACAATCTCGACGGCGTTCCGACGGAGGAAAGGGAACATCAGATAAAGATAGCGATAGTCGGTGCCGGAAATGTCGGAGCTTCGCTTGCAAACGAATTGATGCGAAATCCGCAGGCTCACTACAAGCCCGTGTGTTTTATCGATAACGACCGCAAAAAAGCCGGGCAGAAGCTGAACGGTATTCCCGTTTTGCCCGAGAACGGCAAGATAACGGAAGTAATTAAAAAGATGCCCGTTCAGGAGATAGTTATCGCCATGCCCGGCGCGGACGGCGAGAAAAGGAATCGGCTTTACAATCTCTACGCACAGACGGGCTGCAAGGTCAAAATATACGATTTCCCGCTCGGAAATGGCGACAACAGCGAGAAAAAACGCGAGCTACGCGCACTGTCCATTGAAGATCTGCTGTCCGGTGAAAGCATAACCTTCGACAACACCCTGTCCGAAAAATATTACGCCGGAAAAACCGTCCTTATTACGGGCGGCGGCGGTTCTATCGGCTCGGAGCTTTGCCGTCAGATAGCAAAGCTCGCCCCGAAGAAAATAGCGATTTTCGATATCTACGAAAACAACGCCTACGATATTCAGCAGGAGCTTATACGCAAGTACGGCTCGTCGCTTCTGTTTGAAGTTTACATAGGCTCGGTGCGCGACAAAGCCCGTCTGGACGAGGTTTTTGCGGCTGTCAAGCCCGATGTCGTTTTGCACGCGGCGGCGCATAAGCATGTCCCTCTTATGGAGAAAAGCTGTGCCGAGGCCGTCAAGAACAATGTACTCGGAACATATAACACTGCGGACGCAGCCGAAAAATACGGCGTTGAGAAGTTTGTTCTCATTTCGACCGACAAGGCTGTCAACCCCACCAACATAATGGGCGCGTCGAAACGGATGTGCGAAATAACGGTACAGGCGCGGCGCGACGGCAAAACGAAATTCGTTGCGGTTCGGTTCGGAAATGTCCTCGGCTCAAACGGCTCGGTCATTCCTCTTTTCAGAAAACAGATAGAGGAGGGCGGTCCCGTGACCGTAACCGACAAGCGCGTCATCAGATACTTTATGACGATTCCGGAAGCCGCTCAGCTTGTTCTCGAAGCAGGCGCCATGGCAAAACGCGGAGAGCTTTTTGTCCTCAATATGGGCAAACCCGTAAAAATATACGACCTTGCGGTAAACCTGATAAAGCTCTCGGGGCTTATCCCCGAAACGGATATAAAAATAGAGGAAGTAGGACTTCGCCCGGGTGAAAAGCTCTACGAGGAGCTGCTCATGGAGAGCGAAACACTCTCGAAAACGGAAAATGACCTGATATTCGTCGAAAAAGACACGCCGCTCACGCGTGACGAGGTCGACGAACGCGTCAGAATACTGACGGAAGCGGCGCAGAGCGGCTCGGAGGAAAAGGTTCGCGAGGCGTTCAAAAAGACCGTTCCCACATTTATGGAACCGGCGGACGCGAACGGCAGCGCGGTCATGAAAAAATATGTCTGAGAAGATGAGTTGTTACGGAACTCGGTATAAAAGGTAAAATGTACTTGTCGTCGGCGCAATATTGAGCGATTCAGATGCTTGTTATCATGTCGTTCTACCGTTTTCTGTATTTTATGAAAACGCGGAAGCTGCCGAGCTTTTTCCTTGCCTTTGCGTATATCGCAGCCGCCTGCATGATGCACTCCGGAGTTATTGCGCTTGCTCTTATATATATTGTATGTATTCCGCTATATAACGGAGAAAAAACAGTGCGCGCGGCGGTTGAATCAGCCGTGAACGGTGCGGCGGACCGGAGGAAATAATAAACCGTGAAAATATCGGATATTTGTGCGAAAACTCCGTTAAAGGCTTGACGGACGCTCTCGAAAAAAACGAGAACGGGAGCATTAAAACCGACCTCGCGGCAGCGAAAAAACGCGCGCTCGATTTTTCGCCGGACGAGTGTTTCAGCGATTTTATTGATATCCTCGAAAAATAAAAAAACACCGCAGAAAAAAACAGGGATCGTATGCGTCCGAAAAAGCGGGCGTATGCGATCCCCTTTGCCGTTAAATGACGGACTTTTCGCTTTGCTGACTGCCGCGCGTTACGCCGTGTTGACCGCTTGCGTGTCTTACGATGTGTTGACTGCCAGTCGCATTCTATGACTCGTTGGCTGCCCGCCGCGCTCTATGACTCGTTGGCTGCCCGCCGCACTCTATTGCTCGTTGACTGCCTGTCGCGTCTTATGCCGCATTGTCCGTCTGTGCGACCGCGTCGGAAAGGTTGAGCATATCCTCCGCAAATACCGCGTAGCCGCCGCGCGGATTGTTGATGAACACATGGGTTATCGCGCCTGCAAGCATACCGTCCTGAATTATGGGCGAGCCGCTCATGCCCTGAACTATTCCGCCCGTCTGCGCTATAAGCTCCGGGTCGGTTATGCGCACGGTTATGCTCTTATTGCCGGACGAGGTGTAGATCACTTTATCTATATTTATATCATATCGTTGTTTTTGACCGTCCTTTACCGTGCAGATTATTTCAGCCGCGCCCTCGTGAACCTCGCTCTTGTTTGCCACCGGAATACTCTCGCCGTTATCGGGCAGGGCGCTTATTCTGCCGTATATTCCCTCGTCCGTATTCGTAAGAAGCGAGCCGTAAATATTTTTGCCTATTATACCGCAAATTTCACCTGCCGCGCCGGGCTGTCCCTTGGTTACGGACGATATTTCGGCGCACCTGAGCGTTCCGCTCGCAACGGGCAGCAGAAGGGAAGTGTCCGTGTCGTAAATGCCGTGTCCGAGCGCCGCAAGTGTGCCGTAAAGCGTATCGGAATAGGTAAGAGTCCCTATTCCTCCCGTGTAGTCCCTTATCCACATTCCGCACTTGTAGGTTTTTGTCGTCACCGTTTTTTCGGGGGTTACAAAAGCCGTGAATTCCTCATTGCCGCGCATGAGCTTCATCTCGACTCTTTCGCCGCCGCTGCCGCCTATTATCTCCGTCAGCTCCTCGTTGCTTTTCAGCTTTTTGCCGTTTGCCGAGATGAGTATATCACCGGGCTTTATGCCTGCCGCCCTCGCAGGTGAAACCGTCCCGGCGGTGCTTTCAAAGCTGTCTGTCGCAACAACGACAACGCCGTTTGTGCTGAGCGTTATTCCGATAAGCTCGCCGCCCGGAATAACGAAGCGACGCTCCTTCTTTTTAAGGTTTATTTCCTTCACCGGGATCAGATTCATTACCGTCAGTTCGCTCACGGACGAATCACCCGGAGTGCCTCTTAAAGTGTTGTCTGCATAAAATATGCCTTTGTAGCAAATACTTTCACTGCCAATATAAATTTCTTCCGGGAAATTCATTTCGCCGTATACCGTAACGCTCATAACGACAAAAACGAAAACCGAAAAAACAGCCGTAAAAATTTTGACCGCCTTTTTCAAATTGCTGTCACCTCCGTTCCGTTTTATTGTTGGCACAACACGCTCCGATATTACAGACAACAACTGAGAAAAAAAACTCCGCCGTCGGCAAAATGCGTTTTTGCAACGAAAAACCGTTGAAAATCACGCGCCGAGGCGGAGCTTTTGTTATTTTGTATTATTTGTATTTTCGGTAAAAAATTACTTTACTATTTCGCCCTTTGTTCCGGCAGGTGCAAGCACCGCGTTGGACTCGTCGGTATCAATGTGCATCGCAAGAGCGAATTTGTCGCTTACTCTTACGACGACATCGCCGAAAATGAGCGAACGCTCGGGGGAGTCGATCTTGACATTTACGATGTCCTTGTCCTTAACGCCGAAGTTCTCTGCGTCGGCAGGAGTCATGTGGATGTGACGCTTTGCAACGATAACGCCTTCGCTTATTTCAACCTCGCCCTTGGGGCCTACAAGCTTGCAGGGAGCACTGCCGGCAATGTCGCCGGACTCTCTTACGGGAGCGCTGACGCCGAGCGTTCTGGCGTCGGAAGCCGAGATCTCAACCTGTGTTGCGGGACGAACCGGACCGAGTATGGAAACAGCCGGGAACTGACCCTTTGTGCCGACTACCGCGACTCTTTCGTTGCAGGCGAACTGACCGGGCTGCGAAAGATCCTTCTTCTTCGTAAGCTCATATCCCTCGCCGAAAAGGATTTCAAGGTGTTCCTTTGTTACATGAACATGGCGTGCGGATGTTTCAACGATAAAATTTTTTTCCATTTGTTTATTTACCTCCGTAACTGATTGACGGATAGAGTATACATTTTTTTTGCGGTTTTTACAAGAGCAAATGCAATTTTTTTTATCAAATCGTTCAGGCGGAGAAAAAACGCGTTAAAAAAGACGGAAACGGATAATAATTGTCGATTTTTTAACAATTACCACCCTTTTTTCTCGTATAAAGTATAGACGAATAAAAATAAATGTGATATAATCACTGCCGTATGGCTTAAAGCCGACAGCATTTTTCTTAATGTTTTACAATTTAAAATGGAGGAAAGCAAAGGGCGATAAGAGCCGCCTTATGGCGGTAATGCAGGAGGCTCAGGGCATTTACGGCTATCTCCCGTACGAAGTACAGGCGATAATAGCCGAGGGTCTTGATGTTCCGCTCGAAAAGGTGTACGGCGTTGCGACATTCTATGCGCAGTTCGCCCTTTCGCCCAAGGGAAGGTACAACATTTCGGTCTGCCTCGGCACGGCGTGCTATGTTAAAGGCTCCGACAAGGTTCTCGAAAAGATAAGTGAGGAGATAGGCATTGAACCCGGCGAATGCACCGACGACGCAAAGTTCAGCCTTGAAGCCTGCCGCTGTATCGGCGCTTGCGGTCTTGCTCCCGTTATGACGATAAACGACGATGTCTACGGCCGCCTTACTCCCGATGAAATCCCGGGAATCCTTGCAAAGTACGAATAAATTTTTCAGTAAAGGGCGCGGAAAAATATGAAAATCAGAATTTTACAGGAGCTTCTCGGCGCAGAGCTTATATGCGGCGAAGAACATCTCGATTGCGATGTGCATTCCGCCTGCGGAAGCGATATGATGAGCGATGTCCTTGCGTATGTGAAGGATCAGGCGGTGCTTCTCACCGGTCTTGTCAATTCACAGGTCATTCGTACCGCCGAAATGATGGACATGGTATGTATCGTTTTCGTTCGCTCAAAGCGGCCCACTCTTGAAATGATCGAAACCGCTCAGGAAAGCGGTATCGCGCTGCTTTCCACCGATAAAAGAATGTTCGAAGCGTGCGGAATACTCTACACGAACGGACTTAACGGAGCAAAAACATGAGCGAGTTTATAAAATTTCATTTTGATGTTGACGGGGAGAATTTCGTTTCCGCCGGACAGGCTTCCGTCCAGGTGAAAAAAAACCTTCGTCAGCTCGGTCTGCCCCCCGAAATAATACGCCAGCTTTCGATAGCAATGTATGAGGGCGAAATAAATATGGTCATTCATGCCGGCGGCGGCGAAGCCGATGTCACCGTGTATGAGGACAGGGTCGAAATAGTCCTTACCGACCACGGCCCCGGAATTGCCGATATTTCGCTCGCTATGCAGGAGGGGTATTCCACCGCAACCGAAAATGTCAGGGCTTTGGGCTTCGGCGCGGGAATGGGGCTTCCGAACATGAAGCGCTATACCGACGAAATGACCATCGACTCCGCAGTAGGGCGCGGTACAATTATAACGATGTGCGTATACCTCAATAAACAATAAGGTGATGCTTTGAACTCTTACAGACACTCGGTCGTTCTCGATATCGACAAGTGTACGGGCTGCACTACCTGCGCGCGGCACTGTCCTACCGAGGCGATAAGAATAATCGACAACCACGCCGAGATAAACACCGAACGCTGCATCGACTGCGGCGAGTGCATAAGGGTCTGTCCGCACAAAGCGAAAAAAGCGATGTGCAGCAAGTTTGAACACTATATGCATTACAAATGGAAAATTGCTCTGCCTGCGCCTGCGCTTTTCGGGCAATTTAACGGACTTGACGATGTTGACGATGTCCTTCAAGGACTTCTCGATATCGGTTTTGACGATGTTTACGAGGTGGCAAAGGCTGCTGAGCTTGTTTCGGCGTACACACGCATCTACTTAAAAGCGGAGGGCATTAAAAAGCCTGTTATAAGCTCCGCCTGCCCGGTTATTTCCCGGTTGATATCATTGCGCTTTCCGTACCTGAAAGACAATATTCTGCCGATTCTGCCGCCTATGGAGATAGCTGCCATAGAGGCGAAGGCAAAAGCAAAAAAAGAACACCCGGAACTGACGGACGAGGACATAGGCGTTTTCTTTATCTCGCCGTGTGCGGCAAAGGTCAGCTATATCAGAAACGGCTACGGCTACTATCAGAGTAATATCGATGTTGTCGTGTCGCTGAGCGATATCTACTTTATGCTTATCGGCGCCATGAAACGCGGAAAAACCCCGTCGATATCGTCGGAATCGGGTATGATAGGTATAGGTTGGGCTTCCACCGGAGGAGAAGCGTCCGCTATTCTTAACGACAGTTATCTTTCGGCGGACGGCATTGAAAACTGCATAAAGGTGCTTGATTCGATTGAAAACGGCAACATCCCGCACCTTGAATTCGTCGAGCTTTGCGCCTGTATAGGCGGATGCGTCGGCGGAGTCATGACGATAGAAAACCCGTTTATCGCAAAAACGCGGCTTCTTACCGTGCGCAGATATTTGCCCGTTTCGCGGAATTTTCTCTCCCCGGCAGACAACTTTATACCCGATGATTTTCTTACGGATTCGCTCCCGTCATATACGCCCATTTCACGGCTGAGCGAATCAATGAGCGAGTCCATGCGGATGATGACAAGCATCCAGCAGCTTCGCGAAACGCTCCCCGGAATCGACTGCGGAGCGTGCGGCAGTCCCACCTGCCGTGCTTTCGCCGAGGATGTTGTAAAGGGACTTGCGGGCGAAGCAAGAAAATGCGTTGTACTTGAACAGCGCAAGCTTCAAAATAAGGAGGAAAACGGCAATGACGGTAAGTGAGCTTGCGGAGAAATGCGGCTTCGTACCCGTGTGTCTGCCCGACCCCGGCAGGAAAGTCACCGGCTGCTATATCGGTGACCTGCTAAGCTGGGTCATGGGTAAAGCGCAGTCCGGGAACGCATGGATTACAATAATGAGCAATGTCAATATCGCCGCGGTTGCGTCGCTTACGGATGTGGGCGTTGTGATTTTGGCTGAGGGCGTTTTGCTCGACGAAAGCGTCGTTTCCGTTGCGGCACAAAAGGGGATAAACATCCTTTCGAGCGCCCTCCCGGCTTTTGAAACGGCAAAGGCTCTTTTTGATAAAGTCTGATAAATATGAAAAAGTATTATTACGATTTTCATGTTCACTCATGTCTTTCTCCGTGTGCCGACGACGATATGACCCCGAATAACATTGCCGGAATGGCTGTTTTGGCGGGACTTGAAGTTGTCGCTCTCACCGACCACAATTCCGCAAAAAACTGCCCGGCATTCTTTGCGGCGGCAAAAAAGAACGGAATTATCCCTATCGCCGGAATGGAGCTGACGACAGCGGAGGATATCCATGTTGTGTGTCTTTTTCCGGAGCTTGACGGCGCGATGGCGTTTGACACATATGTGGACAGCCGTCGGATGAAGGTCCCGAACAGGGTCGATATATTCGGCGAACAGCTGATTCTGGACGGCGATGACGAAACGATAGGCAGGGAGAAATTCTTCCTTCCGGCAGCTTCTGAAATCACCGTTGACGAAGCCCCCGGTGCGGTTGCCCGGTACGGCGGAATCTGCTTCCCGGCGCATATCGACCGCGAAGCAAACGGAATAATAGCAACTCTCGGTACATTTCCCGATAACGGCGCTTTTCTCAATGCTGAGTTTTACGACCACGCAAAGGAAGCGGAGTATTTGGAAAAATATCCGGTGCTCGGCTCTGTCAGACGGCTTGTTTCAAGCGACGCGCACAACCTTTGGAGTATTCGTGACAAAAGCGCGTTTCTCGAAATCGATGACGAACCGTATTCTTCCGACAGGGTACGCAAACAGATATTCAAGTTGCTCGGAGAAAAAATATGAAAGAGCTGTCATTAAACATTCTCGATATTTCAATGAATTCCGTCAAGGCTCACGCCGACGAAGTGAGCATAATTCTCACCGAAACGGACAGAACTCTTGAAATAAAAATAAAAGATAACGGCTGCGGCATGAAAAAAGAGCTGCTGCAAACGGTAACGGACCCGTTTACGACTACGCGCACAACGCGCAAGGTAGGGCTGGGCATTCCGTTTTTCAAGCTCGCGGCAGAACAGACGGGCGGTTATCTTACAATCAAATCAAAACACGAAAGCGAATTCCCCGACGACCACGGCACGGAAACAACGGCGCTCTTTTACAAAGACCACCTTGATTTTACGCCGCTCGGCGATGTTATATCGACAGTTGTGACCCTTATCCAGGGGTCGCCCGATATACGGTGGGTCTTTGTGCATAAAACGCCGGACGGAGAGATCTCTCTGGACACCGATGAAATAAAAGCCGTCCTCGGCGAAGTACCGCTTTCAACACCCGATGTACTTGTTTGGATAAGCGAGGACTTAAAAGAACAGTACCGGGACATAGGTTATCACAACTGAAAAACATATAATAAGCGAAAGGAATAAAAGTCATGAAGTCTTTGGCAGAACTTGCAGCAATCAGAGAAAAAATGCAGAACAAGGTCGTCCTCCGTGAAGGAAGCAGCGATATAAGAGTCGTTGTCGGCATGGCTACCTGCGGTATAGCGGCAGGTGCGCGTCCCGTTCTCAACACCTTTGTTGAGGAGGTCGCGAACGCCGGTCTTTCGGATAAGGTCATCGTTACCCAGACAGGCTGTATCGGCATTTGTCAGTTCGAGCCTGTCGTTGAGATATACGAGTCGGGCAAAGACAAGGTAACATATGTTAAAATGACGCCCGAAAAGGCAAAGGAAGTCGTAGAGAAGCATCTCAAAGGCGGCAGTGTCATTGAGGACTATGTAATTAAAAACATATAAGATTTTGGAGGTTTAAATATGGTTCGAGCACAGGTACTTATCTGCGGCGGCACCGGCTGTACTTCATCCGGAAGTAAAAAGCTTATAGCCGAGTTTGAATCACAAATTGCGAAAAACGGTCTTGAAGATGAAGTAAAAATTGTCAGAACCGGTTGTTTCGGACTTTGCGCACTCGGTCCCGTCGTTATTGTTTACCCCGACGGAACTTTCTATTCGAGAGTTCAGGAAGAAGATGTCAAGGATATAGTTGAGGAGCATCTTGTCAAGGGCAGAGTCGTTGAGCGTCTTGCCTACAAGGATGTTGCCGAGGGCGTTGAGATAAAGCACGGCAATGTTTCACTTAACGATACCACATTCTACGCAAAGCAAAAGCGTGTCGCTCTCAGAAACTGCGGCGTTATCAACCCCGAGAACATTGATGAATATATCGCCATGAACGGTTATGCCGCTCTCGGAAAGGCTCTTACCGAAATGACCCCCGAGGAGGTTATTCAGGTAGTCAAGGATTCCGGCTTGCGCGGCAGAGGCGGCGGCGGATTCCCCACCGGACTCAAATGGAGCTTTACCGCCAAGAATCAGGCTGACCAGAAGTATGTCGTCTGCAACGCCGACGAAGGCGACCCCGGCGCATTCATGGACCGTTCCGTTCTTGAAGGCGACCCCCACGCGGTAGTTGAAGCCATGGCTATCTGCGGCTACGCGACAGGCGCTACCGAGGGCTATGTATATGTCCGCGCAGAGTATCCCATCGCCGTTGCCCGTTTGCAGAAGGCAATCGAAGATGCCCGTGCATACGGACTTCTCGGCAAGGATATCTTCGGCTCGGGATTTGATTTCGATCTGTTTATCCGTCTCGGCGCAGGCGCATTCGTATGCGGTGAGGAAACAGCTCTTATGACCTCCATCGAAGGCAACCGCGGCGAACCCCGTCCCCGTCCGCCTTATCCGGCGGTCAAGGGTCTTTTCGGCAAGCCCACCACCGAAAACAATGTTGAAACCTTCGCAAATATTCCTCAGATAATTCTTAACGGCGCATCGTTCTTCAATACGATGGGCACCGAGAAATCAAAGGGCACAAAGGTTTTCGCACTCGGCGGAAAAATCCGTCACACCGGCCTTGTCGAGATTCCCATGGGAACAACGCTCCGCGAGATCGTTGAAGATATCGGCGGCGGCATTCCCAACGGCAAAAAGTTCAAAGCAGCCCAGTCGGGCGGACCCTCCGGCGGATGTATCCCGGCTTCGCTTCTCGATATCGAGATAGACTACGACAACCTTATCGCACAGGGTGCAATGATGGGTTCGGGCGGTCTTATCGTAATGGACGAGGACACCTGCATGGTCGATATCGCCAAGTTCTTCCTTGAATTCACCGTTGACGAGTCCTGCGGAAAATGTACTCCCTGCCGTATAGGAACAAAGCGTCTTTACGAGATACTCGAAAAGATAACCTCCGGCAAGGGAACTCTTGCAGACCTCGACGAAATGGAAAGCCTTTGCAAATACATCAAAGAGAACTCTCTCTGCGGTCTGGGTCAGACTGCTCCCAACCCCGTTCTCTCGACTTACAGATTCTTCAAGGACGAGTATGTCGCCCATGTCGTTGACAAAAAATGCCCCGCCGGTGTGTGCAAAAAGCTCCTTTCGTTCTCCATTGATCAGGAGAAGTGCATAGGCTGCGGTATGTGCGCAAGAAACTGCCCCGCCGACGCGATTTTCAAGACTACATATGTCGCTCCCGGACATAAGCTTCCCTCGTTCCACATCGACACCGACAAGTGCATTAAGTGCGGTGCCTGCATGGGCGGCTGTAAGTTCAAAGCGATTTCCAAGAAATAAGGAGGAGCTTGTAATATGGCTGATGTAAATATAAAAATAAACGGCAGAGATGTCGTCGTTCCTGCCGGCAGCACCATTCTCGAAGCTGCCCGTATAGCGGGAATACAGATACCCACGCTCTGCTACCTTAAAGAGATAAACGAGATCGGCGCCTGCCGTATCTGTGTTGTCGAGGTAAAGGGCGCGAGAAGCCTTGTCGCGGCGTGTGTATTCCCCGTAAATGAGGGCATGGAGGTTTTCACAAACACTCCCAAGGTTATCGAGTCGAGAAAGACCACATTGAAGCTCTTGCTTTCAAACCACAAGAGAGAATGCCTTTCCTGCGTCCGTTCCGGCTCCTGCGAGCTTCAAAAGCTCTGCCACGACTACGGCATTGAGGATGAAAACGCCTTTGCCGGTGTAAAGAGCCACTATGATATCGACGCTTCCGCTTCTCATATGTACAGAGATAACGAGAAGTGCATCCTCTGCCGCCGCTGCGTTGCAGTCTGCGACAAGAATCAGGCTGTCGGCGTTATCGGCGCAAACGCAAGAGGCTTTGATACTCATATCGGCTGCGCATTCGAGCTGCCGCTCGGCGATGTCGGCTGCATTTCCTGCGGTCAGTGCATTACCGTATGCCCCACGGGCGCTCTCTCCGAGAGAGATGATACTCAGAAGGTAATGGACGCTATCAACGACCCCGAAAAGTTCGTTGTTGTCCAGACCGCTCCCGCCGTCAGAGTAGGACTCGGCGAAGAATTCGGCTATCCCATGGGTACGGTCGTTACCGGCAAGATGGTTTCCGCTCTCAGAGCGCTCGGCTTTGATAAGGTTTTCGATACCAACTTCTCCGCAGACCTTACCATTATGGAGGAAGCCACAGAGTTCCTCGGCAGATATACCGAGAAGAAGAACCTTCCTCTCATCACCTCCTGTTCGCCCGGATGGATTAAGTTCTGCGAAACCTATTATCCGGAGTTCATTCCGAACCTCTCCACCTGCAAATCTCCTCAGGGAATGTTCGGCTCCGTTGCAAAGACCTACTATGCGAAGATGACGGGTATAGACCCCAAGGATATCTTTGTTGTGTCCGCAATGCCCTGCACCGCGAAGAAATTCGAAGCAGAGCGTCTTGATCATACGGCTGTTGCCGGTCTTGCCGACATCGACGCGGTTATCACCGTAAGAGAGCTTGCCCGTATGATAAAGAAGAACGGCATTATGTTCAACGACCTTCCCGACGGCGAGTTTGACGCTCCGTTCGGACTCGGCTCCGGTGCCGGTACTATTTTCGGCGCCACCGGCGGCGTTATGGAGGCTGCTCTCAGAACCGCTTACGAGGTACTCACTAAGGAAGAGCTTAAAGACCTTGAATTCACCGCAGTAAGAGGTGTTGAAGGCATTAAAGAAGCTTCTTACACCATTGCCGGCAACGAGATAAAGGTCGCTGTTGCATCCGGTACGGCTAACGCAAAGAAGCTCCTCGACATGGTAAAGAGCGGTGAAAAGCACTACGATTTCATCGAGATCATGGCTTGCCCCGGCGGCTGCGTAAACGGCGGCGGTCAGCCCATTCAGCCTGCGTCCGTTCGTAACTTCACGGATGTCCGCGCTGCAAGAGCTGCCGGTCTTTACGCCGACGACAAGGCACTTCCCGTGAGAAAATCCCATGAGAATCCCGATGTTAAGAAGATTTACGAGGATTTCTTCGGCGAGCCGAATTCACATCTTGCTCACGAGATCCTTCACACCGGCTATACTATCCGTAAGAAATACTGATAACGGCTGAGCTTTACGGCGGCAGAAAGAAGATGCTTTTTTCTTCCGCCGTTAAGGCTGACGGGAATCTGTCCCCTCGGGGGCGGCTCGTCAGCCTTATTTTATTATATTGATTTTTGTTTATTTTAATGTTACAATAACCGTGTATACTGTCGGAAAGGAGGACACGGCAATCGAAAAAAACGAATTAAAAACGCCGTGTGAAAGAAAAATGAAAAAAACGATACCGAGCTACACCGGAACTTTGAGAGATCACTCGATAAATGTACCTCAGTGCATATATGAATGCAGCGGAATAAGCATTTTCGGAAGGCGCATAAAGTCGCTTGTATTCTCCACCGATGCCGCCATCATCAAAAACATAAATACCGACGCAGTGCTTGCCGTGTACCCGTTTACACCGCAGCCCATAATCAGTCAGTCCATTATCGCCGTTTCGGATGTCCCCGTTTTCGTGGGGGTCGGCGGAGGACTCACGACCGGCGCGCGCTCCGTCCGGCTTGCCATCGAAGCGGAGCACCAGGGCGCTTACGGCGTTGTTGTTAACGCCCCCATTGCGTGCGATGTCATTTCCGAAATAAAGCAGTGCGTTGAAATTCCGGTCGTTGCCACCGTTATTTCCGAAAAACAGGATATTGACGAGCGCATCGCGGCAGGTGCGGACATACTGAATGTTTCGGCAGCCTCAAAGACCCCCGAGCTTGTCCGCTTTATAAGAGAGCGCTATCCGGACATCGGAATAATTGCAACGGGAGGTCCAACGGACGAAACGATACTTGCAACAATAAACGCAGGCGCGAATGCGATAACCTATACGCCGCCAACAAACGGCGAGCTGTTCGCCGCATCAATGCGCAGATACAGAGATAGATTTACGGAAGAAAAGTAACCCGCCGCATACGCTTTAACAGCGTACGGGGTGTGACCGTATATTTGCGGTGTGCGTACGGCTTACCGCAGCGGGCAGCGTGACGCCGACGGCGTTTTGCCCAAAACTGAGAGAAAACAGAAAAGGGAAGTAAGATGGAGAACTACCGCTCGTTTCGTACATAGTCACGATATACAACGCCGCGCCGTATTGCACGCGTTGTTCCCGAACCGTAAATATATGGCGGAAAAATATCCGTTTGCCGGAAAGCACCCCGTTTTACTGCCTGCCGCATGGGGAGCGCGGATAATATTATACGCCCGCGATTCCTCAAAAAAAGACCGCAGCGCCGCGGACGCTTGCCGCACGGGAGCCGACCGCGTTAAGCTCTTAAAATACTACGGCATTACCGACTGAAAATGCCGTTCCGGTTTTAGATTTTCCGGATTTTTTATTTTTGACAACCGGTTCTCCGGCTGATTGTTTTACGATAATATTACGGAGGGACTTACCATGAGTGGAATGAAAGAAAAAATGCACAACGGCGAATTGTATTTTCCGAACGACAGCGATATCCTCGCCGAGCAGGAAAAATGCCTTGAAAAGCTCTATGACTTTAATATGACGCGTCCGCACGAGCTTAAAAAGCGTGAGCAGATGCTCAAAGAAATGTTTGCCGAGATAGGTAAAAACTGTTACATCAAGCCGCCGTTTCATGCCAACTGGGGCGGTAAGCATGTCCATTTCGGCGATAATGTATACGCGAATTTCGGGCTTACAATGGTGGATGATACTCATATTTATGTCGGCAGCGAAACCATGTTCGGTCCAAATGTAATTGTCGCGTCAGCCGGACATCCCGTCTGCCCGGAGCTTCGCAGCAAGGCTTATCAGTACAATATCCCCGTGCGCATCGGCAGAAATTGCTGGATAGGTGCCGGCGCCGTCATTGTCCCCGGTGTTACAATAGGCGATAATACCGTTATCGGAGCCGGGAGCGTTGTAACAAAGGATATCCCGAGCGGCGTTGTTGCAGTCGGAAACCCGTGCCGTGTTATGCGCGAAGTGAACGAAAACGATTATGAATACTACTTTAAGGACAGAAAAATCCCCGAGGAACTGAAAACTACAAAATAAGCAAAGGTCTTTGCGGCTTGTTTGTTTGTCGCTTTGCGGATAATTCCCCGACGGTCTGTTAACCGGGCGTCTGTCATATTCTTTGCGCTTTCTGCATCTATTTGTATGTATGCGATAGATGTAGGGGGCGCTTTTTTTGAAAATAATAATCAACGGTGCGTTCGGAAGAATGGGACGCGTTTTGACGGAGCTTATCGAAAACGGGACAGAGCATGAAATTGCCGCAGCCGTCGATATCGTTTGTGATAAGGGGAAGAAAAACGATTGCTTTTGCCGCCTTTCGGATTTTCGTGGAGAGGCGGACTGCATAATAGATTTTTCCGACAGCTCGTGCACGGACGAGGTGTGTTCGTATGCCGTAGGCAGGCGGCTTCCGCTCGTTATCGCCGCCACCGGTCAGAGTGAAAAGGATAATGAGATAATCTCTGCCGCCGCGCGGTTTATCCCCGTGCTGCGCGCCGCGAATCTGTCGCGTGAAATGGCTGTTTTCAGGCTTCTTGTGTCGCTTGCTGCGTCAAAAATGCCCGACTGCGATATTGAGATAACCGAAATACACCGCCGCAGCAAAGCCGATATTCCGAGCGGTACCGCGCTCATGCTGGCTCGTGATATAATAGGGGAGTGTCCGTCGCGTTCGTATAAAATAGGGAGCGGCAAAAGCGGCACGGGCAAGAACGGCGTTATATCGATCCATTCGCTTCGATTCGGTGAAAATGCCGGTACACATACCGTGTATTTTGCGCAGAACGGGCAGACGCTCACGCTCTCGCACGAGTCGCACGGCAGGATCGCTTATGCGGTCGGCGCGATACAGGCAGCTGTATTTATCTACGGGAAAGCGCCGGGGCTTTATTCCGAAAACGATCTGTTCGGTTTTGATAAAAATTGTTGACAAAACAAATAACAAATATTTTGTGACAAACTTTTTAAGGTTAATTTTTGTTTAAATGTACATAAAACGACTCTGTATTTTTTAACTGTAATATGAAAAAAAACATACTACCGTATTGCATTTGACCGGAAAAAGATTTATAATGACAGTGAATAGGTATTTCTCTTTATTCGGCATTAAACACAGAAAAAGGAGTTGTTTTTTGTGAAACTGAAAAAAGCACTGAGCGTTCTTCTCGCGACTCTGATGCTCATGTCCGTATTCTCCATAGGCTTTACGGGCATGGCGGCAGATATCAATTACAGCGCGCAGTATGAAATGCTTGCACAGGCACTGAAAAACGATTATGTCCGTAATCTTACAAATTACAGCATCGTCAACAATACGCTTGACAACGGTCAGCAGGGGTTCGATACCGACGCAAACGGCTTTGCGTACGATCACCGCGTTGTTGCTGCCGATAACAAGAGCGGCGATATACTGAAAGCGGCTAACCGTTTTTACTATATTGCGGAATCGCTTATGAGCACCACCCACGGAGTGGGCTTTTACGACGCGTCAAAGCTCGTAAGCCACATTTCGGAATCCTTGAAGCCGTATTTTGAGGACGAAGCCGGTACGCATACATATGTCGATTTCTACGGCTTGCCCAAAACTCCCACCGAGGAGGAGCTTGCCGCTTACAAGGAAGCCGTATCTCTCATAGAAGCAAACGGCAAAAAGGTAAATGAGGCAACGCTTACCGCAATGGGCGTGTACTTTATCGAAAAATCTCCGTTTGAGTTCTACAATGTCGATACCGTTTTGCAGTACTTTATGGGAAATGTTCTCAAAATAAACGCCGGCAACTGGTATCACCGTTTCACCTTCGTGGTCGAAACCTCCATCGACACATGGCTTCGCGAGAGCGGAAGCATCGAAAATGTCGCCGATTCGGCTATCGTGACCCGCACCGCCGTTTACGAGGTAAGCTACAAGCGCTCGTTCAACGACCTCGGCACAAAGGCATACTATTCGTTTGAGCTGCCCACTATTGAGAAGGTGTGGCAGGACTATGCGGCTGAATATAACCTCTCCCGCAACTCCGACGATCTTACAAAGGATCCCTCCGGCTACGGCTACGGAATCACCGCAGGCGGTCAGGCAAAGGCGTTCCTTATAAAGCAGTCCAAGGACGAGCATACCGTCCCCTATCTCACTACGCTCTACAACACCTTCTACGATTACATTTCACAGGGGTATAATGCCGAAACGCGCGAAACATGGGATCTTCGTTTCTCGCAGATTAAAGACGCCGACCTTCCGTCGGTAACAAACAGCTCCGTTATTCTTAAATATCTCGACGATATCACGCACGAGTATTCTAACGAAGCGCTTCTCTCCATGTTCGGCGATGACATAGGCAACATGGTAACGCTTGCCTATATCCTCACTCCTTCAAGCGATGTTCCCGAGAGAACCGTAAGAGGAACAGCCAAATACGCAGCTACTCCCGAGAAGCTCGACAGCATTGTCAGAGATATGGACGCTCTCGTCACTCCCCGTGACGGTCAGACGGGTGCGGAGCGCGATAATGATGTCGCTACCCGTGTTGCGAATATCGTTAAAGAGTTCTTTAATACCAACAGCGACCTCTTTGTCGGCACCTCCGTTGAGGGAATGGAATTCAGCAACCTCCACGAGCTTGTCGGACTTCTTGTTCAGGGACTTGTATTCCGCGACAGCATCATTACGCTTCTTGTTCAGAAGATTTACCCGATGGTCGTCGACCTCATTAAAAACAATGTTGCCGGCGCGATTGCGGAGAAAGCCGGTAATACAGCTGCTGACTTTGTTTTAGGTCTTGTTGAAAAGATTGTCAATAACAACGAGCTTGCAATTTACCCCAATAAGCTCGCGGAAAAGCTCCAAAAATACAATAACCCGGCATACGCTTCCACGATAAACATTCTTAAAAACGCAGGCGAGGACTGGGATAAGGTCAACTTCGAAGCCCTTACATGGGGCGTTGACGCTTCACCCATAAGCAAAAAAGCAGACGCGTTTATTGACGCGGCGTGCGCCGCGCTCAGCGGCTTTACGCTTCTTCTCGTCACCGTAATGTGCGGCGATGAGGAATACTCTAAGGACGAGCGTGAGAAAAAAAACTCATGGCACGGAAAGGATCAGTACAACCAGTTCTACGACAAAACGCTGCTGAGCCTTCTCGGTGATTTCAAACTCCGTTCTCAGGGCGGTTACACTAAGCTCATAATTCCGCTTCTCAGAGTTTTAGGGCTTAACGAACAGTCTTCCTACGGCACCGGCTGCAAGGGATATCTTTCAAGCGCCGCTTACCACGAGATGGTAGACCAAAACGGCGACAACTGCCTGAGAATGATCCTCGAACCCATCATCTACTGGGTAACCGATGTCCTCGGTACAAAACCGTTTGAAACGCTTTGGAATCTTCTCCCGAACCTCGTCAACTTCCTTTCGAGAACATCAACGGTAGAAATTCAGGACGACTGGTGCAAGAACGATAAGGCGAGTGCCAAAAACCATGACTATTTCTATACCTGCCAGACGCATTCACTCTGGGATATTCTCGAACATATTCACATCTACATCATTCACCTCGGTGTAACAAAGGTTTATTCCGCAAGTGTTACCTCGCTCCTTAAAAAACAGAAGGATATGCTTTCGAGTATAAACGGACTTCTCGGCGAAGTTCTCAAACTCAGCTACAAGAGCGGAATCGACCATGTTGAACCGGCAGGCTTCATGATGAAGAAGGACTATACAAACGATAACGGCACTCTTTCCGCCGGAACGCTTGTTGTAATCGGAACTACCGAGTATGAACTTTACAAGGAGCTGTTCGTGTCCGACTCCACGGTCGAGGATGCCGCTTCGTACTACGACTCCTACATGGAGGTCTATACGAACATCACGGAGAACTCCTACTCCACTGTTAAAGACGATAAGCACAACCGTGTTATCGACAACATTATTTATAACAAGAAGGATTATAAGATTCCGGCTATTCAGGAGGGTAAGCTTACCTCCTGCGGACGCGTAAGAGAGGACTGGAACACTCTTGTTATCGACCATCCCGGTCAGGTTCTCCTCTATGTTCTCCGTTATGTCTGCTCTGCGCTCGGTTATAAGTACGACCTTAACCTCTACGAGGAGGGAAGCGAGGATAAAAACCTCCCGTATCTCATCGAGTGCTTCGGGCTTAAAATGGATCAGAAGCTGTTCAACGGCTTGACTCTCGGCGACATTATATATAATGTAATGCTCCACCCCGACGACGCTATCTGTGCACTCCTCGAAATCTTCTACTCCAACGAAAACGGCAACTACTACAACCACAAGAACTACACCTATTCCGTTAAGGATATCGACTACCGTCAGGGTACGCTTCTCAATAAGTCCATCAACCCCACGCTTTCTTACGGCACACAGGTAAGATATACGCAGTATTGGACCCGTGAATATGCGCGCGATGTCGTTGCAAATTCCGGTAAGCTCGTTGAAAATGTTCTTCAAATGCTCGGCACCAAGGGCTTTGAAAACGGTATAGGTGCGTATCTTGAAAACCTCCTTAACGATAAGGTTTTCAATAACGCTCTCGTCAACAAGCTCTTTAATAAGATTTACCAGCTGCTTTCGGGACTTAACAAGAAGATAAATGTTGAGCTTATTCTCAAAAATGCGCTCGATGTCGACTTCACTCCCGTTACCGTTGCCGCAACGCTTAAAGGCATGGCAGGCACATCTCCCGCCTACTACGAAATAAGCTCAATTCAGGAAACGAACTGGAATACTTACTTCCTCGACGAGGAGGGCAACACGGTCGACCGTGAGCTTGACTGGGGTATCGACACCGCAGACGATAAGGCGGAAATGTTCCTCAGAACCGTTTCTGCTCTCGTTTCGCCGGCAGCCTTCGCCATTAAGTACCTGATGGCTGACAGCACCTTAAACATTCTCGGACTCATCAAGCTCCCGTCCTATGCGGGCTATCAGTACGCGTTCATTGCTCTCCTTGAAGCGCTGTCCTGCCCCGATATACTCACATACGACGAGTATTACGAGTCAACGCTCGATCCCGTCATCGGTAACGCAAACGCTATTTACAACCTCGTTTCTCCGCTTCTCGGACTTCTCGATAAGGTCTATGCCGACCCGATCAACACGGTGCTCGATCTTATCCCGAACCTTCTGTTCTTCATCTCGATAGGCGGATTCAACGATCTTCTGAATAACTTCGTTCACTTTGCGTATGTTATCCTCGATGTTCTCAGCCCCGTCGTAAACGGATATGATATCCTCAACGGACTGATTTCGAACATCAGTGTGGGCGGTCTTATGATAAACCTTTCGCTTCCGCTCGATATTGATTTCAACGGACTTGCAAGCGACCTTATAGGCAGCCTTGTAGGTGATTCGCTCGAAATCGAGGGCGTAAAGATAGCGCTGCCCTACATCGACTTCCATACTCTTTGCTGCGGTACTCTTGAAAAATTCTTCTCGAAAGAACAGCGCACCACCGTGCATCTTAACTCGGCGGGCGGCGGCGACCTGATAACTGCAATTCTTCGCCTTGCATTTGAAATTCTGTTCATGGAAGAAAACAAAGTTGCGGTAGGTAAGATCATCAACAACGCTATCGGAAAGGGCGAACTTGATGTATACGACGAGGAAACACTCGCTTCGGTTCTTAACGGACTTTACGACCTGATGGAAACCTACGAGGTCCCGGATATGCTGCTTTATGTTGTGTATATCCTCGTGACAAAGCTCACTCCCGTCACGACCGATCTCGCACCGCGCTTTGCTGCAAATGGGCTTACAATAAGTGATCTTATCGCCTCGGCAAAAGACCCGGAAGCCTTTATGGAAAACATCAGAAAGATTCTCTCCGACCCGAAGGACGATCCCACAACGGACGAAACTCCCGACAAGCACGCGATAGGCGGTCTTTGGGCGAGAATCGTAGCGTTCTTCAAGCGCTTGATGGAATTCTTCAACAAGCTTTTCAAAAAATAATGCGTTGAGCGCAAGGCGTAAGATTATTTAATTGAACAAACGACCGGCGGACTTTTATCCGTCGGTCGTTTTTAGATATACTGCAAAATTGTTTTGTGGGTTGTTTCGGAGAGCTTCTTGAGAGGTTATTTGTAACAAAATAAAGAATCGAAGCTCGGGGTAGCGTCGGCTTACAAAAAACAGGCAGATTTTTTTTATGAATTAAGACTCGGAAAAACCCGTATGTCGAAACAAAAAAACGCCGTCTTACGGTTTTTAATTCCGAAAGACGGCGGTCTTATTGTTTGTCGATGAAATCAAAATGGAACGGTTTTCTTGAAATCACGAAAAAATTCCGAAAATCATTCTGTTGTACGATGAAAACGATTCGATTACAGTGTAGGCTGTCCGATTATTTGTTTTCGTCGAGCTTTGCAAGGGACTGCATTTTAAGGTAGGCGTTGATAAATCCGTCAATGTCGCCGTCCATAACAGCGTTTATGTTTCCGTTTTCGTATCCGGTGCGGTGGTCCTTAACAAGCGTGTAAGGCATGAAAACATACGAACGAATCTGGCTGCCCCAGCCGATCTCCTTCTGGTCGCCCTTGATATCGTGAATGGTGTCGAGGTGTTCGCGCTCTTTTATTTCAATGAGCTTCGATTTGAGCATCGTCATGGCGACATCTCTGTTCTGATACTGGCTTCTCTCCACCTGGCAGGAAACGACTATTCCGGTGGGGATATGCGTAAGACGAACGGCAGACGAAGTCTTGTTTACCTTCTGTCCGCCCGCGCCGGAAGCACGGTAAACATCCATTTTGATGTCCTCGGGGCGAATGTCGACTTCGATGGTGTCGTCAATTTCGGGCATTACTTCGAGGGATGCGAACGATGTGTGGCGTCTGCCGGATGCGTCAAACGGAGAAACACGGACAAGTCTGTGAATTCCCATTTCGCTTTTGAGGTAGCCGAAAGCGTTCTCTCCCTCAATGAGAATAACGGCGGATTTGAGTCCGGCTTCTTCACCGTCGAGGTAGTCGACCGTTGTGGTCTTGAAGCCGTGGCGTTCGCCCCAGCGGTGGTACATTCTGAAAAGCATCAAAGCCCAGTCCTGAGCTTCGGTTCCGCCTGCACCGGCGTGGAATGTAAGAATTGCATTCTTGCTGTCGTATTCTCCCGAAAGGAGCGTGTCAAGCGTCTGTTTCTCAATGGTTTCCTCAATCTCCTTGACGCTTGCGGTGCATTCGTCAAGCATTGATTCATCTTCTTCCTCGTTGCACATTTCAATGAGGGTGAGTGTGTCGCCGTAAAGCACTTTCAAATCTTCGTATTTTTTGATTTTAGCTTTCAGCCCCGCGAGCTTCTGCGAAACCTTGTTCGCTTCGGCAACATCGTTCCAAAAGCCGTCCGCCGCAGTTCTTTCTTCAAGCTCGGCAGCTTCTCTTTTCAGCTCATCGAGTCCTATTGCGTCTGCAAGTTCGTTGAGCGGTTTTTCGCTTTCGAGAAGTTTAAGACGGAGTTCTTCGTATTGAAGCATATCTTTTATAACCTTTCGTAATAAATTTTGAAGTTTCGTGTGCGTTTTACAAAAACAGTATCGGGTGATCTCTTTCTCGATATGCCGTGAGCCACAAAAAAACACGATAAAAACGCATAAAAAATCATTATACCTCTATATTATATAGTCACAAGGCACTTATGTCAAATGATTTTACTGTGTTTTATGAAAATAATGTCAATGATTTTATTGCATTTTTAAGTTGTATTGTATAAAATAAAAAAGAATAGGTCACTTGTAAATAGATTTATCATGTGAGTTGAAAGGAAAGAAAATGAAATACAAAGATATTGAATGTTCGATCTGCTCAAAAAAGTTTGACGATAATTCCGATGTCGTTGTCTGCCCCGTGTGCGGCGCACCGTATCACCGCGCCTGCTGGTTTGAACACGGCTGCTGCATTCACGAGAAGGAACACGCCGACGGATACCGCTGGATATCTCCCGTAAAGCCGCAGACGGAAAGTGAGCCTGAAAAGCCCCGCGACCCCGAACGCGTTATGGACGGAGTATTCAAAAACGGAGAGGGCGTTGTTATCTGTCCGCACTGCGAAACTCCGAACTATGAAAACGATATGTACTGCCGCAACTGCCACGCGCCTCTCAAAGGCGGCAATAAAGACGGGGACAGGACGGACGGCAGTGACCCCGACCGCAATTCGAACGGCGGCTTTTATAGCGGCGATGAATCCGAAGGCAGTGAAGAATACGCCCGTAATACGGAAGCAATGATGAACAGCTTTAACCTGTACGGCGTGCTTGACCCCGATTCGCTTATTGACGGTATTCCGGTAAAGGAATACGCCGTGTATGTAGGCGGAAATGCGCCCGGTAAAATAATAAGAAAGATTTCGGCGCTTATCCGTTTCGGACGGACAATAGTCCCTTCAATGGGCGGTCTGCTCGGCCCCATATGGTTTTTGCGCAGAAAAATGTATAAGATAGGCGCGGCTCTGTCAGCCGTTGTTATCGCCCTGTTCCTGTCAGCCGGTCTGTTGCAGATAACGGACGCGTACAGAAATATGGTGCATTCCGCAAATCAGCTTATTGCGCAGAGTGCAAGCGGACAGATAAGCGTGTCCGATATGCGCGACGCTATCGCCGATATTCAGGCGGAGTATGCCGAAGCGGGACGAACCCCCTCCGAACAAGCAAGGGAAAAGGCGGCAGGTATTCTTTATTCGCTTGCGATCTATGCGGTTCCGCTTGTCGGTTTTATGGGCGGAATGAGCCTGTACAGAGCGGATATCCGCAAAAAGATAATGCAGATAAGGGGCGAATGCTCCGATATGAACACATACATGAATGAATTGCACCGCCGCGGAGGCACCTCGGCGGGACTTACGCTTGTGGGCGTTCTTGTGTATGCGGCAGCATTTTTCCTGTACTCGTATCTGCCTATGATAATCGTTTCGTTGTCATAGTCTGCTACCAGGCTGACGGGATTCAAACCCATGTCGCCCGTCAGTGCCCCTTTTCGGCACTTTTCGCCCTTTTCGTCTTGACTTGCGTCAGCAAGCCTGCACCTCAAAAAACGAAAATTGCTCAAAAATTGTCTACTGTCGGGTGCAGAGCAGTTTTGCCTGAGCTGATTTTTGTTCAGGCAAGGCAAAGCCCGCAGCGAATACTTGATGTCTTTGCAAGGGTTTTAACGCGGCATGAGCGAAAACCAGCCGGTCAAAACCGACACGGGTTCAAGTCCCGTCAGCCTACCGACAAAACCCTCAAAAAAGAACGGAGAAGAAAAATGAAAATTACAAAAGCTGTTATCCCGGCAGCCGGACTCGGCACGCGTGTACTCCCGGCATCAAAGGCTGTTCCCAAGGAAATGCTCAATATTGTGGATAAACCCGCAATTCAGTATCTCGTCGAGGAATGCGCCGCTGCGGGTATAACCGATATACTTATTATCACGAACCGCGGAAAGGGCATTATAGAGGATCATTTCGACTACGCCTTCGAGCTGGAAGAAAAGCTTCTGCAAAACCCGGATAAGCGTCCGCTTTACGATGCCGTTCACAGCGTCGCAGACCTTGCCAATATATACTATATTCGCCAAAAGGAAACCAAAGGACTCGGTCATGCCATTCTCGCAGCAGAGAGCTTTGTCGGAAACGAACCGTTTGCCATTCTTTACGGCGACGATATTATCGTGTCCGAAACGCGCCCCGTTATCGGACAGCTTATAGACGCATACGAGAAGTACGGCAAGTGTACTACCGGCGTAAAGGAATGCCCCACCGAGCAGGTGATGAAGTATTGCACGCTTGATGTTACAAAGCTTGAAGACCGTCTTTACGATGTACACCGCATTATAGAAAAACCGAGCGAAGCAGAGATTCTCTCTCATTTTTCGATTCTCGGCAGAAATGTGGTAACTCCCGATGTTTTCGATTATATCAGGCATACTGCGCCTTCGCCCAAAACAGGCGAAGTGTATTTCAGCGAGGCACTCTCAACGCTTGCCGAAAACGGCAGACTTCTTGCCGTTGATTTCGAGGGCAAACGCTACGATATGGGAAATAAGCTCGGCATAATGCAGGCAAATGTCGAGGTCGCTCTCAAACATCCCGAGATCGGTGAGGACTTCCGTCGGTACATAAAGAGTCTTGCCGCAGACCTTTGAAAGGGAAACTATGATTAAACAGGATATATTGAAGAAAAACGATGTTATTGAGCTTGAAATAACGGATTTTACCTCGGAGGGCAGCGGAGTAGGGCATAAAAACTCGATGGCTGTCTTTGTAGCGGGCGCAGCCCCCGGCGATACCGTCGAGTGCGTTGTAATTAAAGTAAAACCCAATTATGCGGTCGCAAAGCTCCTCAATGTCATAAAAGCCTCCCCTGACAGAATAATTCCCGGCTGCCGCGTTTTTCCGCGCTGCGGCGGCTGTGCGTTTCGTCATATTTCGTATGAAGCGGAGCTGCGGATGAAGCAGAAAAGAGTCGCCGACGCTGTAAAAAGAGTAGGACATATTGAGCTCGCGCCGGAAGAGATAGTCCCGTCACCCTCGGAAAAGCATTACCGGAACAAGGCTCAGTACCCGGTTTCTCTTGAAGGCGGCAGACTTTCAACCGGGTTCTACGCTCCCTTTTCACACCGCGTCATCGACTGCAAGACCTGCCTTTTGCAGCCGGAGAGCTTTTCCGTTATTCTGCGCACCGTCGCGAGATGGGCTGAAAAGTATAAAGTATCGGTGTATGACGAGAGAAAACACACCGGACTTCTGCGCCACATATATATAAGAAAAGCGTTTGCAACGGGTGAAACCATGGTGTGCCTTGTTGAAAACGGCGAAAAAATGTTTAAGACGGATGTGCTTGTGAACGAGCTTATAAAGGCCGATCCGAGCATAAAAACTGTGCTTATAAATAAAAATCCTGTCGACACAAATGTTGTTCTCGGCGGGAAAAACACCGTGCTTTACGGTGACGGGTACATAACGGATGAGCTGCTCGGCGTGCGGTTCCGCATTTCGCCGCTGTCGTTTTATCAGGTGAACCACGATCAGGCGGAGCGTCTTTATTCAAAAGTGCGTGAATACATTCTCGGCGGAAAAACGGATACGGTGCTTGACCTGTACTGCGGTGCGGGTACGATAGGACTTACTCTGGCAGACAGCGTGAAAAAGCTTGTCGGAGTTGAAATAGTACCCGATGCGGTTCGTGACGCGCGATATAACGCCGAAATCAATAATATTGAAAACGCCGAGTTTATCTGCGGCGACGCAGCTGACGCAGCCGAAAAACTCGCTGCCGACGGTATTACTCCCGACTCGGTCATTCTCGATCCGCCGCGAAAGGGCTGCTCTCCGGAGCTTTTGGAAACGGTTGCTTCAATGTCGCCCGAAAGGATAGTTTATGTTTCGTGCGATCCCGCGACCTTCGCGCGCGACTGCGCCGTTCTCGCACGGCACGGTTACAGTCTCAAACGCTATACTCCCTTTGATATGTTCGCAAGAACCGCCCATGTTGAAACCGTAGGGCTGCTTTTGAAGGATTAACCCAATATTTTGTACCGTATTTTTTGCTTTATCCTATTGTAATAGTCTGCAAGAAAGGGTATAATTATAATCAGCGGTATTATAGCGCGGACTTCCCGCGATACTACATATTTATTTCAAAAACGAAAGGCGTGAACGACAGTGAATGACGCAAATGCTTTATATAAAGAGTGGTGCGAAAAAGCTACCGACCCCGAGATCGCAGCCGAGCTTAAAGCGATTGACGGAAACGAAGAGGAGATAAAGGACCGCTTTTGGCAGGATCTCTCCTTCGGCACAGCCGGACTCAGAGGGGTCCTCGGTGCAGGAACGAACAGAATGAACATTTATACCGTCCGCAAGGCAACACGCGGACTTTGCCGTTATCTTAACGATGATTTCGGTTCTCCCTCGTGTGTTATCGGATACGATTCGAGAATAAACAGCGAGCGTTTCGCAAAAGAGGCTGCCTGTGTTCTCGCCTCCGGAGGCGTTAAAGTATGGCTTTTCCCGGAGCTTATTCCCACGCCGATAGTTGCCTTTGCCGTCCGCGAGCTTAAATGCAGCTCCGGTATTATCATAACGGCGAGTCACAATCCGTCAAAATACAACGGCTACAAGTGCTACGACGAGCGCGGTTATCAGATGACCGACGCGGCGGCAGACAAGACCCTCGCGTATATCAATAAGACCGATATGTTTGGTGATGACGAGATTGCCGATTTTGACGAAGCGGTAGCAGACGGAAGAATCCGGTATGTGGGAACGGATGTGACAGATAAGTATTATTCGCTTGTTGAAAAGCGTCTTGTATCTCCCGAGGTTCCCAAAAAAGCCGGACTCAGCGTCATTTATACACCCCTTAACGGCACAGGCAACAAGCCCGTTCGCCGCATTCTCGATACGATAGGCATTAAGGATGTGACCGTAGTCGGTACGCAGGAGCTGCCCGACGGCAATTTCCCGACCTGTCCGTTCCCCAATCCCGAAATCAGGGAGGCGTTCAATGAAGCGCTTAAAGTTGCCGAAACGAAAAAGGCGGATATTCTTCTCGCAACAGACCCCGACTGCGACAGAGTCGGAATCGCGGTTCTCCACAACGGTGAGTATGTTCTTTTGACCGGAAACGATGTCGGCTGCATTCTTATCGACTATATTTTATCACAGAAGAAAAATGCCGGTACGCTCTGCGAAAAGCCGGTTGTAATAAAGTCGATAGTTACCACCGACATGGCGGCGCTTATTGCCGAGCATTACGGCGCGCAGGTCGTTGAAGTGCTTACCGGCTTCAAGTATATAGGCGAATATATCACTCAGCTTGAAGAAAAAGGCGAAGCCGACCGCTTTGAGATAGGCTTTGAGGAGAGCTACGGCTACCTGACGGGCGCTCACACCCGTGACAAGGATGCGGTTAACGCGTCTATGATGATATGCGAAGCCGCCTCCTTCTATAAGCTCAAAGGTGAAACGCTTGTCGATGCTCTGAATTTGCTGCATAGTCGCTTCGGCTTCTGGCAGAACAGCCTTTTCAACTTCTATTTCGAAGGAGCGGACGGCATGGCAAAAATGTCCGCAATAATGGAAAAACTGAGAAACGCATACCCGACAAGCCTTGGCGGCGTCCGTGTTATCGGTGTTGACGACTATAAAACAGGCGTGTCGCACGATTTCGAAGCAGGTACGGAAAAACCGGTTTCGCTTCCCAAATCGAATGTTATTGCTCTGAAACTCTGCGGCGGAGATAAAGTCATAATCCGTCCGGCAGGCACGGAGCCGAAAATAAAGGTGTACACAATGGTGCGCGAAAAGGATGAGAGCGCAGCGGCGGCAAAAACCTCCCTTTATGAAAAAGAATTGCTGTCCGTTGTGGGAATAGGTGAGTAAGATGAACAAGAAATTTACAAGGATCGTTGCTATAATACTTGCGGCGCTTATGGTTCTGAGCGTCTGCGTAGTGGCAATTTATGCAATATTCTGAACCCGGAAATAAAAAATAACGGAGGAAATGAAATGAAACGGAACTTTATAACGAAGCTCACGGCAATTCTTATGGTGCTTTTGCTCGTGACGGTATATCCTGTTTCGGCTGCCGCCGCGTCAACGCTGCGCAATTCCGCAATAGTGTATGTACCCGATATGAATTCGATAGCGCTCTATGAGATAACGCCCGATATGGGGTTTAAGATAGGAAAGGAAACGCTTGTATTCAGCACATCTTCCGAGCAGTTTACCGATGCCGTTTCCGGTATAATCGGCGGTGCGATGGCTGCCGCGCTTGATGCAAATGCGGGAGCCGCAAAAATTTCAGCTGCCATCAACAGAATGTTCAGCAACATTCAGATGAACAAGTACGGCAGATCGGAAAACACGGAAATCGCTCCTCTTACTTATCAGACACCCATGTCGTATCACATGGAGGAGGATGTTTATTCCGCGAATATCAAGGCACTTGCCGAAAAATCGGGCGGAACCGTTTCAGCTGACGATATCTATGTGTTCAATTACGACTGGCGTTTAAGCCCCCTCGCTAACGCCGAAAAGCTTAAATCGTACATAGATATGGTGACCTCCAAAAAGGAAGTCGACAGAGTCGCACTTATCTCCGGCGGCACCGGCGGCAATGTTGTAAACAGCTATCTCTATAAGTATGAAGAACACGCCAAGGAAAATCTTCTGTCCTGCATTTTCCTTGATTCCGCGGCGATGGGCAACTCCCTTATGGGTGCTGTAATGAGCGGCGATGTTGTCAGCAGTAAAAAGAAGGTCGACCGCGAGGAAGGCGAGGACGACATATTCGAGAACATTAAGGATGTATACGAGAGCATAACCGGTGATGATGTCGGAAACGCGATTGCGAGATACATCGAACAGGATCCCGGCGGAATCGTTACCGCAATGCTTTCACGCTACATAGGCGAGAAGAATTACGCAGAGCTGTGGGCAAAGCTCGGTCTTGTTATTTTCTCGAAGATAGCAGCCGATCAGAACCTTTTCAGAAAAATCGGCTCGGGCTACAAAAAGATTCTCAGCGCCTCCGCAAGTAAGATCTACGATGACGCACTTATAAATAACCTTCGCTATGTCCCCGGCTTTTGGGCGCTTGTTCCCGATGAGGATTTTGACGATGCGGTCAAAACAATGTTCGGCTCGAAGGAAAACATGACCAAGGAGCTTCGCGACATGGCGTACGGCTACCGCGAGGTCATGAACGCTACCGAGCAGACTCTCACGAGGACGCAGTCCGATGGCATCAACACCTGTGTTGTTGCAGGCTACGGAATGCAGATGATTCCCGTTACCGGCAGAATCGACGAGCAGTCCGACGGCTTTGAGGCGACCCGGTATGCCGGTATGGGCGTAAGAACAGGCGACATCGACAGCAAGGTTTCGGTCGCAAAGAAATGCACCAACGGCAACCATAACCACATGGAGCCGCAGAAATGCTGCGACGCGTCCACCTGCTTTCTGCCCGATCAGACATGGTTTATCTGCAACCATAAAAACATGGACTACGGCTCGGAAACGGCAGCAAAGTTCATTCTTTGGCTTGCTCTCTCCAAGGAACAGCGCAGCGTAATTCAGAACGATATGTACCCGCAGTATCTCCGCAAGGCGATAATCGGCGACAGAATATATGCGTATTCCACGCTTGAAGATGCGGAGCAGAACGACTATTATTACGGCGACCTCAATGTTGACGGCGCTATAAGTGTTGACGACGCGAGAATAGCTCTCCGTTACTCGGTCGGTCTTGAAGGTACACCGTCAAGAATTCTCGTCAAGGTCGGCGATGTCAACGGTGACGGAAAGATAACCATTGACGATGCTCGTCTTATCCTCCGTTACTCGGTCGGTCTTGACGATACCTTCCCGGTAGTCAGCAAGAAAAAATAAGAATAATTAGGCGAAAAAACGGCATGGGGCTAAATTGCTCCGTGCCTTTTTTGCTGCCGGAAGAGAATCGGAACAAAGATTAAGTGATGATGCCTGTGCCCCGATCTCCTTCTTCAAGGATGTATTTTTACAATCGATTTTTGTTTGTGCATTTTGCCTATGACATTTTTTCTGTAAATATGCTATAATGGAGTAAATAATGAAAAAAGGCAGCGTGCCGCCGCGCAGTTTTCTTCGGGAGATATGTACGAAGAAACCTGTGGCGTACAAACGCGCCGGTCAATGCCGGTCGGAGCTGTCTGAAATTAACGGAACGGGAGTGCAGCAGAATGTTTGAAATCGGAACATATGTTTTATACGGAGCTAACGGTGTCTGTAAAATCGAAGGTAAAACGACAGACAGAATAGCGGGCGAAGAAAGGGAATACTATGTCCTTGCGCCTGCTGGAATCACCGGAGCTGCTATCATGGTTCCGGCGGACAATCAGGCGCTTCTTGCCAAAATGAAAGAGATCATCTCCGGAGATGAAATATCCCGGCTTATAGAAGCCGTGAAAAAAAGCCCTCTGATATGGGAAAACGACAACAAAAAACGAAACGAGCTTTTCGGCGAGATACTCGCAAGGGCAGACAGAAAAGACATTATGCTCTTAATAAGAAGTATACTCATAAAAAAGAAGGAGCTTGCTTTGTCCGGGAAAAGGCTCACGCTCTCCGACGATAATATGCTTAAACGAGCTGAAAAACTGATAAATGACGAATTTGCGGTGGCTCTCGGAATTGAGAGCGGTGCTGTTCCGGACTTCATCCGCGAAAAAATGAGCGTGGCAGAATAAACTTTTTTAATTTTTTGATTATTCTATTGAAATAACGGTAAAAATACTTCCGAAAGAAAAAACAGGGAGTGATTTTCAATGACCGTTAAACGAGGGGACATATATTACGCCGATCTCAGTCCCGTTGTCGGCTCTGAGCAGGGAGGTGTTCGCCCTGTGCTGATAATACAAAACGACATGGGTAACAAATACAGCCCCACTGTGATAGCGGCTGCAATAACAAGCAAAAAATATAAAACGCCGCTGCCCACGCACATAAATGTGAACGCGGACGGCTGCGGCTTGCAGCAGGATTCCGTCGTGCTGCTCGAACAGGTCAGGACCATTGACAAAAAAAGGCTGCGCGAACACATGGGCAGCCTCGGTGACGCGGAAATGAGCCGCATAAATGACGCACTGTCGGTCAGTTTCGGACTGTAAAACTCTTTTATTTTTTGCATATTCACAAAAAAATATGGAAATTGCCTTCGCGGTATGATAAAATATATTTTCGGTGAGAATAAAGCATACGGCTTTGTTTCATTTCAGTAAGTATCAGCCGCGGAGGTTTTATTATTATGGATTTTAATGATATCGCAGCAAAGGGCGCACGGGCAATAGCCAACAACTACGGCAAAAAGGTTCTGAAAAAAGGTCCTGCACCCGTTATCCCCAAGTCCGAAACGGTCAGTGTTTCGGGGGAAGGTTATCGGCTCGGTTTTGCGCGCGCCGACATAAATCCCGAGGAATTCGGGAAAAAAACATACTGGATCGCCGGTCACGGCTCGGGACATCAGATGGAAGGTGTCCTCACCGATGTTTTCGTTTCCGCAGTATGGATAGATGTGGGGACGGACGAAGGACTTGTATGGCTCAGCGGTGATATAGTAGGACTTACAAATATCGAAGTCAATGAAATACGCCGCCGTATAATGGCTGAACCGGAATTTTCAAAATGTATCGGAATAAATTTCAGCTGCACGCATTCACACTCCGGAATCGACACCGTCGGATATTGGGGTAAGGCAAACGCGCTTCATATCCCCTCAAACGGAAAAGACCCGGAGTACATGGAAAAGCTCTTTTCGCAGTCCGTAAAAGCCGCAAAAGAGGCGTTTGTGAACCGTACTCCCGGTAAGCTCTATACCGGCAGACACTCCATTGAGGGCGGCCTTTACACGGCCCGCCGTCTGCCCGAAAAGCACGAGATATTAACGCGCCTTCGCTTTGTTCCCGATAACGGAAGCAGCGAAACATGGCTTGTAAATGTCGGTGCGCATCCCAATTCACTCGGCGGAAAGAACAGAATGCTCTCGGCTGAGTATCCGCACTTTCTAAGGGAGCGCGTCGCCGAAAAAACCGGCGCGAATGTCCTTTTCGGTATAGGCGCAATAGGCGGAATGGACGCTGCCGAGTTCGACAAGGACGACCGAGTCAACAACATCAAAAAACAGGGTGAGTTCTTTGCCGACGCCGCTATTGCCGTTGATAACGACAAGCTCCTTGAACCCGTTATAAAGTACAACAGACGCCGTTTCTATCTGCCGGTGGATAACTATGTACTGCTTCTTCTTGCCATGCGCGGCACGATGAGCTTCGCTCCGTTTGCCTGCAAAGAGAGCGGCACGGGCGTTGCAATGCGAACGGAGATGACATACATGACCTTCGGCTCGCAGAAAATACTGCTTCTGCCCGGCGAGAATTTCGTGTGCACCGTCTACGGCGGATACGAGCCTGCCGAACGCTCCTCGACCGGCAAGGGTCCCGAGATAAATCCCGCACCTCTCGCAGAGATATGCGGCGATCCCGAAATGATCGTATACGGCGTTTCAAACGATATGACGGGCTATGTTGTTGCACCCAACGATTTCTGCCTTCACCCCACACAGGCGTTTTTGAACCCGACAAACGATGTTCTCGGCGGCAGACACTACCACGAAACGAACTCGATGGGCATAAAAACGCAAGGTGTCATTGCCGATACCTTCGCACGGCTCGTAAAAGATTTTTAACTCAAAAAAAGGCTTTCATTCGCATAAAAAAGGCGCTCGGATATCGTTCCGGGCGCTTTAATCTATCTAATTACAAAAAAACAGGGCATACGGAAATTTCTCCGCTTGCCCTGTCATTTTTGTGCTTTATTTCGCGTCGACTTTACTGTCGCGCTTTGCGATGAACTCGTTCATTTTCGCGCGGACATCTTTTCTGTCGAGCTTGTAGAACAGCATGGGAATCATGCTCAGTCCCGTGCAAAGTCCGGGAACGAACCAGTATGCAGCCATAACTACATTCTGCATATGCGGGGTAACCTCTGCGAACGACATTGTTCCGACATATCCGGAAATACCAACAAGGAAGATACCGACGGCAACGGAAAATGCGTTTGCAAGCTTAATGGACAGGCTCAAAACGGAATACTGAATACCCTCGGTGCGTTTTCCGGTAGTCATTTCGCGGTAGTCGACAGCGTCCGAAAGCATGATGAGCGGTGCAAAACCGTGAGGACCGAACATGAAATTGATAACGAACTGACCGATAATAATACCGAGGAGCGAATGGAACCAAACCGGACCGAATGCGAACAGCAGATAGTAGCCCATTGCAACTATCGTACCGTAAACGCCGAATATCATAAATGTTCTTTTTACGCCGAGCTTTTTCGAAATGAGGGGAGTGAGCACTACCGAAAGAGTGGACGGTATCGCAGCTCCTACGCCTAGGATAAGCGGAAGATTTTCGCCGGCAAGCGTTATTCCCAGTCCGGGAATGGTGACTTCGTCAAGAAGAACAGCCGCCGCCTGAACGCCGATTGAAATGGACATATTTCTGCCGAAACCGAGCATATTTATAAGGAAGATTATCATGAGCGGCTTATTTGAAAACAGCTCCTTTGCCATCACTTTCAGGCTCATTCTGTTCGGCTCGCTCTTGACGACTTCTGTCGAGCCTTTAATCATTATTCCCGTGAACACTATGGCGATAGCACCCATTACAAGTGCGGAAATAAGATACTCCTTCTTTGTAATGACAGCCGAACCGGTGAGTGTGCATATTACGGGGACAAACATATTGGGAGCGACAAGTGCAAGCGATTTCAGCATATTTGCGATACCCGCGCAGCTGTTCTTTTCTTCACTCGAAGAGCTTAAAACCGCAAGCATTCCCTGACTCGGGATGTCCGCAAAGCTCATGGCGATATTCCAAAGAACGGTCGTCACGGTTATGTACGCATACTTTGCCGCGTCGGATTTAAAATCGAAGGCGACAAACATAAGTGTCGTGATTATTGCGAACGGCAGAATGCTCATTGCAACAAACGGCTTCATCTTGCCTGATTTGAAATGTGCCGAGTCTATGATATTGCCTATGATAGGGTCGGCGAACGAGCTGATTATCTTTGCGGCAAGAATAATTACCGCGCATTTTGTGAGGTCGGCGGCAAGCACGCTTGTATAAAACTGCGACTGGTAGGTGTTAATATAACCGACCAGCAGCTGAATACCGAAAATACCCACCGAGTATATAAGTATTTTGCCGAAGGTGAGCGTTTTTTTCTGCTTTTCCATTTTATCCTCTCCTCGAAACTGATACAAAAAACATATTACCATAAAAAAAGATGTTTTTCAATAAAAATTCGTTCAAAACATGAAAAAGCAAATAATATGAACATTTGTTCGTTTTTTTCTGTTTACAAAACCGGCTCCGTGTGCTACAATATCTACATTGCCGTTATGCGTTTTACGGTCTGTATTATGGGCTGACGGCGAAAAAAAAGACTTATTATTTCAAAAATGCAATTTTTGCTTATATAATTTTTGATAATTCGCTTTCACAGAAAGAAACATATATATGAATGAAAAGGGGTGCTTTTATTGAGCGACAAATTCGAGCTTGTTTCTCCATATAAGCCTACGGGCGACCAGCCGCAGGCGATAGCTAAGCTGTCGGACGGACTTCGCAAGGGCTACAAGGAACAGACGCTTCTCGGCGTCACCGGTTCGGGAAAGACCTTTACAATGGCGAATATCATTGCCGAGGTCAATCGCCCCACACTCGTTCTTGCGCACAATAAAACGCTCGCCGCTCAGCTTTGCAGCGAGTTCAGGGAATTCTTTCCTCACAATGCGGTGGAATATTTTGTTTCGTATTACGATTATTATCAGCCCGAGGCGTATATCGCTTCAACGGACACCTATATAGAGAAAGACTCCGCGATAAATGACGAGATCGACCGGCTTCGTCACTCGGCAACCTCCGCACTTACCGAAAGGCGCGATGTTATAATAGTTGCGAGTGTTTCGTGTATCTATTCGCTCGGAAGCCCCATCGACTACAAGAGCATGGTGATTTCTCTCCGTCAGGGGATGACACTCGAACGGGACGAGCTTATAAAGCGCCTTGTTGAAATTCAGTACGAGCGTAACGACCTTGATTTTTCGCGAAATCATTTCAGGGTCAAGGGTGATGTTGTAGATATTTTTCCGGTCTACACAAACGATACGGCTGTAAAGATAGAGTTTTTCGGCGACGAGATCGACAGGATAAGCGAGTTCAATCCCGTTACCGGCGACATAAAAAATACCGTGTCGCATACCGCTATATTCCCGGCTTCACACTATGTCGTATCAAAAGACAAGCTCGAAGCAGCGTCAAAAGAAATCCTCGCCGAAATGGAGCAGCGCGAAAAAGAATTTATTGCAGAAGGAAAGCTCATCGAAGCGCAGCGTATACGCCAGCGCACCGAGTATGATATGGAGATGATACTCGAAACGGGCTTTTGCAAGGGAATAGAAAACTATTCGCGCACCATGTCCGGCAGAGCGCCCGGCAGCGCTCCCTTCACACTGCTCGACTTCTTCCCCGAGGACTTCGTTCTGTTTGTGGACGAGTCCCATGTCACTTTGCCGCAGGTCAGGGGAATGTACGGCGGCGACAGAAGCAGAAAGGACAGCCTTGTAAATTTCGGCTTCCGGCTTCCGTCCGCATACGATAACCGTCCGCTTACATTTGATGAATTCTATGCAAAAACGGGTCAGAAGATATTCGTGAGCGCCACTCCCGGTGAGTTCGAACGCAGTCTGAGCGTTCAGATTGTAGAACAGGTGATTCGACCGACGGGACTTCTCGACCCCGAAATAGAGGTTCGTCCGGTGGACGGACAGATAGACGACATCATCTCGGAAATAAATATGAGGACGGCGAAAAACGAAAGAGTCCTCGTTACCACGCTTACCAAACGAATGGCGGAGGATCTCACCGATTATCTCGCCGATTACGGCATAAAAGTACGGTATATGCACCACGATGTGGATACCATGGAGCGAATGGAGATAATACGCGATCTCCGGCTCGGTGAATTCCAGGTGCTTGTGGGGATAAACCTCCTGCGTGAGGGACTCGATATACCCGAAGTTTCGCTCGTTGTCATCCTCGATGCGGACAAAGAGGGCTTTTTGCGCAGTGAAACCTCGCTTATTCAGACGGTCGGGCGTGCCGCCCGTAATGCCGACGGCAAGGTCATAATGTATGCCGACGAAGTAACTCCGTCCATGGAAAGGGCTATAAGCGAAACTTTCAGGCGGCGTGAGATACAGCAGAGGTATAACGAGGAACACGGCATTGTTCCCAAGACGATTGTTAAGGATGTCCGCGAGATAATAGAGATATCCAATACGCATAAGGCGGCGCGGCTTGACGGCAAAAAGCTCACGAAGAAAGAGCGCGAGGACCTTATTATGCAGCTTACGAAAGAAATGCGTGCGGCGGCAAAAATACTTGATTTCGAGTCCGCCGCGTTTATAAGAGATAAAATTGCAAAACTTAAAGACGGTGAATAATTTGGCAGAAAGAAAAATCAGGATAGTCGGCGCAAAGGAACACAATCTGAAAAATGTCAGCTTGGAGCTTCCACGCGACAAACTCATTGTTTTTACCGGGCTTTCCGGCTCGGGCAAATCGACTCTTGCATTCGATACAATATATGCGGAGGGGCAGCGGAGGTATGTCGAGAGCCTGTCGTCATATGCGCGGCAGTTCCTCGGACAGATGGAAAAGCCCGATGTGGAGCTTATCGAGGGGCTTTCTCCCGCGATTTCGATAGATCAGAAAACGACCTCAAAAAACCCGCGTTCGACAGTCGGAACCGTTACCGAGATATACGATTATCTCAGGCTATTATACGCCCGTATAGGTATTCCGCACTGCCCGGTGTGCGGCAAAGAGATAAAAGGGCAGAGTGTCGATCAGATGACGGACAGAGTCATGGCACTGCCCGAGGGAACAAAGCTGATGCTGATGGCTCCCGTTATAAGAAACCGCAAGGGCGAACACGCCAAAGTCCTCGAAAGTGCGCGCAAGAGCGGCTTTGTCCGCGCGCGTATAGACGGAGAAATGCGTGAACTGAGCGAGGAAATAAAGCTCGCAAAAACGAATAAGCATACAATTGAGATAGTTGTCGACCGCCTTGTTGTAAAAGAATCCGTTCGTTCGCGTGTTGCAGATTCGCTTGAAAGCGCGATGAGCCTTGCCGACGGACTTGTTCTCGTGTCTGTTGTCGGCGGGGAAGAAATGCTTTTCTCGCAGAACTACGCCTGCCCCGACCACAATGTCAGCTTCGGGGAACTGAGTCCGCGTATGTTTTCCTTTAATAATCCGTTCGGTGCCTGCCCCCAGTGCGCAGGACTCGGCGTGTATAAAAAGGTAGCCCCCGAGCTTATTTTGCCCGAAAAAAATCTTTCGATAAACAAGGGCGCGGTCAAGGGCTGTGGCTGGTCAAACGAAAAATACGGCACGATAGCGAGGATGTACATGGAGGGCATTGCCGACAGATACGGCTTCACTCTCGATACCCCGATAAAAGACATTTCTCCCGAGGGAATTAACGCCATTTTGTACGGCACGGACGGCGAACCGCTTAAACTCCGCAGAAAGCTCCCCACTGGCGAAACCGCATACGAAGCGCCCTTTGAGGGAATTGTAAACAATCTCGAACGGCGCTACCGTGAGTCGTCAAGCGAATGGGCGCGGTGGGAGATAGAGATGTTCATGCACGACCATGAGTGTCCCTCGTGCGGCGGTGCGAGGCTCAAAAAAGAGATACTTGCAGTGACCGTAGGAGGAAAGAATATCTACGAGTTTACAAAGCTCTCGATAAGTGAAGAGCTTGAATTTCTCGATTCGCTTGTTCTCTCCGACCGCGACGAGTTTATTGCCCACGGAATAATTAAAGAGATCCGTTCGCGTCTTGACTTTTTGCGCAAGGTAGGTCTTGATTATCTTACTCTTTCCCGTTCGTCGGGAACGCTTTCCGGCGGTGAGAGCCAGCGCATACGCCTTGCGACGCAGATAGGCTCCGCGCTTACGGGCGTACTGTATGTTCTCGATGAACCGAGCATAGGACTTCATCAGAGAGATAACGACAAGCTGATAGGGACACTGAAGCACCTGCGCGACCTCGGAAACACTCTTATCGTAGTCGAGCATGACGAGGACACGATGCGCGCAGCCGATTACATTGTAGATATCGGCCCGGGTGCAGGTATTCACGGCGGCGAAATAGTGGCAGCCGGTACGCTTGATGAGATCGAAAAATGCCCGAATTCGATAACGGGGCAGTATCTTACGGGAGCGAAAAGAATCGCGGTTCCCGAGGAAAGACGCCCCGGAAACGGAAAAATACTTAAAGTTTTCGGCGCTGCTCAGAACAACCTGAAAAATATAGATGTTGAATTCCCGCTCGGGAAATTTATCTGCGTGACGGGTGTTTCCGGCTCCGGAAAGTCGTCGCTTATCAACGAAATACTGTATAAGTATCTCGTGAATGAATTGAACGGCGCAAAAAAGATGCCCGGAAAATTTGACAGAATAGAGGGCGTTCAGTATCTCGATAAGGTCATTGACATCGATCAGTCGCCGATAGGGCGCACGCCGCGTTCAAACCCGGCAACATATACCGGCGTCTTTACCGATATCAGAAATCTGTTTGCCGAAACGGCGGACGCCAAAAAACGCGGATATCAACCCGGCAGATTCTCCTTTAATGTTGCCGGCGGCAGATGTGCCGCCTGTAACGGCGACGGTATCGTGAAAATCGAAATGCATTTCCTTGCCGATGTGTATGTTCCGTGCGAGGTCTGCAAGGGTGCAAGATACAACCGTGAAACGCTCGAAGTGAAATACAAGGGCAAAAATATAAGCGAAGTCCTCAATATGACCGTTGAAGAAGGACTGGCATTTTTTGAAAATCAGCCTGCCATAAGACGCAAGCTGCAAACTCTGTTTGATGTCGGACTCGGTTATGTTCAGATAGGACAGCCTTCAACGCAGCTCTCGGGCGGTGAAGCACAGCGCGTAAAGCTTGCAACGGAGCTTTCAAAACGCGCCGGCGGCAACACGGTCTATATTCTTGACGAGCCGACGACCGGTCTGCATACCGCCGATGTTCATAAGCTCATTGATGTCTTGCAGCTTCTTGTGGACGGTGGCAACACCGTTATCGTCATTGAACACAATCTTGATGTCATAAAGTGCGCGGATCATATAATCGACCTCGGTCCGGAGGGCGGTTTCAGGGGCGGCACGCTCGTATGCGAGGGTACTCCCGAAGAGGTTGCCGCCTGTCCCGAAAGCTATACGGGGCAGTATCTCAAAAAACTGCTGGACAAAGACCGGTAATAACGATGAGAGTTCTTGAATATACCGTCAGCGAGAGCTATGACGGGAAAAAACTGTATACCTTTCTTAAAGGCGAGCTTCACGCGTCCGCAAGAACGATAACAAAACTGCGCCACAGCGAAAACTCCATGACAATAAACGGGGAATTCGCACGCACGATAGATATTCTGAAAGCGGGTGACAGGGTGACACTTCGTCTGCCCGAAATCGAGAGCGACATTCCGGCAACGCACTTCAACGACCTTAATATCGTCTATGAGGACGAGGATATAATGGTGGTGAACAAGCCGCCGTTTCTCGCCATGCACCCAACGCACAATCATCAGGGGGATACGCTTGCCAACGAGTTCGCCGCGTACTTTCGGTCAAAAGGGGAGAATATCCCTTTCAGGGCTGTCGGCAGACTCGATAAATGTACCTCCGGGCTTGTCATTCTGGCGCTGAACCGTCATGCAGTTTCCGTTATGAGCGCGAACTACGATAAAACATATATCGCCGTCGCGGACGGAGAGTTTCACGGTTCCGGTACGATAGACAGACCTATTTACCGACCCGATCCCGGCAAAACGCTTCGTGCCGTCGGTGAAACGGGGGAGAGCGCCGTGACGCATTGGACAGCCTTGAAAACGAACGGCAAAATGTCCGTTTTGCGTATAACGCTCGAAACGGGGCGTACCCATCAGATTCGCGTTCATTTCTCCTCACTCGGCGCTCCGCTTGCCGGAGATGAGATGTACGGCTCGTCGAATACACTTATCGGCAGGGCGGCGCTCCACTGTGCGGAGGTGAGTTTTCTCCACCCGATAACAAAAGAAAAAATGCACTTCACCGCACCTTTACCAGATGATATGCAAAAAGTGATTGATTTGATAGTCGATTAACGCAAACACGGGTAATGTCTGATTTTTTTTTCGGATTCACTCCTTTGTGTTTGCGGAATCGCTGCAGTCGTCGGTAACCGCCGACTGCTGTCGGTAAATACTTATTCGCCGTTCTTCGTGTTGCGCGCAGGACGGCGTTTTTGTATCGTTTGTTTTTGTTGCTGTAAAACAAAAAATGGCTGTAAAAAACGAGTTCTTACAGCCACTTATTTTTTTTATTCAGCCGTTATTTACGGCGTTTTTTTAATACATTCCGCCGCCCTGAGCGTTAGCCATGGCAGCAGCAGCCGCTGCGTCGGCAGCCGGATCGGGCTTGTCGGTTACAAGGCTCTCTGTTGTAAGAACCATAGCCGCAACGGATGAAGCGTTTTGAAGCGCGGAGCGGGTGACCTTTGTGGGGTCGAGAATGCCTGCGTCAAACATATCTACATATTCTTCCGTAGCAAAGTTGAAACCGTAGCCGGTCTTGCCCGAACGAACGATAGCGTCAATAATGACGGAGCCTTCAAGTCCCGCATTTGCGGCTATCTGACGGATAGGAGCTTCAATGGCTTTAAGGACTATCTTAATGCCGGTAGCTTCGTCAGCATTTGCAGCGGTATCAAGAAGTGTCTTAACTGCCGGGATTACATTGAGAAGCGCGATTCCGCCACCTGCTACATAGCCTTCTTCAACAGCCGCTTTTGTAGCTGCGAGAGCGTCCTCAATGCGGAGCTTCTTTTCTTTCATTTCAACTTCGGTAGCTGCACCAACGCGGATAACGGCAACTCCGCCGGAGAGCTTAGCGAGTCTTTCATGAAGCTTTTCACGGTCGAAATCGGAGGTCGTTTCCTCGATCTGATTCTTGATCTGGGAAATTCTCTCTTTGATGGCGGTGTTGTCGCCTGCGCCGTCAACGATAGTTGTGAATTCCTTTGTGACCTTGACCTGCTTTGCTCTGCCGAGCATATCAACGGTAGCGTCTTTGAGTTCAAGACCGAGGTCGGAGGTGATTACCTGACCGCCGGTAAGGATAGCAATATCCTGGAGCATCTCTTTGCGTCTGTCGCCGAAGCCGGGAGCCTTTACGCAAATGCAGGTGAATGTACCTCTGAGTTTGTTGACGAGAATCGTTGCAAGAGCTTCGCCTTCAACATCCTCTGCAATGATAATGAGTTTCTTGCCGGCTTGAAGGATCTTTTCAAGAAGGGGAAGAATCTCCTGAATATTGGAAATCTTCTTGTCGGTGATAAGAATGTAAGCGTCGTCAACGACAGCTTCCATTTTGTCCGTGTCTGTTACCATGTAGGGGGAGATGTAGCCGCGGTCAAACTGCATACCTTCAACAACATCACAACTTGTTTCTGCCGTCTTGGATTCTTCAACGGTAATAACGCCGTCGGAGGTAACCTTTTCCATAGCCTCCGCTATGAGCTTGCCGACTGTTTCGTCAGCAGCCGAAACGGTTGCGATTCTTGCGATATCGCTGCTGCCCGTTACGGGATGAGCTATCTTTTTAATCTCGCTTACTGCGGTGTCGACTGCCTTCTGAATGCCTCTCTTGATAATCATGGGGTTTGCACCGGCTGCGACATTCTTCATGCCTTCGCTGACAAATGCCTGTGCGAGGAGCGTTGCGGTAGTTGTGCCGTCGCCTGCGATGTCGTTCGTCTTTGTAGCGACTTCTTTAACGAGCTGTGCGCCCATGTTCTCAAAGGGATCTTCAAGTTCGATCTCTTTTGCGATCGTAACGCCGTCGTTGGTGATGAGGGGAGCGCCGTATTTTTTATCGAGAACAACATTTCTGCCCTTGGGGCCGAGAGTTATTTTTACAGTATTGCTGAGTTTGTCGATACCTGCTTGGAGAGCCTTTCTTGCCTCTTCGCCGTAAAGTAATTGTTTAGCCATGATGAATTCCTCCCTTATTCTGCTACTGCGAGAATGTCGCTTACCTTGACGATTGTGTATTCTTCGCCGTCGATTTTAACTTCCGTGCCGGAATACTTGCTGAGAATAACTTTATCGCCTACGCTGATGTCCATTTTAACTTCCTTGCCGTCAACCATTCCGCCGGGGCCGACTGCGATAACGACAGCGTACTGGGGTTTTTCCTGTGCGGATGCAGCGAGGAAAAGACCGCCCTTGGAAATTTCTTCTGCCTGTTTGAATTGAAGAACGACTTTGTCGCCCAAAGGTCTGAGTTTCATAATATAAGAACCTCCCGAGAAAAAATATATACTGTAGAATTCAGTTATTAGCACTCTTGTCTTTCGAGTGCTAAATACATTTTACCCCAAATTTTAAAAAATGCAATACCTTTTAACAAAAAAAATAAAAAAATTTCCTGTTCGCTCCTTCATCTTGTTGTTTTTCGCAGCAGCGGCGTATTTTCAGCTATTGACTCGGACATTTTATAGTGATATTATATAAAAAAGAAGAAGTGAGGATGATAAAAATGATGAAAAAAACACTGGCTGCTTTAATGGCGGCAATTCTTGTTCTCGGCACGGCAGGCTTTTCCGGCTTTGCGGTTGAAGCTCAGGCGGCGACCGTCTTTTCTTTCTCCGAAAACGGTACCGTTAAAAAACTGGTTAACGACGCTGCCGCCAAGCTCGTAGGTGCAAGCGGAAAAGTGTATGTAAGCCGCGAGCTTTACGATGAGATCATTTCAAAAATCGGTTCAAATCCCACCGTTTCGTCGGTACAGAGGATTTTCTCTCAGTATGCCGCGCTCAACACGAGTGAACTGCCGGAATCAGCCCGTAAGGTCGCCGATTCCGCGAAGTGTAAGATAATAAATGAGAACGAAGTATTTATCATTGTAAATATCGAGGAAAACCCCGAGCTTTTCGACCTTATTACGCTCTGCCATACTTCGGCGGCGCTGCTTGAAAAGCAGAACGAGTTTGCTGCCGCAACCGGACGCGACGACCTTATCACAAACGACTACAAGGGAATTGCCGGTGAGCTTGCGCTCCACTGTGCCGTTTACGCGCTTACAAAGGCTGCCGGCGGCGCTAACGACAACAACCCATTGAACGGGCATTTTACAAGCGCAAAGGAAGCCGAGCTGAACCGCACCGAAACTCGCGGCGCGGCACTCATAAGAATTTTCGGCAATTTCTTAGCAGCGTTCTATAAGCTCATCGGAGGAACCTTCGGAGTATAAAAGCGAACCCCTTACGCAAAAATACAAGGTGTCTTTGTTACTAAAAAGGAGGAGCCTTTTGCGGATATAACGCCCCCTCTACGCAGAAACGGAAAGCGTCTTTGAAGCAAAAAACAGAATCACCCTTAGCAGAAAATACAAATCACCTTTGCGGATAAAATGAAAAAAACATACGCAAAATCGAAAAAGCGTATTTGACGCTAAACCGAAAGAGCCTTTATCGATAAAGCAAAATCGCCTTGCCGTTTGAGAATACAAACGGTGTTGCCGAATGCGGTACTGTGACATTTTATCAATGAAAAAATAATAAAACACCGTAAAAAATAACCGTCGTTTTCACGGCGGTTATTTTTTGTAAAAGGAAACACTTCTGTGGGAAGTCTTTTTTTGTAATGCGAAGTATTAAAGAACCTTTGAGAGGAATTCCTGTGTTCTCTTTGATTTCGGGTTGGCAAAGAATTCCTGCGGGGGAGCTTCTTCAAGTATCTTGCCTTCGTCCATGAACAGAACGCGCGTAGCGACCTCGCGGGCAAAGCCCATCTCGTGAGTGACAACGACCATCGTCATGCCGCTGTCGGCAAGCTCTTTCATGACATCAAGAACTTCGCCTACCATTTCGGGGTCGAGTGCGGAGGTCGGTTCGTCGAAAAGCATTATTTCGGGGTCCATTGCCAGTGCGCGGACTATTGCGATACGCTGTTTCTGACCGCCCGAAAGCTGTTGCGGATAACTGTCAGCTTTATCGCGAAGCCCTATTCTGTCGAGGAGCTTATAAGCCTTTTCTTCGGCCTCTGCTTTCGGCATTTTTTTGAGCTTCATGGGTGCAAGCGTGATGTTGTCGAGAATCGTAAGGTTGTTGAACAGATTAAACTGCTGGAACACCATTCCTATACGCTGACGGGCAAGGTTTATGTCGAGCTTGTTGTCCTCGTATATTTTTTTCATAAGGGCATGATATTCCTTGCCCTCGTGTTTTTTAAGGAGATCCTTTTGCTTTATCTCCATTATAATGCCGTGACGCAGCTCGCCGTCCGGAGTGTTCGGAGAAGCGGTTTTTGCCGCCTCGTACATTTTTTTGAAAGTGTTCGAGGCTTCGATAACATCGAAATGAAGGTACGGGTCAACGGGAGTCACGAGGTCATCGTCGACCCACACTTCGCCGTATGTCGGGTTTTCAAGCAGGTTCATGCAGCGCAGGAATGTGCTTTTGCCGCTGCCGGACGGCCCGATTATAACTATTTTTTCGCCTTTTTCTATTTCGCACGAAACACCTTTGAGGACCTGCAAGTCGCCAAAGTTCTTAAAAATATTTTTAACGCTTATCACTTGCCCTGAGCCTCTTTTCCATAAATTTTACAAGAACGGTTATAATAAGAACTATAACAATGTATATTACAGCCATTGCGAGATAGGGAACCATGAACTCATAGTTCGCGTTTGCTATCGAACGGAACGCCTTGTACAGGTCTACCGCGCCGACGAACGAAACAATGGAGGTTTCTTTGACGAGCGAAATGAATTCGTTGCCGATCGTCGGAAGAATGTTCTTTATAGCCTGAGGAACTATTATTTTGAACATCGTGGAGCCGTAGCTCATGCCGAGTGCGCGTCCGGCTTCCATCTGACCGGGATCGACCGAGAGAATACCCGAGCGCATTATCTCCGAAACATACGCGCCGGAGTTAAGTCCGAAGATTATAAGCGAAGCGACTACCGCGTCTGTATTTATCCCGAGCATGGGCAGCAGGACATAATACCCGAGCAGAAGCTGCACCATCATGGGAGTGCCTCTGAAAAAGCCGACATACAGATCCGCAAGCTTGTCAAGGAAAGACAAGACCTTGTTTGTTTTCGGAATAACTTTGATGACGGCTATGAGTGTTCCTATGACTATACCGATGATAAGACCGCCGACTGCAATTATTCCGGTATTTTTAAGACCGAGAATGACATCCTTGTAACCGCCTTTTACCGTAAGACGATTCCAGAAGCCTTCAAATTTTACAGACCAATTTATATCCATATCCGAGTCCTTTCGGGCAGCTTCTATATAAAGAAGTGGGTTGCCGCATTCTTTGGCGAATGCAGCAGCCCATCCTGAAATGTTTTACTGCCGATTATTTTGCGTTGTTGAAGTTGTCAACAATAACTTTTGCCGGAGCTTCGTCGATGATAACATACTGAATGTTGCCGTTTATCATATCCTGAACTGCAAGAGCGCCGGAATCGTAGCCTTTTGCCTGAGTTTTAAGACCGGTGAAGCCCCAATCCTCGTCGCCTTCGACATAGGACTGAGCGGTCGTGCCGGACTGGAAGCCGATTGCTACATCGCTGCCAAGTTCTGCGAGAGCCTTTTCCATATCTTCGCGTGTTTTGCAGCTGTCAAACTTTGTGTCGGCGGCAGGAGCGATAACATACTGAGAAGCGGTGTAATATGTCTCGGAGAAGTTGACCTGTTTCAGCCTTTCTTCGTTAACGGTAAGACCGGAAGCGGACATATCTGCATTGCCGGATTCAACCTCGTTAAGGACAGAGTTGAAGTCGATGTCTTTGATTACAAGCTCTTTGCCGAGTTTCTTTGCGAAAGCTGCAACGATTTCAAGGTCAACGCCGTAGAAGGTGTCGCCGTCTTTGTACTCGAAGGGAGCGAATTCCGCATTGGTGGAAACAACGAGCTGATCCTTGCTCTTGTCAAGTGTTGCGGACTGGACGCCTTCGGGTGTGCCGCCCTGGAAGTACTTAGCCATGATAGCATCGAGTGTGCCGTCCTTTTTGATCTCGGCAACAAACTCATTGAGCTTTGTGAGAAGCTCGGGCTGATTTTTGCTTACTGCGAAGCCGTACTGTTCGTCTGTGAGGGAGATTTCGATGATTTTAACGACTGCCTTTGTTTCAGTCTTTGATGTGGGTGCTGCGCCGTCTGTGGGGTTGTTGTCTTTCTGTCCGCAGGAAGCGAAGCAGCAAGCAACCATAGCGATTGCGAGAATTACGGAGATAACTTTGATTACCTTTTTCATTGTGTGTGTTTCCTTTCGTGATTGATTTGATGAGTGAATTATATACCGTTCAATGCATAAAATCAAGTGTTTTTTGAATATTTTTTCATTTCGGAGTATTGCACAATGCACATGAGATTGAAGTGAAAATTTTGTCTGTTTTTACCTGTTTGAGCCGTTTATTTTGTTATTTTAGACAGATAAATGGGGTGATTATAATGAAAATGCGCTAATCGGTATCTGTGCGGACGAAAAAAGTTTGCTTGAAAAAGAATGAATAACACTTGCATATATACACTTTTTTATTCGCCGTATTTCTTATTCCGTATAATTTGCTGTTGCAACTAAATCGGTGAATTGGTATAATAAATGTGCGCATTACATTATATATAGGTTTTTATCATAATACATGGGGGACGCACGGAATATGAAGTTGACTGTTATCGGCGGCGGAGGAGTCCGCTCAATGTTTCTCGCAAAAAGCATTGCTCAGGCAGCGGAGGAATTGAATATCGACAAGCTCGTTTTTATGGATAATGATCCCGAGAAGCTGCGCATTTACGGCGGAATGGCTTCCAAAATCGTAAAGCTGCTGTGTCCGAAGCTAAAATTTTCATGCACCGATAATATTGTCGAGGCTTTTATCGGCGCCGACTATGTTATAACGACTATCCGTGCGGGCGGAGATGAAATGCGTGTGCGTGACGAACGGGCGGCACTGTCGCGCGGTGTTATCGGACAGGAAACAACGGGAGCAGCCGGGTTCAGCTTTGCGATGCGCAGTATTCCCGTATTGCTCGACTACTGCGTCTATGCGAAAAAGTACGCGAAGCCCGATGTGAAGATATTCAACTTTACCAACCCGGCAGGGCTCGTTTCGCAGGCGCTCAGCTTCGCGGGAGTTGACTGTGCGTACGGTATCTGCGACGCGCCCACGAGTATGCTCGCTTCCTTTGCGGAGTTGCTTAGCGTTCCGTCGGACGAGGTTTACGGTGAGGTTTTCGGACTTAACCATCTGTCGTTTTTTAATTCGATAACCGTCAACGGCAAAGAGATCCTGCCTAAATTGATTGAAGCCGATGTGGCGTACGAGCGGACGGATCTCCGATATTTTGACAGAGAGCTTTTGCGGAAAAAACAGCTTATCCCGAATGAGTATCTCTACTATTATTACAGCCGTGAGAGGGCGTTTGAGAATATCAACGGCGCGTCCGAAACGCGCGGCGAACAGATAGCCCGTCTGAACAAACTGATGACTGCGGAGCTTTCCGATAAGGATATAGCAAACGATTTCAACGGTTGCCTAAAAATATTCGACAAGTATTACGGAATGCGAGAAAATTCGTACATGGCGAGTGAAACGGGAGTTTCGCGCCATACCGAGTGGCATTTCAATCCGTTTTCGAAGGACTCGGGCGGTTATGCCGGAGTCGCGCTTAAATATATGAGAATAGCAGCGAGCGGCAAGCCCGGAAAAATGATAATGTGTGTTCCCAATAACGGCGCAATAGATTTTTTGGAGGACACCGATATTATAGAAGCGACCTGCGATGTTACCCCCGACGGCGTATTTCCGCACCGCTTTACGGTACGGGACGAGGATACGGCTGAGCTTATCCGGCGCGTAAAGCTCTACGAACGCAACGCGGCAAAGGCCATTCTTGTGAGAAGCCGCGACCTTGCGGTTTCGGCTTTAATGCTCCATCCTCTTATAGAGTCGTATTCGCTTGCAAAGGACCTTGTCGATTGCTATATTGAGCTTAATAAGGATTTTACCGGCGAATGGAAGTGAGATGCGCCGCCTTTCGGAGTAAATGACCCGCCGTACGATTTGAAGAATTCGTCGGTAAAATATCCGACGAAATAAAACGACCGCCCGGAGCTTCGGTGATCCGGACGGTTATCTTTTTGTGTTCGTTTAAATGTTATCCGAGCATCTTCGCGAAGGACGACATCATTTCCGATATTTTTATCTCCTGCGGGCATACCGCTTCGCAGCTTCTGCATCCGATACACGCGGACGGGAGCTTGTCTGCCGGAAGTGCGGACAGACGGAACGGCGCGATAAATCCGCCGCCGGAGAACGAATGCTCGTTGTACAATGAAATGAGCATCGGAATGTCAAGCTCCTGCGGACAGTGCGAGGTGCAGTACCGGCAGCCGGTACAGGGAAGCGATTTTACAGAAGTCATCTCAGCCGCTATTTTGTCGAGCGCGTCAAGCTCCTTTTCGTTCAGCGGAGCAAATGTGTCCATCGTTTTAATGTTGTCTTTGAGCTGCTGCATATTGCTCATGCCGGAAAGCGTTACGGTGACTTCCGGCAGGCTTTGCAGAAATCTGAAACTCCATGCCGGAACGGTTTCGCCGGGACGAAGCTCTTTCAGAATGTTTTCGTATTTTTCCGGGAGGGAAGCGAGCTTTCCGCCTCTCAGCGGTTCCATTACCCAGACGGGAATGTTATATTTTTTCAAAAGCTGAACTTTTCGGTCGGCGTGCTGAAATTTCCAGTCTATAAAGTTGATTTGAAGCTGACAGAATTCCATATCCTTGCCGTATGCTTCGAGAAAACGGCTTATTGTATGCTCATCGCCGTGAGTCGAAAAACCGAGGTGTTTTATTTTGCCCTCTTTTTTCATCTTGATGAAGTAGTCGTAGATGCCGTACTGCGGATCGAGATATGCGTCAATGTTTTTCTCGCAGACATTGTGGAACAGATAAAAATCGAAATATTCCGTTTGGCATTTTTTGAGCTGTTCGTTGAAGATTTCTTTTACCTTCGGCATATTGGCAAGGTCGTAGCCGGGGAACTTGTCCGCAAGAAAATAGCTTTCTCTGCTGTAACGGGAGAGCGCCTTGCAGAGTGTTATCTCGCTCAGTTCGTCATGGTAGCCCCATGCGGTATCAAAATAGTTAACGCCGCTTTTTATCGCTTCGTCCACCATATCGCAAACGGCGCTCAGGTCGGGCTTTTTTTCGTCGTCGTTTTCACAGGGCAGGCGCATTGTACCAAAGCCGAGCGAGGAAATCTTAATATTTTGAAAATTGTTGTAAATCACTTTCTTCAACTCCTTTAAGGAAATTATATCAAAACAAGCAGATTATTACAATACCTTTTATTTCAATGACGGTGACGGCTGCCACGGCTTAATTTTATTTTTCGTCGGCAAGATTATGCTTTCTCTCCACACGCCGAACAAGTGCGGCTTTGAACGCCCGGCTTTCATTGAAATATCCGATGAGGGCTGCTCTCTCAAAACAGTGAAATAAGCGAAAAAAAAATAAATTCCTTTGTGAAAAAGCAGCTCCCGGAACGAACAAGCCGTTCCGGGAGCTTTTGTTTTACTGTGGATCGGCGTTAGCCGGCTTTTTTTGTTACGACTCGGTTATGCCGATGTAGTTTGCGAATTCGAGAAGTCCGGCAAGACCTGAAAGGATCTTGCTGTTTTTACCGGTCGCGGTGCGCATGAACTCGGGGATATCGGCGGTAATCATCGTGAAGTAGGTAGCGTCGATAACGAGGGGAGCACCGTTTTTGTCGGTCTTTACGGGGTCGCACTTCTCAATGAGAAGGAGTTTCTGTCCGTCCATGAATACACGGAGAATAGAATCGTCGGAATTGAAGGTAAATCTTGTGCAGACCTTGCCCTGATATACCACAAGTGACATGTCGGCATCGGTGAGCTTAACATTGTCGAGCTTGGTGTTGTATTCGGGATCCTTGGGCGAGGGGAAGTCAATCTCGTCAACGGACGAATCGCCGCCGTCGGGAAGTGCCGACATGAGAGATTTGAGGTTGCTTATATCAAAGTAGTAGTTCGTTCCTTCATAGAGGGTGTGGAAATACTTTCTCTCAACCTCTTTACCGAGAAGGTTCTTGTCAACATAAGCGAGGTAACCTATTTCGTTGCCGTCGAAGGGCATCTGCATATAGATGGACTTGCCGGGGTTGACGGCGAAAATGATGTCGGACATTTCGTATCTCGGGGTGCCGTTTGAATAGTATCCGTTGAGAGTCTTTGCATAGCCTTCGTAGTAGTATTTGCCGGAGACGAAGATATTGAACTCGTTGTTTTCGAAGTCGAATTTCGCAGGTTTGAGTTCCTGATGGCATACATCGCACTTAACGGTTTCATTCTCTTTAAGAACACGGTCGGGGATAGTGTGACCCTTTGCCGGAATAACAACATCTTTTGTTTTCTTATTGCAGAGAACGCAGGTTATTGTCTTTGTGCCGGCTTCGGTGCAGTTTGCCTCTTTTGTTATTTTAACATTGATATAGTTGCCCTTTTCGTCGGTCTGCTCAACGAACTTGTGGGGGAGCTTTTTTACCGTGTCCTGCTTTTTGCCGTGGCAGACGGAGCATTCCTGATAGTATCTTGCCGCGCCTTCGCAGTTGGGTTCGCCGTTTTGCCAGACCTTTTCGCCGAGTGTGCAGGCTTCTTCAACGCCCGTTGTGGCGCCGCACTTTGTGCAGGTCTTTATGTGTTTGCCCGTTGACCAGTTTTTGTTCTGCATAACGGGCTTTAACTGCCAGTTGTGAGTGCACTGGGGCTTGATGACAGCGTCCTCGGTGGGAGTGGGATCGAGCTTAACGGAGATACGGAGGATTCCTCTCGCGTCGTTAACATCGATTTTACCGTCGCGGTTCAAGTCGGCAGCGGCTTTGATTTCGTCGTTTGCGGGTTTGTCGAGGTTAACGGCAAAACGGAGAACCTGACGGGCGTCGTCAACCGTTATGCCCTCTCTGTTGTCGACATCGCCGAGCTTGCGTGCGGCAAATGCGGTTGCGGCAAGAATTACCGTAAGAAGCAGGCAAATCGTTGCCGAGAACAAAAGTTTTGAGCTTTTTTTCATAACTTTATGTTTCCTTTCCGTGTTTTGAAATGGTTATCTGTATCCGTGGTTCCGAGGTATTGGCTTTTTGTTTCGAAAACAGAAAAGATATATCCGTGTATCAGTATATACTATTTTAATTTTCTTCGCAATAGTTTTGGAGTAAAAAATACAGTCAAATTTTTAGTTAAAAAAGAAAAAAATAAATTATTTACAAAAAATCTATTGACATTTCACCCTTTTTGCCGTTAATATCTGTATGTATGATTTAACGGAGGTTATCCACATGAAAGCTAAGAAAATTGTTGCATTGACGGCTGCTTTCGCAGCGCTGCTCTCTATGGCATCGTGCGTTACCATAAAGGTAGATGTGCCTGCCATAAATGTTCCCGGAATAAGCAATTTGTATGACCCCAACGGTTCCGCAGACAACAGCAGTTCCGACAATAATTCCGCCGAAACGCCGTCCGAGGAAACACAGGCTCCCGCTCAGGAGGAAACACAGGCTCCCGCTCAGGAAGAAACTCAGGCTCCCGCAACTCCCGACACACCGAGCGCAGCACCCGAAACTCCCACTCAGGGCAATACCGAAACACCCACAAAAGCGCCCTCAACTCCCACAAGCTCAAAGCCCTCCACCAAGGAAGAAATAATTACATACTATGTAACGGCTTACAATAAGATCGCTACCGAGGGCAAAAAGGTTACAAGAACCTACGACAACACAACAAACTACAAGAACATCGTTAAGATAGGCAATAACGCAAGAATCAAGAGCCTCTGCGAAAAGCTCATGAAGCAGTTCATGAAGCCCAACAGCGAAGCTCTCGTAAAGACGGCAAAGGATCTTCCTCCTGTCGGCGTTACAAAGCTCAGCATTTCTCCGAGCCAGATATCCTCTGCGACCTGCACCGACAAAGGCTCGTACTATGAGGTGGTTCTCAAATCCACCGGTACAGATTCCAACTACGAAATCGACTCCGTAGCAGGAAAAGGCTCGGCAGGCGTTATAGGACCCCTTCTTCGGACCGAAGATGTTTCCGGTGCAGCCGGTGCGTTCATAAAGTTTGACGGGCTCCATGCAAAATATGCCACCTGCACCGTCACCGCAAAGATAGACAAGGCAAGCGGACATATTACAGACTTCAACTTCAATTCTCCCTGTATCCTTCACTTTGACAAGGTTACCGCTCTCGGTATGATCAAGGTTGAAAACTGCGACCTCGGACTTCTCTTCGAGCAGAAGTGGACTGTTGCATATTAAGCCGCAGTGCTTTTGAAATAATGTCCGAATAACAAAAAGGCTCTTTTCCGCGAGGAGAGAGCCTTTTTAGATTGTAAAATATCAAATAAAGCACCAAAGCACCGGCGCAGAATTTTACTTCATTTTGCGCCGGTGCAGTTTCAGTGTACTGGTTATTTGCTTCGAAGGTTAAAATGCGGAGAGGTGTGATTGCTTTTCTGTTGTCCTCTGAGTTACAGCGAGTATTCCACGCGCATATCGGCATTACAGTCAAAGCCTATGTAGATATCCGCAATTCCCGTCAGCTCGACCGGACGGTTGTCGCAGTCGGTAAGGCGGAGCGCGTAGTCCCTTATCTTAATTGTTATCCGTTTGCTTTCGCCCTTGTCGAGCACGACACGCTGCCAGCCGACAAACGCAATTTTTGTACTTGATTTTACGGGTAATGCACCGTCATTTTTATGCTTTTCAGACGCGAACGGCTTTTGCCGCTTCCACGGCAGCTTTGCACTTTTCCTTTATTTCGTCCGGAGTGCCTTTCATCATCCAGCTGCCGCCGACTGCGGTAATTTTATCCCACGCGAGGTACTCCGCGAGGTTATCTGCGCTTATGCCGCCTGTCGGCAGAAAGGTGACTGACGGAAACGCCGCCGAAAGTGCCTTCATGGTTTTGATTCCGCCGTAATTCGAGCACGGGAAGAACTTGATGACGCGGCAGCCGTTGGCTATTGCAGTCATGATTTCGGTGGGCGTTACGCATCCGCCGAAATAGGGGAGTCCGTTTTCTGCACAGAACCGTGCGACCTCCTCGGAAAAGCCGGGGGACACTATGAACTTCGCACCTGCGTCAAAAGCCGCCTGCGCCTGCTCTCCGTTTATTACCGTTCCTGCACCTATAAGCATTTCGGGGAATTCCTTGACCGCTATTTTTATTGCTTCGGCTGCACAGTCCGTACGGAAGGTGATTTCGGCAACAGGCAAGCCGCCGTCACACATGGCGCGGAGCTTGGGGCGCACCTCGTCAACGGAATTAAAAACGACAACGGGGACAATACAGTATTTTTTTATCGTTTCCGATACACCGGTATTCATGCTTGATCACACTCCCGAATATGCGTTGAAGCCGCCGTCAACGGGGAGGATTGTACCGGTGATGAATCCCGAGGAATTATCATCGGCAAGGAACAGGAGCGCACCGACAAGCTCGCTTACATCGCCGAAGCGGTTCATGGGTGTGCCGGCAAGAATTTTGTGTGTTCTCGGTGTGGGCGTGCCGTCCGGATTGAACAGAAGTCCTCTGTTCTGATTACCGACAAAGAAGCCGGGGGCGATAGCGTTGCATCTGATTCCCATGGGGGCAAAATGAACGGCAAGCCACTGTGTGAAGTTCGAAATTCCCGCTTTTGCTGCGGAATAAGCCGGTATCTTCGTAAGCGGACGGAATGCGTTCATCGAGGAAAGGTTTATGATATTTCCGCCGTTTTCAAGCATATCCGGAGCAAAGACCTGTGTTGTGAGGAAAGCCGAGGTGATATTGAGGTCAAAAACAAATTTGAGTCCCGATTCATCGAGGTCGAAGAAGGTCTTTGCGCCTTCGGCAATGTCGGGGGTCATATATTCGTTGTCGGTGGTGGCCTTGGGGTTGTTGCCGCCTGCGCCGTTTACGAGCATATTTACCTTTCCGAATTTCTCGTTGACTATCTTCTTTGCGTTTTCGAGCGACTCTTTGGAAAGAGCGTTTGTTTCGATAGCGAGAGCGTTTTCACCGATCTCGTCTGCGACCTTTTGAGCCGCAGGCAGATTGATGTCGAGAAGCGCGACTTTTGCGCCGCTTGCCGCGAGTGCCTTTGCATATTCGCTGATTATTACGCCGCCTGCGCCTGTAAGGACGGCAACTTTTGACGAAAGGTCAACATTAAACGGAAGTTTCATTTTATTTTTCTCCTTTTTCGATAGCTTCAAATAAACCGTTGAGGTAGCACGCGCCGAGCGCTCTGTCGAACAAGCCGTAGCCGGGCTTGCCATCCTCGCCCCAGATGTTTCTGCCGTGGTCGGGACGGACATACTCGTTAAAACCGCCCTTGACGAGTGCCTTTACGATGTTGTAGATGTCAAGACTGCCGCACTCGGTCTTATGTCCGACTTCTCTGAAATCAAGTTCGTTGGAATAGATGATGTTGCGTATGTGCGCAAAGTGAATTTTTCCGCGCTGCGAGTAGTCGTATGCCATTTTTACGAGGTCGTTGTTTCTGCCTGCACCGAGCGAACCCGTGCAGAATGTTATGCCGTTGGCGTTGTCCGGGATAGCGGCAAAAAGGCGCTCGTAGTCGTCCGCGCACGAAATTATACGGGGCAGACCGAAGCAGTCCCACGGCGGATCGTCGGGGTGGATAGCCATTGTGATACCGGTTTCCTTACATACGGGGATGACAGCTTCGAGGAAGTAAACAAGATTATTGAAGAGCTGCTCGTGCGACATTCCCTCGTAGCTTTTAAGGAGTCCTTGAAGCTCCTCGGGCGTGTAGCTCTCGTCCCAGCCGGGGAGCGAGAGGTGCTTCGGGTCAAGGCTGAGAATCTCGCTGTGGTTATAGGAAAGGCTGTTGGAGCCGTTCGCAGCCGGAGTGTGGAGATTGGTTCTGAGCCAGTCGAAAACAGGCATGAAGTTGTAGCATATGCACTTAACGCCTATCTGAGAAAGTCGCCTGATGTTCTCGCAGTAGTTTGCGATATATTCATCGCGTTTGCCGCGTCCGAGCTTTATGTCCTCGTGTACGGGAACCGACTCGATGACCTCGGTTTCAAGCTGCGCATCATCACAAGCCTTTTTGATTTTATAAAGGCTCTCGTTGCTCCAAACGGTGCCCACCGGTGTGTCGTAAACAGCTGTGACAACGCCGGTCATGCCCGGAATCTGGCGTATATCGCCGAGCGTTATGCTGTCATTCGGGCCGTACCATCTGAATGTCATTTTCATAAATGTATATCCTCCTTTTTTTATTACCGTTTTACGCCTGCGCCGCCGCCGGAAGCAAGATTCTCCACTTCCGCGAGAGAAGCAAGCGAGTTGTCGCCGGGGGTGGTCATGGCAAGTGCGCCGTGCGCAACGCCCGTTTCGAGCGCTTTTTGGCAGTCGCCGTATTCAGTGAGTCCGTAGATAAGACCGGACGCGAAAGCGTCGCCGCCGCCTACACGGTCGTAGATTTCGAGTCCCTCAAAGATGCGGCTCTTAAACATCTCGCCGTCACGGTAGAGGTATGCGCCCCAGTCGTTTCTCGAAGCCGAAAGAACCTTGCGGTGCGTGCAGGCTATCATTTTGATATTGGGGTATTTTTTTATCGTTTCCGCGAAGAGCTTTTTGTAATAAAGCGTGCCGCTCAGATCTGTTTTCGGAGCGGGAACACCGAGCCTTTCCGTAATGTCATTGGGACCGGCTATGAGCAGATCGGTATTTTTTACCACCTCGCGCAGAGCTTCTATCTGTTTTTCCGGGTTTGAAAGTGCCTTCCACAGTGACGGACGGTAGTTCATGTCAAACGAAACGGCTGCGCCGTGTTTTTTCGCGTCTTTGACCGCTTTCAGTACGGTATCTGCGGTAATGTCGGACAGCGCCGTGAAGATTCCGCCGGTGTGAAACCAACGCGTGCCGAGCGTGCCGAATATGTAGTCGCCGTCTATCATGTCGGACGACAGTTGGGAAGCCGCCGAGTTTGCCCTGTCGGAGGTTCCCGAAGCGCCTCTGACTCCGAAGCCCCTGTCGACGAAATTCAAGCCGTTGCGTACACTCTTGCCGATGCCGTCATATTCGAACCACTTTATGAGCGATGTGTCCGTGCCGCTTGTCCTGATGAGGTTTTCGGCGAGTCTGCCGAGGTCGTTGTCGGCAAACGCGGTGATCACTCCCGTTCTCCAACGAAAACAGCTTGAAAGCGCCCTTGCGACATTGTATTCGCCGCCGCCCTCCCAGACATTGAAGGAGCGGGCATTTCTCACCTTCGTATCGCCGGGGTCGAACCTGAGCATGATTTCCCCGAGCGACACAAGGTCGTATCGGCAGCTTTCTCTGCTTTTCAGATTAAACAGATCGGTTATTTTTTCTTCCAAATTATCTTCCTCCGTATCAGTAGTCCGATATTATTCTCAGTCGGTTTATTGAGGCGTATGCCTTTGCCGTAAACTGTTCAAGGCTGAGATCGGCATATTTGTCGCTGCCCTCGTGGGGGAGGTCTATTTCGAGCATGAGCGTTCCCTTGTAGCCGCTGTTATGAAGCAGCTCGGCTGTCCTGCGGAAATCGATCTGCCCGTCAAACGGCAGCAGGTGTTCGTCAATGTTATACTGGCAGTTGTTATCGTGGATATGCGTCAGAATGCATCTGTCGCCGAAAAGCGGCATATACTCTCTGCCGTGAGCAAAGCACTTCTCGTGTCCTATGTCCCAGCAGAAGCCGACAGGGGAGTCTTTGCCGTATATTTCGAGAACAGTTGCAATGTTGCCGAGCTTTCGCTGATTTTCAACCGCTATTTTTATATTTTTCTCTGCCGCAAGCTGCACCACCGAGTCGAAACGCTCCAATCCGATGTCGGTCACATGGGGGCAATTCTCTTTTGAACTGATGTGCATAATCACGGTCGGAATGCCGAACTCCGCCGCAAGAGCGACGCTTTGCGAGAGAAGCGCCGCAGTTTCGTCGCCCTTTTCGCCCGGCAGCCACAAATCGTTTATCCCGTCGCGAGGGGCGTGAAGCGCTTCGTAAAACAGACCGAGCGAATCGCCCTTCTCTTTCATATGACTGATAAAATCACGGTCGTTACCGTAGGTAAAAAAGCATTCGAAGCCTGTGCGTGCAGCTGCTTCGGCAAACGGATCAACACCGTAGGTTATGTTCGGTCTGATGTTGATGCCTACTTTTCTCATACAATTCAACTCCGTTTCGAAAAAACTGTCTTAAAATTATAGTACCACTCAAAAACGGTCAAGTCAATATAATATAAATAAAAGAACAGACAATCGGTGATTTTCGGAAAAAACCGAAAAAATTAAAAGGTTATGTCGTCACACTTGAAAAAACTGTCCCGATAAGCTATACTGAAAGCAGATACCGTCTGCGGACGGCTTTTTTAGCAAAACGGAAAGCGTTCGGCGCTTTGAAAGGAATAACTGTGTACAGATTACTTAAAAAGGACGGGAATGCGCGCCGCGGCGAATTTGAAACGGTTCACGGAACGGTGCAGACTCCCGGATTTATGAATGTTGCTACCTGCGCCGCCATAAAGGGCGGCCTTTCGGCTTTTGATCTTGAAGATATAAACTGTCAGGTCATGCTTTGCAACACATATCATCTCCATGTCCGTACTGGTGACAAGCTGATAAAAGAAATGGGCGGACTTCACCGTTTTACCGGTTGGACACACCCTATTTTGACCGATTCCGGCGGATTTCAGGTGTTTTCCCTTGCAAAGCTCCGCGCAATAAAAGAAGAGGGCGTGACCTTCAACTGCCACATAGACGGGCGGCGTATCTTTATGGGACCGGAGGAGAGCATGAGAATACAGTCAAACCTCGGCTCAACCGTAGCAATGGCATTTGACGAGTGTGTTGAAAATCCTGCAAAATACGATTACGCAAAAATGTCGTGCGAGCGCACCACCAGGTGGCTTATCCGCTGCAAGGAGGAGCACGACAGGCTCAATGCTCTGTGCGACGCGGTTAATCCGCATCAGCTGCTTTTCGGTATAAATCAGGGCTGCACATATGACGATCTGCGTATAAAGCACATGGAGGAAATAGCAAAGCTCGATCTTGACGGATATGCGATAGGCGGACTTGCCGTCGGCGAGCCTGCCGAAGATATGTACAGGATTATTTCCGCCGTGGAGCCGTATGCCCCTGCCGACAAAATACGCTATCTTATGGGCGTCGGAACACCGGGGAATATCATTGAAAGCGTAAGGCGCGGAGTCGATCTTTTCGATTGTGTTATGCCCTCGCGCAACGCCCGTCACGGACACCTTTTTACATGGGACGGCGTGATAAATATCAATAATGCAAAATACGAAACCGATCTGCGCCCCATAGACGGCAAGTGCGACTGCCCCGTGTGCCGTAAGTTCTCGCGGGCGTACATACGCCACCTTGTCAAGGCAAAAGAGGTTTTGGCTCTCAGGCTTTGCGTTATGCACAACCTCTACTTTTATAATTCGCTAATGACAAAGATACGCGAAGCTATCGACAACGGCACATACGATGAATTCTACTCCGAAAATGTATTGAAGCTCGACGCACGCGCGTCGGACTGACCAAAAGGCGGTGAAGAACTGTTATGGTATACTGTTTTTCCGGCACCGGGAACAGTGCCTATATTGCCAAAAAAATATCCGACAAGACGGGCGAGAGGTTTTTTGACATAAATGCGGCTGTGAAAAGCGGCGGCAAAGACCCCGTTAACGATGAGAGCGACCGTCTTGTTTTCGTAACACCCACTTATGCATGGCGAATTCCGAAGGTGGTCGACGAATGGATAAAAGCTACCGATTTCGGCGAGAAAAAGCGGGCTTGGTTTGTTATGGATTGCGGCGGCGAAATAGGCAATGCCGCAAAGTACAATATTGAATTATGTAAAGCGAAAAACTTTACATATATGGGTACATATCAGATAGTTATGCCTGAAAATTATATAGCGATGTTCGGCGTTCCCGAAAAAGAAAAGGCGTTGAAAATAATCGAAAAAGCCGAGCCGTTCATTGATTGCGCCGGTTCGGCGATAGCCGACGGCGCGAAGTTCCCTCTGCCGAGAAACAACCTTTACGACCGCTTCATGAGCGGCGCGGTCAACGGCATTTTTTACCGTATGTTTGTAAAGGCTGACAGCTTTACGGCAGGCGGCGGCTGTAAAGGCTGCGGACTGTGCGTCAGTGTGTGTCCGCTGAACAATATCCGCCTTGAAAACAATAAACCCGTGTGGGGCAAAAACTGCACTCATTGCATGGCGTGTATTTGCCGCTGCCCGTATGAAGCGATAGAGTACGGTAAAAAGAGCATCGGAAAACCGCGCTACACCTGTGAAAAAACAGTGAAGTGAAGCGAACAAAAAAAGCATCCGGCGAAACCGTGAAACGGGAAAAAATATAAACGGTACACGGCAAAGCAGTGAGCCGAGCAAAAAAATCACCCGGCAGTGACGGGGCTGAGTCAGACTTAAAACGCCTGAATTCAGCTCGGTAATGCCGGGTTGTCTTTTTATTTTTTTGCCGCTGCTGCGGTTTTTTGAATGTTTTAATGCCGCAAAAAACTAATTAAATTGCCTTATCAGTTTGTCTGCTGCGCGTATTGCCTTTGCGTGCAGCGGGACATTGTGGACTCTTATTATGTCCGCGCCGCCGATAACGCTCAGCGTGTTGCAGATAAGTGTAGCTTCGTCCCGTTTCGCAGCGTCCGGTTCGTCCGAAACAGCGCCCACAAACCGCTTGCGCGACAGTGCCGATAAAAGCGCCGCGCCGTGCGTATTAAGAGTACCGAGATTTTTAAGAAGCTCGATGTTTTGCATTTCGTCCTTCGAAAAGCCGAAGCCCGGGTCAAGGCATATTTTTTCGACGGGAATGCCGTGGGCGGCGGCATATTCCGCTGCGGAGTCGAAAAAATTCTGAACGCTCAAAGCTGCGCCGCCTGGGTAGTCTGCGACGCTTTCCGCCCTGCCGGTCGCCACGCCGCCGTGCATAAGTATCCATCCGGCTCCGCTTCTTTTTATAAGCTCGGCGGTTTTTTCGTTAAAAATACCGCTTACATCATTTATTATCGCAGCGCCTGCGTCGATACATCTTTCCGCAACTTCCGGCACAAAGGTGTCGACAGACACGGGAAGGCTTGTGTGTTTTATTATCTCCGGCAAGACAGCCGAGAGCCTTTCCCACTCCTCCTCGGGGGTGATATATTCCGCTCCCGGACGAGTCGAGAAAGCGCCGATGTCTATTATATCCGCGCCGTTTTCCTCCATTTCGGCAGCGTGTGCCGCCGCTTTTTCGGGGGAAAACCACATTCCTCCGTCCGAAAACGAATCGGGCGTTACATTGAGTATGCCCATTATATATGTTTTTGAGCCGAGCGGGATTTGTCCCCCGGCAAAAGAAAAGAAACGCATATTTCTGCCCCCTTGAAGCGAATGGAGTAAATATACAGCAGCCGCGTGTAAAAGTCAAGTTCGGGTAACCTCGGTTGTTTGTATTCTGCGGTGAGTTTTTTTGGATACGCCGCGCCGTGTTCATGTCAAAAACCGTACGGAGGTTATTTGCAACAGCGGAGAAAAAGCCGCGTATAATACGGGTAAGGGAAGTTTTTTTGCCTGTCCTGCGTTTTGACACAAGAATTTGTTGCACATAAAAAGAATTTTGTTGTGGTACAATTGATAGGTGACAAAAAAATAGAAAACTCAACTCAAATATG